>Ga0268278_1001607_pt1 | contig 12892 bp, 14 predicted proteins | sample saktaG_3_FD_190135 | JGI IMG/M metagenome (GOLD analysis project Ga0268278, IMG submission 190135) | Saline water microbial communities from Sakinaw Lake, British Columbia, Canada - sak_2010_1_5_55m | ecosystem: Environmental > Aquatic > Non-marine Saline and Alkaline > Saline ... | reverse complement strand
CCGGTGATCACGCTTTGACTGCCTGGGCAATTGCCGAAGAAATTGGCATAAAGGTAAAAGCCGAGGATATTATTACCGGCGAGATTTTAGAAAAGATGGATGATAAAAAATTAGAAGAACTGGTGAAGAGAATTGATATTTATGCCCGGGTAAGCCCGCATCATAAATTAAGGATTGTCAAAGCCTTGCAAGCCCGGGGCGAAGTGGTGGCTATGACCGGAGACGGGATTAACGACTCTCCGGCCTTAAAAGCGGCGGATATCGGCGTCGCGCTTGGCACCGGTACGGATATTGCCAAGGAAACTTCGGATATAGTGCTACTGGACAACAATTTTAAAACCATAGTCTCGGCGGTGCTGGAAGGAAGAATAATTTTTTCTAATATCCGCAAAGTAATTACTTATTTAATTTCTGACTGTTTTTCCGAAGTCATTTTAATCATCGGCTCAATAGTTTTGGGCACGCCTTTGGCGGTATTACCAGCCCAGATTTTATGGATAAATATTGTCAACGACGGCCTGCCGGATTTTTCCTTGGCCTTTGAAAAGGGTGATGATAAAATCATGGAAGATAAGCCGATTAAAAAAAATGAGCCGATAATGAACAGCGAAATGAAAACGATTGTTTTCGGCGCTGGTATCCCTCGGGATATATTAATATTGGGTCTGTTTGTTTGGTTATATCACTATGGAGCGGAAATTAGTTATTTAAGAACAATGCTTTTCGCGATTTTAGGCTTTAAGTCGCTTTTGTCAATATTCAGCATCCGCAGTTTTAAGAAGCCGATTTGGCGCTTAAATCCTTTTTCTAACCCTTATTTGGTCGGAGCGGTCTCTTTCAGCTTATTCTTGCTTTTGGCCGCAATTTATTGGCCGCCTTTACAGATGATTTTATCAACCGTGCCCCTCGGTTTAAATAGCTGGTTGCTGGTTGCCTCTATCGGCCTTTTGACTATAATTATAATTGAAATAATAAAACATTATTTTATTGGCAAAGCGGCGAGATCTTAATTTTTATCCCGCCATCCCGCCTTGGCCACGCCCCGCCAAAGGCGAGGCTCCGCTAAAGCGGGGCCGTGGACGGGACGGTGATATTTTTTTAACTAAAATTGTGCTATGATAAATAGAAGAGGAAACTTTTTTACTAAAATTATATATAACCCGAAATTTTTAGCTCTGGTCGGTTTAGGTTTAGTTATCCTTATAAGTTTTCCTTTGGCGAAAAATGTCAGCAAGCGCTATAAGTTAAGCAAGGAAATAAAAGAGATGGATAAAGAGATTGCGGAATTTGAATCGAAAAATAAAGACTTAAAACAGCTTATTACTTATTTGGAATCAGAGCAATTTGTTGAGGAAAAAGCCCGTTTAAATTTAGGGTTAAAAAAGGAAGGGGAGAAGGTAGCAGTAATAAAAGATGATATTTCTATGACCACCGCCGCCAGTTTTGGGGAAGGAAACCAGGGCAGCCCGGGAACTTTTTTTAATCTGCGCCGATGGTGGAATTATTTTTTCGACACGCCGTCGCGATAACCCCCGGGCTTAGTATGCGGGAAGGATAGCGGTTGGAGGCAGAAAGTATTGATGAAGGAAATTAGTACCGCTTTGGTCGTACGCCGCCATAGCTTTGGCGACGGAGCGCGTGCGAGACGAAGCGACATAAAATCTAAAGTTTTGAAATAAGCTTCCATGCTTGCCTGCCCGCCAGCCTGCCCGCTCGCAAGCTTGCGTTGCAGACGGGTGCCAGGCATGGCAGGCGGGGCACGGGAGCGTACCTAATTCTTGACAAAAATTTGCCGTAGGTCAACGGTTTTATAATTTTTTAAGATATGCCTAACAAAAGCCTGGACGGCATAAAAAAATTAAGCGGAGAAGAGCTGGCAAAAGCGAGAAAAATTGTTCTTGATTCTATTGGCGAAACAGATAAGCGGGAAAAAAAGAAAGAAGAGAAAAATTTTTCCTCGCCCGGCCGGAAAATGCTTGACGGGATTTCTTCCAGTCCAGTCCGGTTAGCTAGCAGAAAAATCATTATTGCCAAAAACGAGGCGTTAAAGGAAAAAGAAAGTCCGGGTAAGGATTTGGGTGCAGAATATCAGAAGAAAGAAAAAGAAGCGCCGGTTATTCTTCCCTCGTCCCGGTCGGTTGCTTTTAAGAGGTCGCTATCTAGCGGAATTGCCCAGATAGGGAAAGCGGCCAGAGGAGAAGCAAAATTTAAAAAACAATCGCCGCCAAGGCGAGACAGGAAAAGCAAAGGAGCCAAGAAAATAAGGATAGAAGAAGAAAGGAGGAGAAAAGAGGCGGAAATACAGAAGAAGAAAGAGGAAAAAGCCAGGGCAAAAGAAGCAGAGGCAAAAATAAGGGTGGAAAAAGAGAAGGAAAAAATTAGGATTAAAGAGCAGGAAGAAAAAATCAGGCAGGAGAGAAAAAGACAAAAAAGGCAGGCCAGGAAGATATGGTTTCTTGAAACGAAAAGAAGATTATCAGGGCTTCTCGGTGGTTTCGGGAAAAGTTTCCGATTGGCCGGAAAAATTATGGCTTTTTCCGCTTTATTCCTGATTGTTTCAGCAGTTTTATTTTATCTTGTTTTTGCCCTTCTTTTATTGAAATTTAATTTAGACAATAAAATAAGCCGCCAAATAGCCAGTTATGCGCCGGTGCCGGCCGTTATTACGAAAATTGGTTTTATTGAATATTATAATTACCAAAATATAATGGGCGAACTGGAAAAAGAACTAAATAATCGTCAAGAGATGGAGCAAGCCGCCAGAGCGGTATTTATAGAAAAAATTTCTTTGGTAAAACTGGCGAGAAAGTATAACATCAGTCTTTCCGGCAGAGAACAGGAGGAGGTAGAAAAAGAAATAAACATGAGGTTGGCTATTAATAAAGAGGCAAACAAAGTTTCTTACAGCCGGATAAATAAGATAAAAGAACTTATAAGCCAGCCTCAGACCGGCGGTGAGGCTGGCGAAAGTTTTGAAAAAATAGGAGAAAAGTATGGTGATGAGCAGGGATATGTTAATGGAGATAATGAGTTTTTGCAGCTAGCCGAAGAGGTCAGGCAACTGGAATCCGGGCAGATAAGCGATATTATAATTACTGACAGAGGCTATTATATTGTAAATAAGGAAGATGGGAGATTAAAATACATTTTTGTAAAATCATTAACCTTTAGCCAATATTTTGAAGAAATGATTTCCGGACTGAAAGTTTGGGTTTTAACTAAATGAAGATAAAATAACAAAATAATAAAATAGTATAAAAAAAGAAGACGAATTTGTTCCGTCTTTTTTTATTTTTTGCATTCACTCGCTCTTGACGAATAGTATTACCAATGTTATTATGATTAAACCAATCTGTTAATTGATGTTTATTTATCATCCGTACATTTAACAAAACATTTAACAAAAGGAGCAGAAACCATGAAATTCCCTGCGTTCAGTAAAAGAAACGGATTATGTGCTGTTGTCTTGATAGTTATTATGGTTGCTCTTGTTTTTTTCAACCATAGCGGAGAGACTAACGTAGTCCAGGCTCAGCAGCAGCCTACCGTGGAGCAACCCGTTACCTGGCAACGCGGCGTAGTTCTGGGATCTGGCGATGTCACCCATTTTCAAAATTGTGTCGTAACTGGTTTTGATTTTACAAAAGTCATAACCGTAGGGGAGAGCTCTTTTATACCTATTGGTATGACTGGTTTACCCGAAAATAACCCAAAATTGATTCTCGATATAGTGAATGAATTTCGGGAAAGAATTTACAGTCTTCGTGCCACCTGGCGGATTCAGATTAATTCGTATAACGGCGAAATTTCCGGTATTTGGGTTGAACACAACACAATTTTTCCTGAACTTATCAAGGATACTAAGTTTGGAGAATAAACCCGATTAACAATAAGCGCCTCATATTTTGAGACGCTTATTTTATTGAGCCGAGAATGGGACTTGAACCCATGACCTACGCGTTACGAGTGCGTTGCTCTACCACTGAGCTATCTCGGCCCTACTTCGCTCCGATTATCATCGGAGCTTCGAAGGGCGAGCAAGTGTTTTAAAATTGATTCTCGCCCTTCCGAAGCTCAAATGCAATTTGAGCGGAGGAGGGAGCTATCTCGGCCTAATTATTATTCTATTTCTAATCGGGGGATTATGTCAATTGGCGGCTCTTCATAAGGGTGGGCTTTTTTAACCGCGGCAACTATTTTTTTAACTAAATTTTTATGGCAGATAGTGGTAATAATTTCTTCTTCCACTTCTTCTAATTTTCCGGTTTGGCCAATCGCCGGACGTGAACCTTCTTGAGGAACAAAACGACCCGTGGCCGGGTAAGAGCCACTGCAATATTTGTATCTGCCCTGCTGGCCGGCACCAGCTTTGCCTAAAGCCAACCTGATTTTATCAGCTGACTTGCGCGGAACAGCCACAACGATTTTTACATAATTTGATTCTTTTAGCATCTAGTTAATTGTTAAATATTAATGGTTAACTGTTAATTGTTATTACCTGAGCGAGTAATCCGCCTTCGTCCCGAGGCTTCGGGACTTCGGCGAGACAGGCGGGAATTGAACCCTGATAATATTAGCACTCCAGTTAATTGTTAAATGTTAATAGTTAAAGGTTAATACTTGAGCGGGTAACGGGAATCGGACCCGTGCCTCAACCTTGGGAAGGTCGCGTACTACCATTATACTATACCCGCCTTCGCTCGCCGAAGCGAGCTACGGCGGGCAAAGCCCGCAATGGCTCGCGTAGGCGAGAAAAGTTTGACTTTTGATTTTACCTGCTTGCCGGCCGGCAGGGATTTACGAATGGCAAATATTGAATTACTGGTTGATTTTTGCCTGTTGATTTTTTATGTTATAATTATATTGTTATAATCTAATCTAGTCAAATAAGATTTTTATTTAATAATGAAAATTTATTTAAGAAAAATAGGAATAATAGCAATACTACTAACGTTATCGGTTGGTAGTTTTGTTTTTGCTGTTGAAGAAGAAAAAGAAAGAACCCCAAACATGTACTATTTTATAAATCTTGACCAGCCGACGATTATCAAAGGTTATACAGTCAGCGCTTTCGATAATGATTTAAAGTTGTCCTTGACGCCAGGCATACTGGCTGAAGCTAGTGGTGTGGACATTATCCAGATTAATGAAGAAATGCCTATGCCCTGGCAGATGGACAGAATAAGTAGAATCTACCAGTTTGAATTCAGAAATAAGGCCGCTTATGATAACCATAAGCCGTTTTATATCCAGTTTTCTTATAGCCAAGATTCAGACGGTTATAAGCAGGTATTTTTTTATGATAAGAATTTTGGCTCCTGGCGGCCATTGCCGACTAAGGATTATCCGGAGGGGAAATTCGTCCGGTCTCTAATCCATCTGCCTTTTGCCAGAATCGCGGTTTTTTCCAATCCGGAAATTCCTGTAGCCGGCCGGGCCAGCTGGTACGCTTATAAAAACGGAAATTTTGCCGCTTCCCCGGATTTTCCTAAAGGTTCCAGGCTCAGGGTTTATAACACGGAAAATAATAAATTTGTTGATGTGGAGATTAATGATTATGGTCCGGACAGAAATTTACACCCTGACCGAGTAGTTGATTTGGACAAAAAAGCTTTTGCTAAAATCGCTTCCTTGGGAGAGGGGGTGGTTAATGTAAGGGTTGAGCCGCTCTATATTGTCCCTGATGCTTACGGCAGAATTTTAGGCATAGCCCAAACCGGGGCAGGGCCGGGACTGGCTATTACCTCTAAATCAGCCGTTGTTATAGACGAAGACAGCGAAGAAATACTTTTGGGAAAAAATGCTACTACCACTTTACCCTTAGCTAGCCTGACAAAATTAGTGGCCATAAAGGTTTTTTTAGACACCCGGCCGAGTTTAGACGAAGTAGTAACTTATAAAGTCCGGGATGAGGAATATAATTATCAATACTGCAATAAATGGGAATCAGCCAAGGTAACCTTAAAGGACGGAGATACTTTAACGGTTGAAGATTTAGTTTATTCCGCTTTGGTCGGTTCGGCTAATAATGCCATTGAAACTTTAGTTAGGGTGAGCGGACTACCCAGAGACGATTTTATAAAGAAGATGAACGAGACTGTGGTTAGCTGGGGAGCGGTTTCAACTTATTTTACTGAACCAACCGGATTGTCTCCGGAAAACGTGAGTTCTGCCATGGATTATGCTATAATAACAAAAAAGATATTTACCAATCCGATTATAGAGAAAGCCAGCATCACCCGGGAATATAAATTTTCCACCCTTAACACAAAAAAGGCTCACCGGATAAAAAATACCAATAAATTACTGGAAACCAATAATAGCTTTAATATTACCGGCTCTAAAACCGGTTATCTAGATGAAGCTGGCTATTGTTTAATGATAAGAGCCAAGGTTGGTAATAAAAAATTAATTGCCGTGAGCTTCGGTGTTGACGACCGGGAAGTTAGTTTTATTGAAACCGGAGACCTTATTAAATATGGGATAAGGAAGGTTAAATAATTACAAAATCACAAATCTGTGCACAAATTCACAAATTTACGAATGCAGTAAAAATGTTTAAAATGGTATTTGTGAATTTGTGAAAAAATTTGTATATTTGTAATTAGAATATGATAAAGCTTTTAAATATTTCAAAAATTTACCATCCCGACGTTCAGGCTTTAAAAGACGTTAATTTGCATATAAAACCGGGCGAGTTTATTTCTATTGTCGGCCAGTCAGGCACAGGCAAGACCACGATGGTGAAAGTTTTAACCGGAGAAGAAAGAGTCAGTAGCGGAAGAGTTTTGGTCGGCGGTTGGGATATTACCAATATTGGTCAAAGGGAAGCGCCTTGGTTGCGTCGGCAGATCGGAGTTATTTTTCAGGACTTTAAATTGCTGCCTAAAAAAAATTTACGGGAAAATGTTTCTTTTGCTTTAGAAGTCTGCGGCAATACGCCGACAAAGATAAGTAGCATTGTGCCGCAGGTAATGAAAATAGTCGGTTTGGACGACAAGCAAAGCCGCTATCCGCATGAAGTTTCCGGCGGAGAGCAGCAGCGGGCCGCCATTGCCCGGGCTTTAGTGCATAGGCCAAAAATACTTCTGGCTGATGAGCCAACCGGCAACCTTGACTCCATTAACGCCAATGAAATTATTGAATTGCTTTTGCGGATAAACCGGTTTGGCACTACCGTGGTTTTAGTTACCCATAACCGCGAGGTCGTTAATAAGCTGAAACGCCGAGTTGTTGCTCTGGATAATGGTATGGTGGTAAGCGACCAAGAGGTGGGAAAATACATTTTATAAAATTATCAATTTTCAATTATGGTTTTTCTTTCTTTTTTACGAATCATAAAATTCAGCTTCCAAGACATTTACCGCAATATTTGGTTATCGATTGTCACCATAACCATCTTAATTTTGGCTTTGTTTTCCATAAATTTACTCCTAGCTGTCAGAGTCATAAGCGAAACCGCTATTGGCGCGGTTAAGGATAAGATTGATGTGAGCCTGTACCTTAAGCCTGGTTCAACCGAAGAGGAGATTATGGCCTTAAAGGGTCAAGTAAGCAATTTAACCCAGGTAAAGGAGGTAAATTATATTTCCAAAGCGCAGGCCCTGGAATTTTTCCAGGAGAAAAACAAGGATAATCCGGAAATCCTGCAGGCTTTGCGGGAACTAGGCAAAAATCCCTTGACTCCCAGCCTGGTTATAATTCCGAAAAGCGCGGAAGTGGCAACCGAGTTGATTGAAGAGTTAAATAAAATTGAAAGCGATTTAATTGAATCACGCAACTTTACTGACCACAAACTACTGCTTAATAAAATTAATAGCATTACTGATAAGGTAAACAAAATTGGGATGATCATCAGCTTAATTTTTATCTTAATAACTTTACTGGTGGTTTATAATGCTGTCCGGGTGGAAATTTACACTCACCGTGAAGAGATCGGCATTATGCGCTTAGTCGGGGCTTCAAACTCTTTCGTCCATATGCCGTTTCTGCTTTCCAGCTTAATTTATACCTTAATTGGCATGATAGTGGTTATCCTTATTTTTTATCCTTTCTTAGGTTTATTACAACCCTATTTAGAAACTTTTTTTGTCGGCTACGATATTAATATCATTTCTTATTTCAACAGCAATTTTATAAAAATTTTTGGCCTGCAGTTTTTGGCCGTCGCCCTAATAAACTCTTTGGCCAGCTTAATGGCGGTAAGAAAATATTCTAAAGTTTAAGGTAATTATCGCGCACTCGGAAACTTGCCAACGGCTTTATTTCGAACCGTCTCCTGGCGGTTTAATTTTTTAAAAAATTTTTATGGCGAAAAAAATAAAGCCAGTCAGATTTCCCGAGGACGAGCTGGCGCATAACAATATAATTGAATGGTGGTATTTTAACGGGAATCTCCGAGACGGAGAGGGTAACAGATACGCTTTTATGAATTGCCTTTTTAAGGCCGATGTCAAAAAAGTAAAAATTCCTTTTTTAAGCCGGGTGCCTTTTAAAAATATTTATTTTTTCCACTCCATTTTGTCTGATATAAAAAAGAAAAAATTCTATCCGGTGGTTGATTATATTTCCGTTGTTTCCAAAGATAGTTTTAAAAAACCCCTGCTTTTTGTTAACCATACCAGCCCGATACTGGTAAAAGGATACTTGAATCGCTGCTTGGAAGAAACCCATAAATTTTCCTATCACTTGAAAGACGATAATTTGGATTTAAAAATGGTTTCAGTTAAAAAACCATTGCTGGAAAGCGGACGAGGTTATATAGAAGTCTGCGGCCGGGGCAGTTATTATTATTCCCTGACCAACTTGAAAACCGAGGGCGAGATAAAAATCGGAGATAAAACCATAAAAGTAACGGGGAAATCATGGATGGACCACCAATGGGCGGACGTAAGCTACTCCAAAGACAAATGGAGCTGGTTTTCTGTTCAGCTTGATAATGGCACTGAACTTATGTGCTGCGAATACGACGGTGGCAAAAATAAGAGTTATTTATCCGATATTGTTTATCCGGATGGCAAGCAAGAAAGTCTTAATGGCCTGGAATTAATTCCCGGCAAAAATATTTGGGAAAGCAAAAAGACTAAAACGAAATATCCTTTAATTTGGGAGATTAAAATTTCGGAAAAGAAAATAAGCCTCAAAGTTTCCGCGTTGGTCAAGAATCAGGAAATAATTTTTGGCTCCATAAATTATTGGGAGGGTCCGCTTGCTGTCGAGGGGATAATTGACGGTAGGGAAGTCCGAGGAGTGGGTTTTATGGAATTAGTCGGTTATAATTCCGATTATGGCAATATAGATTATATAAAAAGCGAGTTGGAAAGGGCTGCTAGTTATTTTTTGTCTTCCCCCAAGAGGAGGTTGAGAAGAATGTTTAAGAGTTTGAAGCAATAAGGATAAAAATCCGCCTCTTTTTAATATCTGAATTAAACGCTAGATATTTAAAGGTTAATTTGCCGGAATGATATTTAGTAATATAAGGTTGACAGAGAAAGTTTTTTGTGCTAGTATTAAATAGTTAGTTTAATTACTATCCGCCCTTCTTCAGGGTGACGAATATTAAAAGTGTAGAGATAGAGTCGAATTTCTACTTCTTAATATTTACTTAATTAGCTTTATCTTTACATTCACATGCAAGGAACTATCAAAAAATTGACTGACAAAAACTTTGGTTTTATCACTCAAGATGGCGCTGATGATTTATTTTTTCACGCCAACAGCCTGGAAGGTATCAGCTTCGATCAATTGAGAGAAGGCGATGCCGTCACATTTGAGGTCGAAAAAACCCCGAAAGGCAATGCTGCAGTCCATGTTAAAAAAGTTTAATACTTTTTTACATAGCGAAAAACAGTCCCGAGTAATCGGGACTGTTTTTATTTGGATGGGTACAGGGGTGATGTTATAAATAAATTACGTTTTTATTAAATTTATTAAATATTTTGCTAAAAATTGTAAATAATAAAATCCGGCCAAAATAAAAATTAATGATACAACATATCTAAGCCATTTTTCTATCTTTTGCACCGTTTGGAAGGCCCTACTTACGACCCGTATACTGAAGGCAATAAGGAATGAAAAAATAATTACTGGTAGTCCGGTTCCTAAAGCAAAAATAGGTGGTAATAGCAGACCTCCGGTGGATTTAAGTACTAATGGAATAAGTACACCAAAAAATAAAACTCCGCTGTATGGGCAGAAAGCGAAAGCGAACAACATGCCCATGGCCATCGATCCCAAATATCCTTTACCCGATAGCCACAATTTTATTTTCTCAATTGTTTCACTATGCCCGCCGAGATTTATTTTAATTACCCCAAACATTACTAAGCCGATGATTATCAAAACCGGTCCCAAAACTTTGTCGCCCCAGCCCTGGAAAATCCTTGAAATTTGAAAAGATGAAAGTCCTAAATATATCAATGTGGCGAGCAGGGTGTAGCTTATGCCCCTGCCTAATATATAAAAAAGTCCGGATAGAATCGTGTGTTTTGGCTTCTTGATGTCTTTAGAAATATAAGCAATGGCCGTAATGTTGGTTGCCAAAGGACAAGGACTAATTGAGGTTAAAATACCCAAGAGAAAAGCAGAAAGAGCGGGCAAATTATAATTATCGATTAGGTTATTAATTAAATCCATATTATTTGCCCAAAAGATTATTGATTTTATCTTTTAGATAACTTTTAAATTGAACTTCATCTTGGGTTAAGCGCCAAACCCGAGTGTCTTCGTTAATGTTATCTTGGCCATTATAAATGGCATTAATAAATAAAGCTGAGCCACTGGCTTGAAATTTTTGAGCTAATGCTTTATTTTCCGGTAAATCAATATTTATCTCTCTAAATTCTATTTTTCCGTCTCGCAGTTCCGGCTGAAAATATTCATAAACAGTTTCCCCGGACAATTTTCCGATAGCAATACAAGTTGCGCAACGCCGGGTAGCGTGGAATAAAAAAACCTCTACTTTATCCGGTTTAATTGTTGTCACGTCTGTCTTATTGCCAGAATTGCTCGTCTTAGATTCGGCTTGTGGATTTTTTAATGATTCAACAAAAATTGAGCCGACAATAACAACAGTTACGATTATTACCATGGTAACAATTTTTTTATTCACCCCGTTAGAAATTTTCATAAATTCTGCTTATATGATACCCCAATTACAAATCCTGTTAATACAGAATTTCTAACGGGGTGCATAATTTTATAAAATAGCGTTAAATAAATAACCCATAATTATAATTCCCGTGGTGGTGATGCCCAAAAATATTGCCAGCAGTTGCCAACGCATGACTTTTTTAAGAATTATCGCCTCAGGAAGAGATAAAGTCACAATCGCTGTCATAAAAGCTAAAACGGTACCCAGGGGAGCGCCTTTTCCGACCAAGGCTTCCATTATCGGAAGTACGCTTACAGAATTGGCATAGAGCGGAACCCCTAAAATAACAGCCATCGGAACCGTCCATAAAGATTTGGCGGATAAATAGTGTTCAATCAAACTGTTTGGTATAAAACCATGGATAATAGCGCCAATACCAACGCCTAAAACCACATAAGGAAAAATCTGCTTGGTAATAGTCATTCCGTCTTTCCAAAAATAGTTAATAAGTTTTTTAAATGGAAGTTTAGAACCACCGTTGGCTGCTTCTATCTGAGTTCTTGATTTAAACTTTAAAAATTCCGGTATTACGTATTTTTCCAGTTTTAGTTTTTGAATTAATATACCGCCCAATACTGCAACGGCTAACCCAAATAGGTTATATAAAATAGTAACTTTCATTCCGAACATCGCTGGGAAAAGATATAACGATGATTCATTAATAAGCGGTGAACTAATTAGAAAAGCGAAAGTTATTCCCAGCGGTATTCCCGCCCCCATAAAACCAATAAACAAAGGGATAGAGGAACAGGAACAAAATGGCGTAACTATGCCTAAAAGAGCGGCCATCAGATAATTTAAACCAAACCAACGTTTTTTAGTTAGAATATCTCTGGCCCTTTCCGTTGGGAAATAATAGCGGGTTATGGCCATTATATAATTTATAACGACCAAAAGCAGGCCGATCTTTATTGTATCGTAAACAAAGAAATTAATAGAACTGCCCAAATAAGATTCTTTAGCTAATCCTATTAAGTTATAGCTGACTAAATTTGCTAATAATTGTATTGGGTAAAAAATATCCATGGGGTTAACAATTACCTCCACAAGAACAGCTACTTTTAGTTTTATCTATTGGCGGTTGGTTATTTGAGATTATTAATTCTTTAATTTTTTCTAAACCCGGTACTTGGCCGGCTAAAACCGCTTTTCCGTTAATAGCTAAAACAGGAGAGGACATGATACCCATTTCAATAATTTTTTGAATATCTGTCAGATATTCAACTTCTATATTTAAATTAAGGTCAGCAATCGCCTGTTTCGTTAATTCAAAAAATTTTTTGCAGGTCGGGCAACCCGATCCCAAAACCTGGATACTCTCAATTTTTTTACTCATAGTTTTTTAAAAAATCGGTTAATAATGAATTATATTTTTTAAAGGTTTTTTTGTTTATGGAGTAATATACTTTTTTCCACTCTTGCCGGTTTTCCACAAGTTCCAAGTCTTTTAATGCTTTTAAATGGGCGGAAATTAAATTCTGCGGTAAATCTAGATATTCCACAATTTCACAGACACAATGTTCACCGTCTTTCAATAAGCAGATAATTTTTAAACGGTTATCTTCTCCCATTATACGCAAAAATTTCGCCAGATCGGCGAATTCTTTCGTTAATTTTTTATTTGAACAGCAGAGCGGTTTCATAAAGTTAATATCAATTTATAATGATATGATAACACTATAAAATTATAAGGTCAAATTTAAATTTATCTTGGTAGGGATTCGAAGACTCCTCGGTGCC
>Ga0268278_1001604_pt1 | contig 12904 bp, 10 predicted proteins | sample saktaG_3_FD_190135 | JGI IMG/M metagenome (GOLD analysis project Ga0268278, IMG submission 190135) | Saline water microbial communities from Sakinaw Lake, British Columbia, Canada - sak_2010_1_5_55m | ecosystem: Environmental > Aquatic > Non-marine Saline and Alkaline > Saline ... | reverse complement strand
ATGCTGGATAACCATAAGAAAAGAAGCATTATCAAGATTAAATTGGGTTTTTCTTTTTTTGGTTAATCTACTTAATGTTTTATCCAATCCGAATTCCTGCCATATCTTTTGATAAACGATATAACCCCAGTTTACTATTTCCGCCTCAGATATATCATTCATATTAATCTGATTCTTAAGATTGGATATTTCCTGTAATCTTACGGCAAGATGCTGGAAACTGGGATTGTCCTTTATTTGGTCTAATCTGCCCAGATTTAATAGGACCTGGTGTTTGATGTTATGGTCATATCTGTATGATCTTACCAGTTGAACATATTCATATCTTCCTGATTTAGTAATTTTAATAAACATGAATACATTATACTACTATATAATCTATTATGCAAGGGATGATATGATTTATTAGTATTATTATTGCCACTACATTTTAAAGGATATAAAATGTAAATGCTTATTTTACAAGGATTCTAGAGGATAAATATCCAAAATTAGCTTGCAAGTGTCAAAGTCGGGAGGACTTCTTTCATCCCTTCTTCGGCCAGGTTAAATTTTTCAGATATTTCATAAAGTGAAGGAAATTTATTATTTACTTTTTTGTAGGAAATTATAAATTCGTCTATTTTTTTATTTAATTTTAGCATCCAGCCGGGAATTTTTATTACCTGGTGTTTGTCTCTAATATAATGACGAATTTCACCAGAGATAAGCCAGGTAGCATAGGTAATAAATTTTATACCCCGGTTTTGATTGTAAAGGTTTATAGCGTTAATTAAACCGATGTAACCAACTTGTTCTAAGTCTTCCAAGGGTTCGCCAGAATTCATAAATTTATAGGCGATACTTTTTACCAATGGTTGGTATTTTATAATTTGATCATCGGTTATTTTTTTTGTTACATTCATTACGGACATAACAGTGGTCCTTACGGGTTCGATAAATCGAACCCCTACAACTTAGTAGACAGGAAAGATGTTTGCTCTATCTGAGATTGCCGCGCACCGCAAGCGGTGCGCGCAATGACATTTTATATTATATTTTTATTGGATTAGGTTTACCATATTGAATATAGGCAGGTACATTGCTATAATCATTGTTCCGATGGTTAAACCGATAACTACCATCAAAAGTGGTTCAATAATTGCGGTTAGTCTTTCTACAGACCTATCCACTTCTTCATCATAAAATTTTGCTACATTAACTAACATTTCTTCTAGTTCACCACTTTCTTCCCCAACCATAATCATCTGAGTAACCATAGGTGGAAATACTCCACTTGCGGCCAGAGGGCTTGAGATGCTCTGTCCTTCTTTTATCTTTGTTTTGGCACCAAGGACAGCCGCAGATATTACTAAGTTTCCTATAGCATTAGAGGATACTTGTAATGCTTCTAAAATAGGGACTCCGCTTTTAATCAAGGTTCCGAGAATTCTGGTAAATCTGGCAATAGCGCCTTTTCTATTGATTTCACCAAATATAGGGGCACTTAATTTAAATTTATCAAAATTTAGTTTACCATTCGGTGTCTTTATGTAAGCCAAAAATACAGCAACCAATGCCGCAAAAACTGCAAAAAATATATACCAATATTTATTAAATAAATAGGTTAAGGTTACAAAAAACTGGGTAAGAGCAGGGAGCTTTCCTTCAAACTGAGCAAATACTCCTACAAACTGGGGTAAAATGAAGGATAACATAAAGATAGACATTAGTGCTGCAGCACCGGCTACAAAAGAGGGATAGCTCATAGCAGATTTTATTTTCTGCCTGAGGGCAAAATCTTTTTCCATTAAATCTGCAATTTTGTTTAAAATATCATCTAATACTCCGCCGATCTCCCCCGCTCTAACCATACTAATATATAATTCAGAAAATACTTGAGGAAATTTTGCCATGGCATCAGCTAAAGTAGAGCCTGCTTCAATATCAGATTTAACTACCTTTATATTATTCGCTAATGCTTTATTTTCAACTTGTTCAGTCAAGATATTTAATGAGTTTACTAAGGTTAAGCCGGCATTAACCATAGTAGCAAATTGTCGATAAAATATGGTTAGGTCTCTGAGTTTTATGCTTTGAAAAAGGGTTATCTGTTGGGAAAACAACGCACTTTTTTTCTTTTCACTGATAGAAGTGATGAAATAGTCCATTTCTCTGAGCCGAGAAACAGCTACACTCCTGCTTTCTCCTTCCATACTACCAGTAAATATTTTACCCGATCGGTTGCGGACTTTATAGGCAAAGGTTGGCATTGGTTAATAATCACCTCGATTTAAAGAAATTGACCAATTGACCAATTGACCAATTCTCCAATTGACAGATAAATTAATTCAATAATTGACCGATTCACCAATTAAATATTTTTACAGGTTCGATGAATCGAATCCCTACATTTTAGTAGACAGGCGAGACGCCTGTCCTACGTCATGTTTTAATAATTTCTTTTAGGGCGTTGATGACTTTTGGGTCGTATTTTGTTCCGGCAAGAGAAAACAATTTATTTAACGCTTTATTGTTTTCGTAAGGGTTTTCAATATATTCATTATAGAATATCTTGGTATAATCTTCAACAACGGATATTATTCGAGAAGCGAGGGGAATTTCTTCACCGCTCAATCCATCAGGATAACCTGTTCCATCATAGCTTTCATGATGATGTTTTATCATAGGAATTATATCTTTAAATAAATTAATCTGTTTAAGCATGTTTGCACCTACTATAGGATGTAAACTAATTTCACTTTGAACCAAATTAAAATTAACTTTTTCTTTAAAGCTAATATCAATATTTCTACTTACTTTAATTTTACCTATGTCATGCAGTAAAGAAGCATAATATAAATTATTATAATCTTTTCCGGTTACTCCCAGCTTATTACCAATTTGTGTGGCCAGTCGAGCCAGTCTCATAAAATGTCCTTTGGGACCAAGCGATTCATTTTCCAATGCCTGGATTAATATTTCGGTAATATGTACAAAATAATTATTCAAATCCTCTATAATATTTGCATTCCATAAGGCGATCACCACTTGATTAGCAAAAGAATTTAATATTTCTTCGTCATTCTTATCGAAAAATTCATTATCTTTTTTATTAATTACCTCCATTACTCCCATAATTTCTTTTTCCAAAATTAAGGGAACACAAATAAGTGATTTAGTCGTAAATTTTGAGGAACTATCAATACTTTTGTTCCACCTCGTATCTTTAGCAACATTTTCGACTATTAGAGATTTTCCTTTTTCCGCTACCCAGCCGGCTATTCCTTCACCAACTTTTATTTTATATTTTTTTATTTCTTTACTTTTTTTACCTAGACTTGCTTTAAAATATAATTCATTCTTTTTTTTATCTAAAAGTAATATAGAAGCGGCTTCAGCTTTTACAATCATAGCGGCATACTCGATTATCTTATTTAATAAAACATCTAAATCTGTAGTTCGGGTTAACTCCAAAGAAATATTATTTAAGGCATTTAATTGCAATATTTGCATCTTTAGTTTTTCTAAATTATTTCCTTCGTTCTGATTAAGAGATATTTTGATTCACTCCTTTCAATCCTTAAGATGAAGCGACTCGTAAAATTTCATCTATAGTAGTCAGACCTTCGCAAACCTTCTTTATACCATCTTTCCTTAATTGACACATTCCCTCACTTATAGCAGCTTCCCTTAGTTTTCCGGTAGTAACATTTTTGCTAATTAAATCTCTAATATTTTCAGTAATTACCATCAGCTCAAAGATAGCGATTCTTCCTTTATATCCGGTATCTTTACAATAAGGACATCCTTCACCTTTATATAAGGTTATCTCATTGCTTTTTATCTTGTACTCATCCATAATTTTTTCTATGACTGGAGTTATTTTTATCTCTTTCTTACATTTAGGACATATCCTTCTGACTAATCTTTGAGCTATAATTCCAACTAACGAAGAGGAAATTAAAAAGGGCTCTATGCCCATATCAATTAATCTTATCACTGAACTGGGAGCATCATTGGTATGAAGGGTGCTAAGAACAATATGTCCGGTAAGGGCTGCCTGAACAGCAATTTCAGCTGTCTCTTTGTCCCTAATCTCTCCTACCAACATGATATCAGGGTCCTGCCGCAAGAAACTTCTTAGTCCAGCTGCAAAAGTAAGCCCGATTTTGGGTTTGGCCTGTACCTGGCTGATTCCATTTAATCTATATTCTACCGGGTCTTCGATAGTCATAATTTTCTTTTCAGTGGAATTTAGCAAATTTAGTGTGGTGTATAGTGTAGTAGATTTTCCACTTCCTGTCGGACCGGTAACTAAGATTATACCATTGGGTTTTTTTATTAATGATAAGAAATTAGGAAGAATATCAGGAGAAAAACCTAAAGAATCTAATTCTAATAAGATGCTCGAGGGATCCAGTATTCTTAAAACTGCACTCTCTCCGGTGACTGCAGGCAAGATTGACACTCTTATATTAATATTTCTTCCCCCAACATTCACCTGAATTCTACCATCTTGAGGTAATCTTCTTTCAGCAATATCCAAATCAGACATTATTTTAATTCGGGAAATAACCGCTAATTGCAGGTTCCGGGGGAGAGACATTACATCATGCAATATACCGTCTATTCGATAACGAACTTTAAGAGTATTCTCGCCGAATGGTTCAATGTGGATATCACTTGCGCTCTCTTTAACTGCTCTTAAAATTATCAGGTTAACCAGAGCAATAACGGGAGCTTCTTCGCTTTCAGTTATAGTAGAAATGTCAGCTGTCTCTTTTTCTTCTTCTTTCAGTACGGTTACCTGCATGGTTTCAATTTTACCAATTACCTGATCCCATTCATCGGTAACTCCGAATACTTCATCTAAGGCTTTATCGATATCCTCACCATAAGATAATACTGAGTCGATATTATATCCTAATCTAATTTTAAGCTCATCATGGGCAAAAACATCTAAAGGATTTGCCATTGCAACAGTCAATTTTTTTTCATCTTTATCTATAGCGATAAGCTGATGTCTTCTTGCCATCTCTTCGGGGATTAGAACTACTATGGTGGGGTCAATGGTTATATCACTTAAATTTACGTATTTTTCTCCAATTTCATCAGCTAAGGCAAGCATCATCTCGTCTTTTTTAAGGATATCAAGGTCAATAATTATTTTCTGAAGGTCCTTACTACCGTTACCTTTCTGAATTTTTAAAATTCTATCTAACTGTTCATTGGTAATTAAACCTTTATTGTATAATATATCTAATAAGAACTTTCCGGTAATACTTTTATCAGTTGTTCTTTTCATTTCTCCTCCATTGCTCGCATCGTGTGAGAATTTAAATTATTTTTAATATTATTCCAATAAATATTGCCAATGATGTATTAAGAATTCTTTTCAGATTATATACCTTTTCCATTCTTTCTGCACTCATTTGATAGGGAACAAAGCTTATGATTACAAAACATATAAAAATTACAATTATATATTTATCATCTAAGTACTGCGCTGAGAGGGTTAAAAATAAGCGATAAAATTTATCTAATGTTTGGTTTGCCGGTATTTTAATGTTAAGTATTTTTTGTTTATTTAATTTTTCTGGTTCATATGAAATGTCTTCTTCTTTTAGAAATATAAGCAATACAGGTATAAAAAATATCGTAGCAATATATCCTATTAAGCTTATAATAAATATATCATTATTGTAAAGATGTATCAAGTAATTCAAAAAGACGTTATTAAATGGAGAAATTAATAAATAAATTTTTCCGAAATTAAAACTTAATGCTGCAATTATTGATATATGTAAAAATTGATCGAGTAAAAATATCTTTATACTCTGATTATTTGTTTTTTTGGAGTATTCTAATTTTAGCTTATCAATTATTGTATGGGTAGCAAAAATAATTAAAATAATTATAATAACTCTGAGATTTTCTAAATAGGGAAAAGCAAAGAGGATGGAAAATATCAATACTATTGAGGAATGTAATAACACTCCCCATTTAGTATTCATTTTTACTTTAAATATTTGTTTGGTTTGTAAGGGAAAATCTGCGATTATATGAGCTAATAGCAATCTATAAAATAGAAACATAGATATTAATTCTCCGATTAAAACAGTATATAGTATCGAGTATCGAGTCTTATAGTAAAAACATTAAGAACAGTATCGGGTATCATGTATCGAGTTAAGAAAGAAACTTTTCAACTGATAAAACAATATTGAGCGCATAATTAATAAACATCTTTAACAACTTCTATTCCTATTTGCCAGATTCTCAATTATTGAAAGTTTTTTATTTTTTTAGTCATCTTTCTCTCTGTTCTTTTCTCTTTACTATATACTCGATACTCGATACTATATACTAATTTAATTATTATTTCTCCAATTAGTTGGAGAAATAATAAATTAAATTACTTTGGCCAATTGCCAATTTCTTTTTTTATTATACTTTTTTTTAGCCAAAAAGAGATTATTATTTTTTCCAAAGTACGATGAAAGAATGTTCCTATATAATCCCTTTTAACTATAGGAGCAACTAAAATTGTGAAGAGTTTTAACCTGTTGCCTCCCCAAATATCGGTAAATATCTGGTCTCCTATTACTGCTGTTTCAGATTTTTTTGTATCCAAAATTTTAAGACCATTATTAAAGGCTGCACTAAAGGGTTTAAAATATTTTGAGTGATAAGGTACATCAAATATTTTTGCTAATTCAGCAACTCTTTTAGAATTAGTGTTTGAAACTATACATATTTTTAATCCTAATTTTTTTGCTTCATTTACCCAATCAATAATTCTTTGACTAACTTCCTTCTTCCCCCAGGCTACTAAAGTGTTATCCAGGTCTACAATGATACCTTTAATGTTTTTTACTTTTTTTAGTTTCATTAAGTCTATATTACATATAGAATCTACATATACTTTTGGTCTTAATATTTTACACAATTTTTCTCTCCTATTTAGTCGTTAGTACGGAAATATAAATTTATTGTCTTTATTTTTATTGTAGGGGCACAATGCCTGCCTGTGCGTGCCCGCACGCAGACAGGAATTGTGCCCTTCTTTCTTTGTATTTTTCCATTTATTTGGGCACGATGCATCGTGCCCCTACCTTTAACTGTATTTCATTCACTATATACCTATATACTATATTTTTATGTTCTTGATTTTATTTTGCTTACTATTATATCAATTGCGACATCATTTAGTCCACCTTGGGGGATAACTATATCAGCATATCTTTTAGAGGGCTCAACAAACTGCAGGAACATCGGCTTTACAACATTTAAATATTGTTCAATTACTGATTCCATTGACCTCCCTCTCTCTTTTGTATCTCTCACTAATCTTCGAATAAATCTTTCATCTTCATCGGCATCTACATAAATTTTTATATCCAATAAGTTCCTTATTTTTTCTTCTTCTAACACTAAAATACCTTCTAATATTATAATGTCACGGGGAAGTACTTTTTCTGTCTCTTTTTTTCGGGTATAATCCGTAAATGAATATATGGGTTTTTCAATTTCTTGTCCCCTGATTAATTTCTTTAAATGTTTTATCAACAGATCACTATCAAAAGCTGAAGGATGGTCAAAGTTTATTTTCTTTCTTTCTTCCAGGGGAAGATGACTTAAATCTATGTAATATGCATCTTGTTGAATCACTACCACATTTACCCCTTTTAAACTTTCATAGATTCTGCGAGCAACAGTAGTTTTGCCTGAACCTGTCCCTCCGGCAATGCCTATTAATAATGGTTTCATAATCCCACTCCTTAAAAGGTAAACAAAGGTGCCAGGCACCTTTGTTTACCTTTTTCGTTATTTTTTGTTTTTTAAATGTTCTTCGTAGGTTTTAGAAAATATATGTCTGCCATTTTCCCCCAATACAAAATATAAATAATCCCCTTCCGCTGGTTCAAGGGCTGCAATAATTGAATCGAGACCGGGGTTGCAGATTGGACCGGGAGGAAGACCCTTGTAAAGATAAGTATTATAGGGAGAATCTATCTTCAAATCGTTTTCATCTAATTTTTCTTTAGGTGCTCCTAAAATATATTGAATAGTGGCACAAGATTGTAATTTCATTCCTATTTTCAATCGATTATGAAAAACAGATGATACTTTATTTTTTTCATCATTAAATTTAGCTTCTTTCTCAATAATTGAAGCAAGAATGATGATTTGATCCAGAGAAAATCCAATTTCCTCAGATTTTTCGGTAAAATTATTTTCCGTAGCTACTCGATTGAAATTTGATAACATTACCTTGATCATATTTTCTGCACCATATTTTTTTGGTACTTCATAAGTTTCAGGAAATAGATAACCCTCCGGAGATTTCTCTTTATCTTTTATTAATTCTAAAAAGGCTTCTTTATTTGTAATCTCTTTTGTCTCTAACAGTTCTGCAATTTTAATACTGGTATAGCCTTCCGGAATAGTTACTTTATGCACTATTACTTCTCCCTTTACCAATTTGTCCAATATTTGAAGCATATTCATTGAGGGGCTGAGGTCATATTCACCATACTTTAATTGGTCTTCTAACTTCATTATTTTGATTAATACTCTGAATGCATAATTATTTTTTCTGATTATTTCATTTTTTTCTAATACATCCACAATTTCTTTAGCATTAGTTCCGGAGGGGATATCGACCATTTTTCGGGTCATAGAATTTTCTTCTAAGGGGAAATATACAGAGGTAATAAATAGGATGGCAATTAAAGAAACCAGAGAGAACATTAAAAATAATCTATTAATAAAGCTCATCTTTTTATCTCTTTACTCATCTTCTTTCTATCCAAAAAAGATTGTAGAATTATTATGGCCGACATTTTATCAATAACTTTTTTTCTTTTTTTCCTACTTCGATCAGTTTCAATTAAAAATTTTTCGGCTTTACAGGTAGTTAATCTTTCATCTTCCAACTCTACGGTCAGCTGGAAAGATGATTTAAGTTTTTCCGCAAAAGATATAGCTTTTTTTGCTTGCTCACCCAAAGAACCATTCATATTTATAGGAAGACCTAAAACTATCCTTTCTACTCCATACTGGTCGATAATTTCTTTAATATTTTTTAAATCTTCTATTTCGTTAGCCGTTTTAATCGTAGGCAAGCCTTGGGCGGTTATCCCCAATTCGTCACTTATAGAAATTCCAATTCTTTTTTCGCCTAAATCTATTCCTAAAATTCGCAAAATGCACCAATTCTCCTATTCTCCGATTTGCCAATTGATTGAATTACCAATAAACTAAATTTGTATTGTCTTGTAGGGGCACAATGCCTGCCTGTGCGTGTCCGCACGCAGACAGGAATTGTGCCCTCTTTGTCTTTATATCTCCGTTTACTGTGGGCACGATGCATCGTGCCCCTACACTTCAAGACTCTAAATTTTTATCATAGACAGGCGGGACGCCTGTCCTACGGTTTTATATTAATCTATGAGGGCGCTTGTATTTAATACTAACGACTATTCACTATTCACTAACGACTAATTCGTACACTCTTTCTAAGGCCTGGTTTAATTTATCTGCTTTTGACCCTCCGGCCTGAGCCATTGTTTTCTTTCCCCCACCTTTTCCACCAACTATAGGGGCAATATCTTTTATAATATTTCCTGCATTGTAGCCTTTTTCTGCTAAATCATCGGTAACCATAACCAATAAGGCAACTGTACCGTTATCTAATTCTGTCCCCAATACTACAATGCCAGATTTAATTTTATCTTTAATCAAGTCACCCCAATTCCTCAAGTCATTATTATCTTCTGCATCAACTTTGAGTGATATAATATTTATTCCTTTAATTTCCTTCTTTTTAAAGAGTAATTTATCAACTTCATAATGGGCTAATTTATTACGAATAATTTTAATCTTCTTTTTCATATTATTAGCATCATCTATAATCTGATTAATCTTTAATGGTATTTCAGAGGGTATGGTTTGTAGTTTTTCTGAAACTTCTTTGATAATATTTTCTTTTTCTTTAATATATTTTAAAGCGCTAACGCCGGTTACTGCCTCAATCCTTCTTAAACCGCTTCCTATACCTTCTTCATTTAATATTTTGAACAAACCGATATTAGAAGTAGAATTTAAATGAGTCCCTCCGCATAATTCTAAGCTGAATTCTCCGATTTTTACCACTCTTACCTGTTCGCCATATTTTTCGCCAAAGAGAGCAACTGCTCCCATCTCTTTGGCTTTATCAAAAGTGCTAATCTTCGTTTCCACTTTTAACTCATCCAATATTTTTTCGTTTACCAGATTTTCTATTTTTTCTAACTCTTCAACAGTTAAAGGAGCGAAATGGTTAAAATCAAAACGAAGATGATGATTGTTTACTGCGGAGCCGGATTGTTTAACCTGGTCCCCCAACACATCTCGAAGTGCTCCGTGCAGAAGATGAGTAGCGGTATGATTTCGAGTAATTGCCTTTCTTGCTGACAAATCCACTCTGGCTAACACTTCATCACCAACTTTTATTTCCCCCTTGCCAATTTCAGCAAAATGAGCAATTAGACCTTCAGCAGGAGTTTGGGTATCCGATATTTCTATTTGCAAATTATTTTTAGATAAGGAGGTTATAACTCCCTTATCTCCAATCTGTCCGCCTTTTTCAGCATAAAATGGTGTCTTTTCTAAATATATTTTACATTTATCTCCCTCTATTGCCTTATCTACTAATTTATCTTCTTTGGTAATAGTAATGACTTTGCTTTTTGCTTCAATAGAATCATATCCTGTAAATTCTGTTTCTCCCCGTTCTTTTAAAGCTTCCAAACGAGTTTTAATACTGAGTGTAGCTTTTATACTAGTTTTACTGCTGGATGTACCGCTCAATCTGCTTACTCGAGACCTTTCCCTTTGAATTTTCATTTCTCTTTTAAAATCATCCTCTTCAACACCAAAGCCATCCTCTTCCAGGATATCTCTGGTTAACTCTAAGGGGAATCCGTAGGTATCATAAAGTTTAAATGCATCTTTGCCGTTGAGTTTATCTTTATTCTGTTGTTTTAATTTTTCTTTTATGTTGTCTAATATTTGTATTCCGGTATTTAAAGTTTCCTGAAATCTTTTTTCTTCGGCAAGGATTATTTGGCAGATACGATTTTCATCTTTATAAATTTCCGGATATACCTCTTTCATTAATTCAATTGCTACCGGAGCTACTTCATATAAAAATGGCTGGTTATAATTGATAACTTTTCCATAACGAAAAGCTCTTCTTAACAGCATCCGAAGGACATATCCTCTGCCTTCATTAGAAGGAATTATTCCATCAGAAATCATAAAAACTAAAGCTCTTATATGGTCAGCAATTATTTTTAGAGCTAAATCCATTTTTTGGTCTTCTTTATATTTTATACCTGCGTTTTGGGCAACATATTTTATAATAGGCAAGAATAAATCTGTTTCAAAGTCTGTATCTGCTTTTTGTAAAACAGAGGCGATTCTTTCCAAGCCTAACCCGGTATCGATATTTTGTTTCGGTAAAGGAGTTAACGAACCGTCTTCCTCACGATTATATTGCATAAATACTAAATTCCATAATTCCAGGTATCTTTCATCAACACCTACGCCACCGCCCTCTTTTGATGCCTTTTCTTCACCTAAATCTATGTATATTTCAGAACAAGGTCCACAAGGCCCAGTCGGCCCAACTTTCCAAAAATTATCTTTTTCACCCAATCTAGCGATTCTTTTTTCAGGAAGGCCTATAATGTTATGCCAGATAGCATAGGATTCATCATCATCTTTATATATGGAGACCCACAATTTTTCTTCGGGAAATCCAATAACCTCAGTAAAAAATTCCCAGGCCCATTTAATTGCGTCTTCTTTGAAATAATCACCAAAAGAAAAGTTTCCCAACATTTCGAAAAAAGTATGGTGTCGTGCAGTTTTCCCCACATTTTCAATGTCGTTTGTTCGAATACATTTTTGGCTGGTAGCAGCTCTTTTCAATGATGATTTAACCTGACCTAAAAATATTGGCTTAAAGGGGACCATTCCGGCAATGGTTAGTAAAATACTGGGATCTGAGGGTACTAAAGAGGCACTTGGGATTATTTTGTGGCCTTTGCTTTCGAAGAATTTTAAAAATTTTTTCCTGATTTCATTGCTGGTCATGTAGTTCATTAAAAATATACTCCTTCTTTTAAAATTACTTTCTATGTATTCAGTAGTCAGGAGCCAGGAGCAAGAATATAAACTAGTATATAGTATTTAGTAAGAAAGAAGAAGATAGAATTCTGAATTCTGTCTCCTTCTTTTTGAATTCTATTTTCCTAACGAGATACGAGATACGAATTTATTCTGATTTTAGCTCTTGCAATTGTTTTTCTTTCTCCTATATTCTTTACTATATGCTATATACTAAATACTATATACTGTTTTTCTATCCTGCAACTCTCAACACTTCTTCAATAGTAGTAATTCCCTGTAATGCTTTTTCCAGCCCGCTATTTTTTAGCGTTTTCATTCCTTTTTTTATAGCAGCATCTGTGATTACATTACTTGAGGCTTTTGATATTATTAATGATCTAATCTCTTCATCCAAAACAATAATTTCATATATAGAAGTTCTTCCGTAATATCCTGTATTCTTACAAAAAGAGCAACCTTTCCCTCTGTACAGTTTAATTTTACCACCTTTCTTTAAGTTGCCCTTAATATTAAGTCCGCTTAAGACATTTTTCTCAGGGGTATATTCTTCTTTGCATTTTTCGCATATAACTCTAACCAATCTTTGGGCAATTACCCCTATTACCGAAGATGAAATTAAATATTTTTTAACATCCATATCGATCAATCTGGTTAGGGCACTGGCTGCATCATTGGTATGAAGAGTACTGAAAAGCAAATGTCCGGTTAGGGCTGCTTGAACTGCAATTTGGGCAATTTCAGT
>Ga0268278_1001603_pt1 | contig 12905 bp, 13 predicted proteins | sample saktaG_3_FD_190135 | JGI IMG/M metagenome (GOLD analysis project Ga0268278, IMG submission 190135) | Saline water microbial communities from Sakinaw Lake, British Columbia, Canada - sak_2010_1_5_55m | ecosystem: Environmental > Aquatic > Non-marine Saline and Alkaline > Saline ... | reverse complement strand
ATCCTGTACTGGGCGTGCATCCCGCAGAGATCTCGCGGCTCGGGGAGCGGCTGGGTACAGAGGGCGCTGGAGTGGTGATGAAAGGGGGGCTTGACCTCGCCGCGCGCTATGTAAACGAGGGGAGGGCATACGCTCTAAAAAGCGGGAGACCGCATTACGAGGTCAGTCCCGTAATCCTGGCGGCATCCAACGATGTCCTTGACCACGCGCTAAGGCTGGCAAAAGGATGCGACTGCGCACTCCAGATCCATGCTGAGAGCGGGGCGTGTGATGATATTTTTGGTATGGCACAGCATGCCGGCATAAACCCGCAACGGGTCGTAAAGCATTATGCCACACCTGATACCCGCCTCATGCCCTCGTTTATTGCAAAGCATGAGGCAATTCCCATACTCTGTAAGGAGAAGCGGCACTTCACGATGGAGAGCGATTATATGGACGAAAACACGAGGCCCGGCGCAGTGATCGGCCCAAAGTCAGTGCCGCGGTTCACAAAAAATCTCCTTTTGCAGGGACTTATCAGCGAGGAGGACTGCCACCGCATCCATACAGAAACGGTGGAGATGGCATACGGTGTACCCATCAGTCTTTCTTAAAATACCGGTCACCTTTTTTATCACACCCTCCCAATGAGTGATCAATGTTTTTGAAGATCCACCGCGCACCCCAGACTCGCGACATCGTGGCAGTATGTGACGGTGAACTGATCAACACCATCATCAGCAACGGAGATGTTGAGGTGCATATCACCGAAGCATTCTATGGAACCCGCCGGGCGAGTGATGATGAAGTCCGTGAAGCATTGAAAAACACGGAAAATGCAAACATCATGGGCGAGCGCGCGGTAGCAATTGCAATTGAACTGGGACTTATTTCACGTGCCGGGTGCATCATGATTGGCGGCGTTCCGCACGCACAGATCTTCAGGTTGTAACTTTTATGGGTATCAAGGACGGGTTCTGCCCGAACTGCGGGAGGCCTTCGGATATGGAGGGATTATGCGATCACTGCAAGGTGGAAAAGACCCGCTGGTTTTCCTGTGATGCGACAGTGAAATGCATACACTGCCCGGGTTGTGGAGCATTGAAGCAGGGAAATACCTGGACAGATACAGACCGCGAGCGCTCTCTTCTTGCACCTGATATTGCAAGGAGCGCAGTCCATCTCCATCCAGATGTCAAAAAGGTACAGATCGATACCAGGATTGATGACCTGAGCATCAACCGTTCGCGTGCAGTCCTCTCAATTAAAGGAATACTCTATGGTAAAGAGGTCGAGGCAACGTGCGAGACACAGATCGCATGGCAGCGGGAGTCGTGTGACCGGTGCAACCGGATCAGCGGCAGTTACTATGAAGGAGTGGTCCAGGTAAGGGCGCAGGACCGGCTCCCCAGCCCTTACGAGATCCAGACGGCAGCAGAAATCGCTTCAGGGGTGGAAGAATCACTTCAGATTGGGGGAGAGCGCCTCTCGTTTGTATCAGATACCACGGAAACGCGCGATGGTCTCGATATCATTGTCGGTTCCCAGCATATCGGTCTTCTGATCTCCCGGAAGATCACCGCTGAACTGGGGGGGAGATACACCACACACCCTAAGCTTGTTGGGGAAAAGAACGGGCGGCAGCTCTTCCGGATCACGTATTCGGTACGCCTTCCGAGATTCCAGCGGCGTGATGTAATCAGGTTCAGGGGAAGGTATGGGGAGGTAGTCCAGGTGGATCCCCACAACATGCGGATATTGGATTTTACAGACGCGGTAGTAAAGACCATCAGAGAGGATGAGATTGAAAAGATCATCGGGAACGCACGCAATGCCAGAGAAGCTCTCGTTGCTTATTGCTCCCAAAATACAATCGGCGTGATCGACCCGTCTTCCTTTGAGACTTTGGAATATGCTGCTGGGGCATCTCTACGGGACATAAAGCCGGGCCAGCATGTCCTTGTCCTCCGGGATGGAGATCATCTTGTGGTGCTCGGGTGAAGCATGAAAGTCCGTGTGACTCCAAAAGACAGCCTCACCTTAACGGTCCGTGAAGATTGGGTTGACCCTCATCGCAAACCTTATGTCAGAGGAGGGACGGCCTATATTCCAGTGCGCGATGGGTTTACATTTGACCACGAAATCCCCGAGCGTGTGCAGTATTCCGGCAGAGGATATTTCATGATCGGGGACGTTGCGGTGCTCAATGGCGGAAGACCGTCGCATAAGGAGATCATGGACGTCATCAATGTTGTTCACCCGAAGGGCATCCTCTGGATCCGTTCCCTCAACGATTGTACACGGATTCCGGATACTGAGGTGCTCTTTGGTGAAGTGGGGGAAGTGCAGCACAACGAAAACGGTTTTATATACGTTCTTGACCCCAGAAAAGTCATGTTCGCGCAGGGAAACCACGAAGAAAAGCGGAGGATGGCCGATCTCATAAAAAAAGCGGGACACCCTGAACGCGTTGCAGACATGTATGCCGGTATCGGGTATTTCACAATTCCCATGGCGGGAAACGGGGCGTTCGTTCATGCTATGGAGATTAATCCGGTCGCGTTCGCGTACCTCCAGAAAAATATTTCCAAAAACAACCTTTCTGATCATGTGCTGGCATCGTGCGGAAACTGCCGGGACCTGCTTTCCGGTTTGTATGACCGGATCGTGATGGGACATTTCGATGCCATCACCATGCTCCCTCTGGCACTGCGGCATATCAGGAGTGGCGGGGTAATTCACCTCCACAGTCTTGGTCCCATCGAAAGCGAGATCCAATCGTTGTTGGAAGGCGCAGGTTTTTCTGCGGAGATTCATGTACATAAGGTGAAGAAGTACCGACCCCACACATGGCATGTGGTTCAGGATATCATGATTGCATGAAACAAGTACAGACGCTTGCGGGTAAAGAGATCGTTATAGGCATCACGGGAAGCATCGCTGCCGTTGAAGTTGTAAAACTCATCCATGCCCTCAGGCGAAAAGGGGCTGTAATCCAACCGGTAATGAGTCAGGCGGCAACCGGGATCATCCATCCCGATGCGCTCACGTATGCTGCCGGGAGGCCCGCTATAACCCGGCTTTCCGGGATGGTCGAGCATGTCGGTTACTGTGGTGACGGGGGAACTGCAGACCTCTTCCTGATCGCCCCCTGCACCGCTAATACCATCGGAAAGATTGCCTCCGGTATCGATGACACGCCGGTAACCACCTTTGCAACAACTGCTCTGGGCAGCGGTGTCCCTGTTCTTATCGTACCTGCCATGCACCACAGCATGTACCGCCACCCCGCGGTGCTCGAGAACTTAAAAAGGCTGAAACGCTGGGGTGTCGGGGTTATTGACCCCAGGATCGAAGAAGAGAAGGCAAAGATTGCGGGGATGGAAGAGATCATACTCTCATGTGAAAGGCAGGTGCTTGGCCATCCGTTGAAAGGCAGGAGGGTACTGATCACGAGCGGCTCATGCAGGGAACCAGTGGATGATGTGCGGATACTGACCACGCGCTCCAGCGGGCAGATGGGAAGAGAACTTGCTCTTTGTGCGTTCAGGCTTGGGGCAGATGTTACGGTCGTGCACAACAATTCATTCCCCTGCGTAAGAAATGTGCTTGCAGAGACAGGACATGATATGCAGGAGGAGGTAATCAGGCATCTCACCGAACATGGCGCTGATATCTACATCAGTGCGGCTGCACTCTCGGATTTTGCACCTGTAAAATTCAAAGGCAAGATCCCGAGCGGAAAAGAACGGAGCATCGATCTCAAACCACTCCCAAAACTGCTCGATAAGGTCATGTCGCAATATAAACCCGTAACAGTCGCATTCAAGATGGGATGGGATACCAAGAATGCGGCAAAAACCCTTCTTAAAAAGGGGGCGACGATGGTCGTGGCCAATACACCTGATGCAATGGGGGGCGGACATGGGTCATTTGTCCTCTACACAAAAGATCAAATGCTGACGGTCAATGGTACCAAAGAGGAAGCAGCTGTCGCGATCTGGAATGCTCTGATATCTGGAAAACCGGAAGGGTGATGGATTTTTCTCGTTAGTCATTTTCCCTTTTAATTTCTGATTCACCCGTCAAAACTGCGATGATTTTTTCATCGATTATGTTAAATCATAACCATTACAACAGGATTTGATGCGGATGACAGGGGAAAGTGTTGCATTCTGTCCGGGGCATATATCAGGATATTTTAAAAGGATTATGGGACAGGACGCAGCAACGACAGGAAGCTGTGGTGCTGGCATTGTCATCAGTGAAGGTGTGCATGCACGGGTGGAACCTTCAAACCACACCTCAATTTGCATCTGCAGGAGAGAGAGCGCGGGCGAACTAGCATTAATTTCACATGAATCCCCCCCCATTGCCTATGCCATGAAGATGCTCTCCCTCAATGCAACAGTCACTACTGAGTGCAGCCTGCCTATTGGCGCCGGGTTCGGGCTTTCTGCTGCTGCGATTCTTGCGACGCTGACAGCACTGGACAATCTATTCAATCTTGGGATGGGAGAAGACCGGATAGCCCGTGCCGCCCATGAATCCGAGATCGTGCACCGGACAGGCCTCGGAGACGTTGCCGCATGCCGTGGGGGCGGACTTGTGGTGCGCACAAACGCCGGGATCGCTGCACCAGTCCGTCGGTACTTGGGTCTCATTGAACCCGTGTATGCCGTAAGTTTCGGACCAATCCATACACCTGACGTCCTTGGTTCAAAGGAGCAGATGGACAAGGTCACTGCTGCGTTTCCGGAAAAAGTGCCTCAAACGATAGGTGAGTTTTTTTCCCTTTCAAAAAATTTTGCACAATCCAGCGGGCTCTTGACTCCTGAAGTTTCGGAAGTCCTTACCCTATGTGAGAATGCAGGAGTTCCGGCAAGCATGACGATGCTCGGAAACGGCGTGTTTGCCTATGGTATGAGGGCAAAAGACGTGCTCTCGGGGTTCGGGACACTCTATGAAATGCATGTCGCACAGAAAGGAGCCCGGATTATTGAAGGTTCTTCATGATCCCTCCTGATCATCCCCGGTATCGATCCCTGATGACACGCGAGCGGCTTGCATGCTGTGCAAAAAAAGGGATCGTCACCTTTGAGGGTCTTACCGCTCATGGGAGGGGCGAGGCATTTGATTACCTTATTGGTGAACGGACTACGGGGAGTGCACTTCTTGCTGAACGGACCGCGGCTGCCTGTCTGCTCGCGGCACACCAACCGGTAATTTCTGTAAATGGCAATACGGCAGCACTCGCGGCACATGAGATCGCAGATCTCCAGAGGTCAAGCGGGGCGCTTGTCGAGGTAAACCTTTTCCACAGGACAGAAAAGCGAATGAGATCGATCGAACAACTCCTGCGGGATGCGGGGGTTGATGTAGTTTCCGGAGAGGCTGAACAATTGCTCCCGCTTTCCCATGACCGTGCATGGTGCAGGAGGAATGGCATATTCTCTGCTGATGTCGTGCTCGTGCCGCTTGAAGATGGGGACCGTTGTGAAGCGCTCGTCAGGATGGGGAAAACAGTGGTCGTAATCGATCTCAACCCCCTTTCCCGCACTGCACGCACAGCAACCCTGACCATTGTTGATGAATTGACCCGGGCACTCCCAAATATTACCAAGGCATGCGTTGATTTATCCCTCACTGAACGGGACAGACTCGTTGCTTCATTCGATAACAATTATCTTTTAAAAGACGCAATATGTGAGATGACAGCGAGGCTTTCCCATGCTCTGGACTGAGAAATACCGGCCCCGTAATTTCAGCGACATTCTGGGACAGGAACGGGTTACCAGGCATCTCGCATCATTTGCACAAACAGGTTCTGTACCTCACATGATGCTTACAGGACAGCATGGTACCGGAAAGACATCTGCGATGGAGTGCTTTGCACAGGATCTCTACGGTGAGAACTGGCAGATGAATACCTCGGTATTCCAGACATCTGACCTTTTTTTACAGGGAAAAAATTACCTTGAACAGGACGAACGATATTCACACCTGTACAAGAAACAGGAAAGCCTGCTTACGAACTTCAAGTATATTGTGAAGTCATATTCTGCCCTGCGCCCGCTCGATGCAGATTTCAAGTTAATGGTCTTTGAAAATGCGCATTCCCTCACCAAAGATGCACAATCGGCATTGAGAAGGATTATGGAGCGGACGAGCGCTACCTGCCGGTTTATGTTTACTACAACAAATCCAAGTGCAATTATTCCTGCAATTTCTTCACGCTGCCTTCCTCTTTTTTTTGGTCCGATTGACAGTCTGACGATGCAGACTCACCTTTCTGCAATCCGACAGAAAGAATCCGCAGGTCAGGGCATGTATTCCTGTGATGACGATTATCTCGAACTGATCGTGCAGGCATCCGGCGGAAACCTCCGCCGGGCTGTGATGCTTCTTCAGGTTGCTATGCAATCCAAAAAGAAAGGGAACCTTGCGGTAATGACACAATCGGAAACAGGCACAGTTACCGATTCCGCGATATCTGCAGTAAAGAGAGGTGATCTCAGGACTGCATCACGGGAGCTCGAATCGCTCATGATCGATTCCGGGCTGTCCGGCACCGAGGTCCTTGCAGAGGTTCGTGCTCTTGTCCATCGCGAATTCAACCATCCTTCTATGGCAATCGTACTGGCTGATGCTGATATCCGGCTCAGGCACTGTAATAATGAATTTGTCCAGATTGGTTCCTTGCTCACTGAGATCCGGGACGTGTTTTAAGTGAACGGGGTTCAACAGGAGAAAATCCAGCGACATTATGATGATGTGGCCGACAGGTACGACCACCACTATGACCGTTCCCGTGGAAGGTGTTACCACACGCACCTGAGCCGGCATATTATGGACGTTCTTCCAAAAACAGGTCTCCTGCTTGACATCGGCTGCGGAACAGGCCTTTTTGTAAAAAAATATATGATGGAGTGCGGCCCGGCAGTCGGTATCGACATCAGCAGGGGAATGATCCGGCAGGCAAGGAGGCGATGCAAAGAGAGCGAGTTGGTCATCGGGACCGGTGATGCCATTCCATTCAGTGATGCTTCATTTGATGCTATTGCAAGCCTGCTTGCATTCAGTTACATGAGAGACCCGCAGGGCATGCTCAATGAAGCGTTCCGTATCCTGAAACCGGGGGGTACTGTTGCCATCTGCACGCTGGGAAAGAAACTGCTTACCTGCGGCGTTCCTGCAATTTACCAGATCGGCGAAAGGATGCGGGTCAACCACGTTGTCGTCAGGGACTTTGGGGAACACTATTATGATGAGGAGGAAATGTCCATGATGTTTTCAAATGCCGGATTTACCGGTATTCAGACAAAGTGGTGCTCGTTTGCCCACATCGACCTGATTGATCCTCTGTTCAACCTTGCGCGGAGGATGGAGCCATTTGTTGAGAGACGCCTGCCACAACTTGCCTATAATATCTGCGTGAATGGGACTAAACCCGAATAATTTTTCCACGAATTTTGAAAAAAATCCTAATTCTGAAATTAAGACATCATCCAGGGCATCAAAGGCAAGACCCGTTAAAAACCTTCAAGGACAGGCATCCTGTTTTTTTCGCAGCAACGAAAGAACGCGCTCCTTTTTCTTGAGGGCTGCCTCAGATGCGTGAAGTACTTTTCCCTTCATATCATCGAAATCCCGAACCCGTGAATCGACCACTTTTTTGACAGGAGTATAGGCAGATTCCCTGAATTTAGGAGAGAAATCACGATCCTGCCCATCAACACGCAGAACGGATTTGGGGGCTCCTTCTTCAACATACCCAATCTCCCTCATTGCAACTCCGGCTGACTCCACAACCCGGCAGATCTCCTCCGCGGCGTCTTTTGGAGCGACGACAAGAAGGGCATCAATCGAAACACCAAGATAATCGATCTTCAGGTCTTCAAGCATTGCCTGAACATGAGGTTCGACAAGCCCGCGGGTTGCTTCCTCACAAATAACAATCCTGCACTGTCCGGTTTCTGCCATTTCGAACACATCACCACGCAACCCCCCGTTGGTCACATCGGTCATAGCGTGAATTCTGTAAAATTCCGGACTTTTCATCAGGGTTTCGCAGGCGCAAAGAAACTTCAGGTTGATCGTATATTCAACAACATCCGGATAACCAGAATAAATAGCTGATGTCGTAATTGTTCCGCCACCAGCCCCTTCGCTCATCAACAGGACATCCCCGGGTTGTATTGATTTGCGCGCCGTGAGATGTTCTGCAACCCCAACCGCTCCGACACACCCGGTCATGCGGCTGCCAAGAACCATATCACCACCAATCCGCAATGTGGATCCGGTAACGAGCGGTACATCCATTGCTTCACCGACTGCAGTGACACCTGCTGTATAGTCAAATATCTTTGCAACGTCACCGTCGTCTGCAACATGGATGTCGGAAAAGAGCATGACCGGGCGGGCACCCATGACATAGACATCCCGGAGCGTGGCTCGTGTGACATGGAATCCAGCGAGGAATGGGTAATCGGAAAGCCGGGAATGCATGCCATCGACCGTGCAGATAATGTATTTCCCATTTGCGCAGACCGCACCCGCATCATCCATCTCATCAACACCAACGGATGCGGAAGTTTTACCAATGATCCTGGCGATCTGGCGGTGTGCAAAAAAATCCCCTTTCCCCCGGGAACCCACACCAAACTCCCCCATACTCACACCCGCCGCCTCAAAGGTAAAAAAATCCCCGTTGAGTTTCTGAGTGTTTTTTACTTCCTCGATGACTGCACCGGCAACAGCCAATGCATACCCGGGATCGATATTTTTTAGTGCAATGATGTGATTTGCCAGTGATTGCAGTATTGTAGAATCAGAAATACCCCGGCTTGTTCTCCGGCGGACAAACTCTTCAACATCCATACATTCCTTTTCGTAGGTGAACAATAAATAAACGCCGGACTTTCAGGGCACGGGGAAGAGAGCAAAAAAAGAGATTTAGACATTTATCGGAGGAGGATGCCCAGCACTTCAGAAAAAGACCGGATTGCATCATCAAATTTCCCGGTTTTTAGAAGCGACATTCCTTTTACAAATCCTGAACTGACCTCATGAACATCGATATAGTACGCTTTATCAAAAGCACGTGCAGATTCGTCTAGTATTCCTAGCATAAAGCAGGAATTTGAGAGCACGACCCATGCGTCCGCAATGGTGGAATCGAGCTCAAGGGCACGTTTGAGGAATTGGATAGCCTCAACATGTCTCCCGAGAGCAGACAGTGAGAGGCCTTTCTGGTAAAGTGCTTTTGTGTGGTCATGATCAATTTCAAGTGCCTGATCAAGCATCACCAATGCCTCAATATACCGCTTCAGTTGGTTAAGTGATACAGCACGGTTGAAAACGGCGGAGAAGTAATAAGGATAAATTTTCAGGGCCCGGTCATAACAGGCAATCTCCTCTTCATATCGTTTTAACCTCCCCAGAGCATATCCCTTATTCACCATTGCTGAAAGATACCGGGGACGGAGTGATAGTGCCCGATCGCAGCAACGGATCTCCTCGTCAAAGTGCCCGAGCATCCCCAATGCAACTCCTCTGTTGTTCCACGCAAGGGCATTTTTGGGATCAATATTCAATGCCTGTTCACAGCACGCAACTTTCTCATCAAACCGTCCGAGTACACCAAGCGCGAATGCTTTTGTGTTCCAGGCATCAATACACGACGGATCAATTTTGATTGCCCGATCACATGATTCAATTTCCTCCTCATACCTCCCGAGTTTGCCAAGGGCAAACCCTTTCCCAACGTATGCAAGAGCAAACAGGGGATCGACAGTAAGTGCTTCAGAAAATGCAGCAAGTGCTTCTTTGTGATGTCCTGATCTGCCGAGGTCAAGTCCTTTGCGATAATTATCAAGAACAACCGTGTTCGTTTGAGCCGTGGGCTGGCATTCGGATTTCGGGACCATCAATTACCTTTCAGACAATAATTGTTATCAAATCCTTTGTATTGACGATATTTATGTACCTGTATTCCGATTTTTTAGGATTTCCCTGACAAATCATGTGAATCTGTAAATGCGGTAATCTTTTGTAAAAACAGAATCATTTGAATAGACTTATAAAATATTCATGGTTATCTTTAACAGTTGTCAGTCCTGCAGCCAAGACCAGATGCAACATCCCAGACGATCGGCTCTATCCTGATGGTGGCAATCACCATCGTTCTTGCACTCCTCGTTCTTCTCCTTTTCCATTTGCCTGCACTTGATTATGACATGACACCGATACCGGCAATCTTCACGATTACCAATATATTTCACGATGACGAGATCACCGGAGTTATGAATTACGATAGCAGGATGATCCTCCTGCACACCGGTACGATCAGCTACAATAACGGAGACCTGAAAGCGAAGTTGTTTAAGAATGGCCAGCCGGTCAGTTGTGTCATCGAAACGTTGAACGGCAATGACTTCATCAGCACAGTACACCTCGGCGTCCAATGGATTGGCGGGGCGGGGTGCAGCGGGGCGATGTGGGCGCCGGGCGAAATGACCGCGATCGATTTCATGGATGGCACATTTCATCCCGGCGATAGTGTGCAAATCGATATCGTTGACAACAGCACGAATCAGATCATATCACGGCATGTATATCATGCTACCTGAATTTTCATAAAAAAGAAAAAAATTGATTATTCGTCAAGGCGCTTGAACACACCTTTTTTTACTTTAAGAATTTTGCATTCCGGACAGCGCCAAGTATCAGGCAAATCCTCGAATGCAACACCGGGCAATATGCCCCCCCGGGGGTCACCTTTTGCAGGGTCGTAAATATAATGGCATTCAAGACAGACCCGGCGGGATAGTTTTTTGGTTTCTGGCAATTCTGATCGTCTCCTGTTTATAGATAAAACATATCTGAATTTGTCCTCTTCATAAATATGAAATCTCCTTTCAGGGCAGGCCGGTATTCCAGCAGGATTACGTGTCCATCTGGCTTTTTAGAGCACTGCGGGCACAGAGCCGGGCAACCCGAAGGGGTTCCGGAATCTTTCCTTCAAGGGTGAAATCATCGCACAGCCGCACTGCATCAGGAAGGTTAACTCCCCACGAACGAAGGAAGACCGTCTGCCCGGTCCAAAGGAGATGCGGGACCCGTTCACCTAACCGTTCGTAAGCGTCAATCCGGGTCGTGTCAGAGGGAAAATGGTGCTGGAGGTCCGCCAAAAGACCTTCCGATGCCTCGTACGTGACACCGATGACCGGGATACCTGTCGTATCAAAAATAACTTGGGGATCGATGATATTGAACCACGCGATCACACAACCGGAAAGCATGATGACATTGATATCGCGTCGCTTCATGCTCTGCACCATCCCGACTATGGTATCTGTGGCATCCATCCCGCCAACAGTGACCTCGCCCAATACGAAACCGTCGATGCGCAGGTCCTTTCTCATGACCACCCCGGCAAGGACCGACCGTTCCCTTCCTGCGAAACTCTCTGCTATGCCGAGCGCACGCAGCCCTTTCTTCGGGATGTGCATAGAAGCACTTATGATAACCGATTAAAAATACTATACCAATGAAATTTTCCAAAGATGAAGTCTGTATCCTGATCCCGACTTTAAATGAAGGACCAACAATCGGTAATATAGTGCGGGAATTCAAGGCACAGGGATACAACAACATCCTTGTGATGGATGGCAAAAGCACGGATACCACGGTGAAAAGTGCGCGTGAAGCCGGTGCCAACGTCCGAACCCAGTCGGGGAAGGGAAAGGGAAATGCAATCATCGAGGCATTCGAAGTCATCGACCAACAATACATCCTGATGCTGGACGGTGACGGCACATACTCGGCAAAGGATGCCGAGAAGATGCTGGCCCCGCTCTTTTTAGGTTTTGATCAGGTCATCGGTGACCGGCTCATCAATGCTGAGGAGGGTTCTTTCTCGAGACTCAATCTTTTTGGCAATCATATGCTCAACCTCCTCTTCAAGGTCGCGCACAGCCGGGATCTGCATGATATCCTTTCGGGGTACCGCGCGTTCACCAAACTCGCCGTCCAGCAGATGCACTTAAGAGAGAGCGGGTTTGAGATCGAGACCGAGATTTCGGTGGAAGCCGTGCGCAATGGTCAGCGGATCATGGTCGTGCCGATCAAGTACCTGCGCCGCCCGGGGGAGACCGGGACCAAACTATCCCCATTCCATGACGGAGTCAAGATTGTGAGCACCATTTACCGGCTCGCGCGGGTGAACAACCCGATGTTTTATTTCGGCATGATGGGATTGTTCACAAGCCTGCTGGGTATTCTTACGGGAATATACGTTGTCCTCGAATGGTTCCGGAACATTGATCATATTCCACTCACGATCCTCACGGTATTGCTCATCGTCGTGGGTATCGAGATCTTCATGTTTGGCATGATCTCGGACATGGTCCTTGTCTTCCATCGGGAGATCGTGCGGGAGATACAGCTGCTGCAGCCCCCAAAACAGCAAAAATAATTATTCTTTTTTCTTTTACTTCCTGAACCGCTCAATGAGCGCAAGCACATGACACGAGTGCTCAGCGAGAGAAGTAAATGTATAAGCTTCATCGAGCGTTTTCCCCGCTGCAAATGTCCCGTGCCCCCGTGCGATTACTACCGGCGCACGGACAAGCCCTTCGGCAACACGCATGGCAAGAACATCAGTGCCCGGTGATCCCTGCACAACCGGGATTATGGGGCAGAACATCTGGCCTTCGCTATCCTGCGGTATGACTTCATCACAGACAAGCGATAGTGCCACCGCGTGGGGTGGATGAGCATGAACAACCGCCATACAGGGACTTGTCTTATACACCGCACGGTGAACCCGGTACTCACTCGATGCTTCTTCGGGCGCGTTGCCTGCCATCGGTACAAATACCAATTCACCGGGGTTATCAAGGTAGGTTCCCGATCGCTTT
>Ga0268278_1001602_pt1 | contig 12906 bp, 11 predicted proteins | sample saktaG_3_FD_190135 | JGI IMG/M metagenome (GOLD analysis project Ga0268278, IMG submission 190135) | Saline water microbial communities from Sakinaw Lake, British Columbia, Canada - sak_2010_1_5_55m | ecosystem: Environmental > Aquatic > Non-marine Saline and Alkaline > Saline ... | reverse complement strand
TTCCAGGTCTCTTTTCTGGAACACAAAGGCAAAGGCTTCCGTAAATGCCGTATTCGGCACGCCTTGCAGAATTGTATGATCCACCCGGTTCAGGGAAAGCACCTGTTCCACATTGTGACCCAGTTCATGGATCGCAATATTAAAGCCTTTGTAATTCATGCCGCTTTCAGGAATGCGGGTGCGCAGATGGGCTTTGTCGGAGCGCCGTCCGGCACCCATGGCGTGTCCGGAACCCCGGGCCGCATCCACCTCAATTTTCGAAGCCAGAAATTCCGCGGTTTCCCGACTGAAACCAAGTTTTTTTAATATATTCGGAATATCCGCTTCAAATGCTGCTACTGTCGGGTATTTGGCTGCCACGATCTCGTCCAACTCCCGCTCGGAATATTTCGAAGCGCTGCGGAACCCTTTGTACCAGATATCAAAAGGCTGCAATTCCCGGCCAAGACGTTTTTGAATCAATTTGCCGGTATTTTTATATTCCTTCGAAGACAATAGATCCGTAAACAGACGTTCAACTGTTTTTTCGGGAATCTCCCGGTTTTGTTGAAAGCGCCGGGCAATTTTCGTTGGGTAGACCGGGTAAAACGGGTCTACGGCTTTTTCGGCCATGAAGGTGGATTTCAGCATGGCATAGCGGGTATCCGGTTCTCGCGTGTTATCCTTACTGACCCCGCTGACTGAGTTGGCCGATACATTCCAGTTCACATCGGGATTGTCAATAACGACCTGGGGAATTTCCTGGGAAATGATCTTCTGCATAACATTCCAGATCATCTGCTGACGTAGGAAACCATCGTCTTCGGCATACTGGGCTTTGAGCTCGTCGCGAAGCCCCCAATGAGTGATCAATTTCAGACCTTTAGGAAAGAGCCGTTGCCCTTTTTCATCCAGTAAATTATGCATGTAAATATTGTAATTGCTGATATAGTCGTCGGCTTTGACATAGGTTTCATAATGTTTTTGAGCGATCTCCGACGGAACCCGGGACGTAAAACTCTGGGCCAGACGAACTTCCGCCCATTTTTGACGCGACCAGTTGTTACCACTTTTAATCAGATTGTCAAGAGTTTTAACTTCATAATTGAGGAGCACAAAGAACGCTATCTTGGTTTTGTACAGATCATCTTCCACATGAGAGGCCAGACTGAAATTGGCCAGCAGATAATCCACCGGCAAAACCGGGCCTGCATCCACCTGCATGTGCCACTGGAATTCCCGTTCCTGTTCCACCATTAAGCCTTCCAGTACTTCAAAGGCAGACTCCAGTCGTTGAAAGGCTTTACCCAGTTCCACTTCATCGGCAATAAAATTGTCCAGGCAAAAGGCCAGCATCGCATCGGCATCACCGTCCTTGTCATTCCAGAATTTACTGACTTGTTCAACACCCGTGTTGATACGCTTCCGGTATTCCCGACCAAATTTAGCAGTCATTTTCTCAACAACAGTTTTAACAACTTTATCGTGCATTTTAATACTCTCAGGTTTTTTCGGCTGACAGGCCGAAACCAGCAACATACTTATCAGCATTAAAACAACTAAATTTCTGTACATATCTCCTCCTCATAATCAATCACATTCACAGCTAGCGGACACTGACCTCGTTGCTCAGTTCGTTGGTGTCATCGGCTTTTATGGGAAAATGCCGTGTCAGAATCGAGCCCATCTGGGCGACACAATCGCTCACACCGTCCAGATAATTTCCGTTTTTAAAATAGGTGGATAATTTCCCGGCAATTTCATCCCAGGTCTGCTGTTCAACTTTGGCATTAATCCCTGTATCCGCCAGGATGTGGAATTTTCGTTCGGCCAGTATAATGAGTAACAGAATCCCGGTCTTGTCCCGGGTCTTATCCATTCCCAGACGATAAAACTCATCAAGAGCCAGCTCCTCCAGGGCCAGTTTCTTGAGTTTCCGGGGTCGTTTGCTGAAAATACTGACCCGGACTTCACCGGCCGTCAACTCTTCAGCATGACCGCAGGCCCCTGCGATTTTCTTTAAATCATCTTTGGAAAAGTATTTGTCTATCAATGCCATATTAATTCCAATCAATTTTAAATTTGGAATTTAAACGTTTAAATTGTTTTATTACCATCCTCCCGAGGCACCACCGCCACCGAAGCCGCCGCCACCCCCGGAGAATCCGCCAAATCCGCCGCCGCCACGGCCACCACCACTGCGAAACATACTGGCGCCCATTAACGCCCAGAATAAACCTCTACGCCCCCGGCGACCACCAGCAATCATGAACAGGAAAAACAGGATATAGAAGATCATTGACCCGATGGATTTTTGGTTTTCGCCACGACTGCGCTCGTACTGCCGGGGATCGGCTTTATATTCATTGCGGGTAGCCTGCATGATACTGTTCAGACCCGCGGCAATTCCGGCATAGTAATTTCCCTGCCGAAAATAAGGCGCAATATCATTGCGGATAATCTGGGAAGCAATCAAATCGGTCAATGCACCTTCCAGACCATAACCCACTTCAATCCGCATTTTCCGGTCGTTACTGACAATCAAAAGCAGTATCCCGTTTTCCTTGGTTTTATCACCCAGTTTCCATTTATCGACGACCCGGACAGAATAGTCCTCCAATACTTCACCCTCCAGCGTTGGTATAATCAGGACAGCCAGTTGATTGGAAGTCTGGGTTTCAAAGAGATACAAGCGTTCCTCAATGTGCTGACGCTCGCTGGGGCTGAGTACACCAGCCATGTCGGTAACCCGTGACCGCAGCACTGGTACATCCAGGGCAAACAGGCTCACACTCAAGCCGAACAGCAGGAGAAAGAGACTAATTCCTTTGAACACTTTTTTCATAGAATAATCCGCTTAAAACTTCACTGCCGGAGCAGTTTCGGCACCGGGCTGGGCCTCAAAATAGAGTTTCTTCTCAAAACCGAACATGCCAGCCAGCATGTTTGTCGGGAAACGACGAATTGTCGTATTATAACCCTGAACAGCCTCGTTGAAGCGTTTGCGTTCTACAGAAATGCGATTCTCAGTGCCTTCCAACTGGGACTGCAATGCCAGAAAATTCTCATTGGCTTTCAACTGGGGATAGTTTTCCGAAACCGCCATCAACCGGGTCAATACGGAACTGATTTCGCCCTGAACCTGCTGAAATTTTGCAAAGGCTTCCGGGTTGTTCAGCACTTCCGGGGTGACAGTCAGCTGACCGACTTTGGCCCGGGCTTCCGTCACCGCCGTAAAGGTTTCCTTTTCATGGGCAGCGTAGGCCTTGACGGTTTCAACGAGATTGGGAATTAAATCCGCCCGCCGCTGATATTGATTACCGACCTGTGCCCAGGACTGATTAACGTTCTCTTCCAGAGTTACCAGGGCATTGTAACTATTCTTGAAAAAACTGTAGATCATCAATAAAATCACTAAAACAACAATCAATACAATCCAGCCTTTTTTCATGATTACCTCACTTTATTTATAAATTTTTTCATAAGATCAAGTGTCTGATAAATTTCATCTTCAGTGTTATAAAAATGGGGGGAAATCCGCAACATATTTTCCCGCAGAGACAGTCTCACCCGGTTTTCTGTCAAATAATCCTGCAATATCTGCACACGGCTCTGGTCTTCTGGATAGAAGGTAACAATTCCGGAGCGGACTTTCAATTTTTCATTTGTAAACAACTGAAATCCCAGATCGTTGAGATCCCGGATTAATATACTCGTTAATCCTGTTAAATGCTTGTAAATATTGGGAATTCCAATCTCAAAAAACAGTTTCAGGGCCTCAATCGCTGCGGGTACAGCCGCACAGTTGTAACCACCGGTTTCAAAACGCCGGGCATCCGTGGAAAGTTCCTGAGGATAATGTAAAAACTCCTCGGGATGTTCCACGCCAACCCAGCCACCATAGGCCGGTTGAACCTGTTCCTGCAATCTCTCGGATACATACAGAAACCCAAAACCCTGGGGCCACATCAGCCATTTATGTCCGCCGTTGGCCAGTGCATCAATCTGAAAAGCCTCAACGTCCATGGGCACCACACCAGTACCCTGAATACCATCGACGACAAACCAGATACCATGCTCTTTACAAATCTGGCCAATGGTTTTTAGGTCATGAGCATAACCGCTTAGAAATTCCACCGAACTGATGGCCAGCATTTTTGTTTTGGGTGTAATGGCTTCCCGCAGTCGTTCCGGTTCCAGACCGCCATTGGGAATTGATAAAAAACGGACTTTAACGCCCTTCCGTTCCAGATTCAGAAAGGGGTAGACATTGGATGGGAATTCCATTTCGGGAATCAGAATCTCATCGCCGGCCTGCCAAGACAATCCCGATGCCACGATATTCAGGCCTGTATTGGTGTTTGGCACAAAAGCAATGCGTCCGGCAGTACTGTTAATCAATTGTCCAATCATTTCCCGCAATGTTTGGGATTTCGCGGCAACAATTTCCCAGTTGTCGCCCATTATTTCACTGCGCTCCCTCAGGTATTGTTGAAACGCAGCCAAAGCCCGGGTGGACAGCGGCGATGTTGCAGCATGATTGAGATAAATAAATCTTTTAGTTATCGGGAAGAGTTCCCGGTATCCCTCTAAAATCGTATTTGAGAGATGCATAGTCACTCTATTTGTTTAGCAGACCGCCCCGTTTGTAGATATCCATCTGGACCATCGAGAAGGGCTGAACGCTCCCGGTTTTCCCAGGCCGCTGATTCCGAATCGCACCGCTTTCCAGATTAACAGTAATGGTATCACCGTTTTGCATATCCAGTTCTGTAAGCAATGTTTTTTCGTATGTCAGAATCGGCAGGGCGGCGTTAATGGCATTGCGTTCATAAATAGCCCCATAGGATTCCGCCAGAATCAGCGGCACTCCCAGGGATTTAAAACAATCCACCGCCTGCTGGCGGGAACTGCCGGCCCCGAAATTTTTACCGGTCATCACGATATCACCCGGCTGAACCGCTCTGGCAAAATTCTCATAACCTGCCAGATTATCAAAAGTATACTGACCCATTTCAGCAACATTGGTAATCGTCAGATAGCGGTTGTGAAAAATCATATCCGTATCGATATCGTCAATCGATATCAGCCAGATTTTACCTGTAAATTCCACGAGACAGGATTCGGGACGGCTTGCTGTTCGGGCTTCACCCAATTTGATACCCTGGGCCGAAAATGTCGCAGGTTCCGCTGGCAGATCGTCCGGAGTGGTGATATAACCCGCCACCGCCGATGCCGCCACGATTGCCGGCGACGCCAGGTAGACACTGCCTTTGCCCTGCTTGCCGGCAAAGTTACGATTACCGGTGCTGAGCGTAATTTCGTTGGGACCATTCTGGCCTACCTGGCCGGCAGCACAGCCAGCACAACCGGCATTGGAAATCAAAGCACCGGCGTCTTTAAATATCTTCATCAATCCTTCATTCAGCGCCGCTTTCCAGATTTCATCGGTGGCCGGCACAATTTTCAATACCACGCCCGGAGCGACTGTTTTCCCTTTAAGAATCTCCGCTGCAATCCGCAGGTCTTCCATCCGCCCGTTAGTGCAACTGCCGATAAAAGCGGAATCGATCTTGGTCTTTTTGACTGTCTGGATATCGATGTCGTCGTGAGGGTGACCGGGTTGTGCAACCATCGGTACAAACGTTGAAACGTCAACCTCGATTACCCGATGATACGTCGCATCTTTATCAACATGGATTTTCGCTATCCGTTTCCCACTGCGTTTTTCCAATTCATCAATAACCAGCGGTGTTGGTGTAAAGAGAATAATAATCGTCCCCATTTCCGTCCCCATGGAGGCGATCGTAATCCGTTCGTCCAGGGTTAAATCATCCACGACCGGGCCATGCATTTCCACGGCATAACCCAACAGGCTATTGGCGCCAAACCGTTCCAGCAGGTTCAGCACAATATCCTTGGCACTGACATTTTTCGGGCGTTGCCCGGTCAATGTTAGTTTCACGGATTCTGGCACCTTGAACCAAGATTGTCCGCTGGCCCAGACGGCTGCGATATCCTGATCACCCATCCCTTGTCCAAAAGCCCCGATAGCGCCCATAATGTTGGCGTGGGAATCGGTAGATACAAAGGTTCCCCCAGGCTGAATCAGACCCCGGTCAATTGCCAGATGGGTACCAATCCCGGAATCAACATCATACACCTGAATACCCTTTTCCCGGGCATATTGGCGACAGAAATGCTGATTGGCGGCATATTTCTGATCGGACCCGCCAGGATTACAGTCAAAGGTAAAAAAAGTTCTGGAAACATCGTCCGGCTCCAGCCCGTTTTCGATCAGGTTTTTGACGACATTGGCGCCCCCGAAATCCCGGGCCACCCGGGCGTCGATTCGCACATCGATGATCTGGCCGGGTTCCACCGTCTTGGCACTGCTGTGCGCGGCCAGAATTTTTTCAATCAGGTTCATACGATCAGCCTCTCTTTAAAGGGTAAAAAGGTCAAAAAGTCAGCATGATGGACAATATAGGCTTCGGTGCTGCGTTTTATCAGATCACCCTCACCGGCATGAGCTGCGATGATGTGACACACCTCCGCCGGGACACCGCATTGCTCAGCCAAAGATACTCCGGAAAAAGGGTGACGCAGGTATTTACCATAACTGCCCTGAACCGCCTTGCCATTTTTATCCAGAACATATTCCAGCAATTTACCAACATCGCAGAGAATCGCCCCGGCAATCAGCACATCCATATCCGCCGTAAGTTCACCATGATACATGGCATTGATCTTTTCGCCGGCAGCCCGGGCAATATGCACCACCGAGCGCTTATGATCCATAAATGTCACTTTTAAATCGGGCCCACAGAGTAGCGTGAAGGGAATTCGTTTGAGATCTTCAGAAGTAAGAACACTTTTTTCCAATGCCAACTCCCATGTTTTCGCAGTCTTTTCCCGCAAATCATTGTTCTGAATCCAATTCAGTTCAGGCCAAAGTTCTAATACCTCTTTATTCATTTTAAAACCTTTCTAATTCTATCACAAAGACACTAAGTCACAAAGATTATTTACACAATTAATATTAAAACCGTTTTGTGTCTTTGTGGTTATTAAAACCTATATCAGTTTTTCAATAATCGCATCGGCCATCTGTCTTGTCGAAGCAGCACCTTTTTCGGTCACATCTGGTCGTCCAGCCATTTTCATCATATCATAGGTCCGCACTTTGCCTTCGGCAATCACTTTCGCAACGGCTTTCCGGATTTTAGCAGCGATGGCATTTTCATCAATATAGTCCAGCATCATGCAGGCCGATTCAATCATGGCAATGGGATTGACAATGGAAACCGGATAGTTCGCGTATTTCGGCGCTGATCCGTGGGTCGGTTCAAACACACCGATTCCGCTATCGGGATTGAATTGGGCCGAGCAGGCAAAGCCCAGACCACCGATGAGCCCGGCGAAACCATCGGAGACAATATCACCGAACATATTACCGGCAACGATCACACCATAGGTTTCCGGATTCTTGGTCAGCCACATCATCTGCGCATCAATATTGGTGTTCCGGAGTTGGATTTTCGGATAGTCGCTTTTCTGGATATGCTGAGCCATTTTGTACATCATACCGGATGTTTCGCGAATGACATTGGGTTTTTCACAAAGCGTAACCGATTTGTATCCGTATTTTTCCGCATGTTCAAAGGCCGCCCGCAGAATACGCTCGGTGGCTTTCTTGGTGAAAATACGGGTTGAAATAGACAATTCTTCTTTCGGAGTTTTTCCAAAGTTCTTGACGAATTTTGGATGGGTCATCAAGGCTTCATAGACTTTATCCGGCGGATTGCTCCATTCAACGCCACCATAGAGTCCTTCGGTATTCTGACGAAAGATCACAACATCGACTTTGGGTTCTTCGATTGTGTCATTGGGTCCCCGGCGAATAAAATTCAGCGGATTGCCAATATAAGAATGACAGGGACGGACACAAATATCCAGGTTAAAATGCTGGCGCAGACCGACAATGGGGCTGGAATAGACCAGACCTTTGTCCCGCAGAGCAGGCGACAATTCAGCGGCCGCGGCATCTTTCGGCTTTGATGTTATCGCACCAAAAAGGGCAATTTTATGTTTCTCAATCATATCCAGAGTCCGTTGTGGTAAGGGATTACCTTCGTTACACCAGAATTCCCAGCCGATATCGGCATGGACATAGTCTGCCTCGAAACCGGTCGCATCAAGAACCCGGATAGCCTCATCCAGTACACTTTTACCAATTCCGTCACCGGGCATGGATACAATCGTTCGTTTCATCATGAAATCTCCTCCTTTGAACCTTATTTTAATTAATTGTAGGTATACATTTGATCGATATGAATACGAATCTCATACTTTTTAAATGTCCGTCGGATTAGGTCGTTCAATTGGCCGCAATCGGCTAATTCCCGGCAAGTCTGAACACTGCTTTGAACCGGAACGATATCAAAATATATCCGGCGATGATCCTCCTTGCTTATCATTCGTAAGTCGTGATACCCGCGAATTTCAGTACTGTGTTGAACGAACTCTTCAATCACCGTGCGCAACTGCTGCAGTTCCGGGCTCTCCAGATCGATGGGGTCCACATGCACGATGGCATAGGCATTTAACTGGTGAGCCAGATGATGCTCCACACTGGTTGCGATTTCGTGAGCGTTGACACTGCTGGTATTCTGGTTTACCTCAACATGAACACTGATGAATTTCTGAGTCCCATAGCTATGCACTACCATATCGTGGGTATTTAAAACATTTTCTACGTGCATACAAATATTTCGGATACTGGCGATAAATTCCGGCGTTGGGGCATTACCAAGCAGCGAATCTGCTGCATCTTTGGCAATTGAAATCCCGGCCCAAATTAACATAATCCCAACTGCAATACCACCTGCACCATCGAGAAACGGGTAACCCAGTCGCGCTCCAAGGATAGCAAACAACACGAGGATTGAACTAATCGAATCGGTATAGTGATGCAGGGCATCGGCTTTAAGTGCCGCAGAATCAATGCGCTTACCCATATAACTGGACAATCCGCCCAGCCAGGCTTTCACCAGTATTGTCACCAGCACAAACAGCAATACCCCCAGAGTCACAACACTCATTTGCGGATTGGCCAGACGTCCGTAAGAGGATTTGATGAATTCAATTCCCGCCACCGCCAGCAACACTGCAATAATCAGGGTAGCTATATATTCCGCCCGCTGATGTCCGAAGGGATGCTTGCTGTCCGCCGGTTTTTCCGAAATCCGATACCCCAGAATGACAATAATGGATGTGGACACATCGGAGAGCGAATGAATGGAATCCGCAATCAGGGCAATGGAATTGATCAGCAGACCGACGGCCAATTTACCAACAAAGAGCAGAAAATTGACCATAATGCTGATCCAGCCCTCAAGGCGTCCATATCTAGACCGGACAGCCGACTGACTCAAATCCTGTTGCTTCAGGGATTTGGGTACAATCCAATCAAAAATCAGTCGTTTCATCCAAGTCCTAACTGTTTTTTGGTATAGGGAATCAGGCCGCCGGCATCGAATATTCCCACCACTTCTTTAGGCAAAGGTGGAAATATAAAGACTCCCGCTTTGCAATGAATTTCGCCTTTGTCTGTATCGATTTCAATACTTTCACCATGTTCCAGGGCATCAACCGCCTGAGCTGATGTCAAGGCCGGTAAACCAAAATTGATGCAGTTCCGGAAATAGATCCGGGCAAAGGTTTTAGCAATCACAGCCCCAACTCCGGAATAGACCAGACAGGAAGCCGCCTGTTCACGACTACTGCCGCATCCAAAGTTCGTTCCACCGACGATCACATCACCTTTTTTTACGTTTTTTGCAAATTCCGGATCCAGGTCTTCCAAAGCCACTTTCGCCATTTCTGTGGTGTCGGTAACTGTATAGGTATATTTTCCAGGAAAAATGACATCGGTGTTGACATCATTCCCGTATTTCCAGACTTTTCCTTTAATAATCATTTCCTAATTCCTCCAACAATTTATTTTTCAACCGCAAAGACGCAAAGTACACAAAACATTAATTTAATTTCTCTATGCATCTCTGTGTCTCTGTGGCTAATTTCTAAAATCCTCAATCTTGCCCGTCAATGCCGAAACAGCTGCTGTCCGCGGACTGACCAGGTAGACAAAGGATTCTTTATTCCCGAGTCGCCCCTTGAAATTACGGTTCGAGGTCGCTAGTACGACTTCGCCATTTGCCGGAACACCCTCATGATTGCCCATACAGGGGCCACAACCAGGATTCATAATCACACAACCGGCTTCCACTAGTTCCGTAATCCAGCCTTTCTTCAGAACATCCAGATAGACCTCAAGGGAAGCCGGAAACACCAGCATGCGCACATTGGAATGCACTTTTTTACCCCGTAGAACATCAACAACAATTTTAAAATCCTCGACCCGGGCATTGGTACATGAACCAAAAAAGACCTGATCAATTTTGGTACCTTTCACCTCACTGACCGGAACGACATTATCCACCGAATGAGGCTTGGCAATCATGGGTTCCAGAGCGGATACATCAAAGTGATATTCGGATTCGTATTCCGCATCGGGATCAGATTCCACAGTCTCGAACGGATGAGTTACTCTTTCTTTCAAATAATCAAGCGTAGCCTGGTTGGGAATCATGTACCCCGCTTTAGCACCGATTTCTACCGCCATATTCGTCAATACAAAGCGACTGGCGACACTCATTTTATCAATGGTCGGGCCGCAAAACTCAATGGCTTTATAGAGCGCTCCGTCTGCCCCGATTTCGCCGGCGATCTTCAGCATTAAATCTTTGGCCGATACACCTTCCGGGAATTCCCCGTCCACAACGATTTTAATGGTTTCCGGAACACGCAGCCATATTTTACCCCGGGCCATAATCGCGGCCATCTCACTACGGCCAATCCCTGCTGAAAAAGCACCAAATGCACCATAAGAAGTGGTGTGAGAATCAGACCCGACAATCAGTGCACCGGGCCAGACATGCCCTTTTTCATGCATCACCTGATGGCAGATACCCACATGAATATCATAAAAATTGCGAATCCCCTGCTTCCGTACAAACTCCCTGATATCCTTGTGGTTTTCAGCAAACTTCTCGTTTGCCGCCGGTGTACAGTGATCCAGAATGACCACATGCATATCGGGTTTATAGACTTGATCAACACCAATTTTATAAAATGTCTTGGATATAGCTGCTGTATTGTCATGGCTCATGGCAACATCGGGTTCGACTTCAATGATCTCGCCTGGTACCACCGACTTACCAACTTTCTGCCCTAATATTTTTTCACTAAATGTCTTCCCCATGGGAACTCCTCTTAATGGTTATTTTATAAAACTGTTAGCAGTCAATTTAGGACAGCTTTGCACTAAAATTCAAGAGTCATCTTTACTTTCTTAAGGGTTATCTTTAAATCCTGTCGTCAATCTGCTAAAATAAGGAAATAGGATAATTGGAACGAACTGTTTAAAATCACATCCCACGACAGAATATGCCTGGGGATAAAAGCCTGTTCAAACAATAATGAAAACCATGCCAGACACACCCCATCCGAATCGGATTGAAATATTTCAATTTATTTAGTGAACAAGCATTGATTTTTAAGGAAAATCTTCTCAATTTTGGCTTTAATTGATAACGGAGGAAATTGTGTTAGAAAATGCTACTTCCGGTAATCGCGGAAAAGATGTTCGTTCTGATTGCTATGTAGAAATCGAAGTTAAATCTTCCGGCGGTATTCAACTGGAATTAAAAAGTAAAGTTGATAAATTGTTTGGAAAAGCAAACCGCCAATTAATCGCTGAGGTGCTGAATTACTTTGAAATCGAAAATGCTGTTGTTCGTATTGAAGATGCCGGTTCATTACCATTTGTTATGATAGCCCGTCTTGAAGCGACAATTCAGCAGATCATTGAGACCGACAAAACTTATCTGCCGGAATTACTGCCGGAAAATATTTATCCTACCACAAGAGACCGTAACCGGCGCTCCCGGCTTTACCTGCCGGGTAATACTCCCAAACTATTTATCAATGCGGGTTTGCATAAAGCGGATGGAATAATTCTCGATCTGGAAGACAGCGTCGCACCGGCTAAAAAAGATGAAGCCCGTTATTTGGTACGAAATACTTTACGCGCTAATGACTTTTACGGCTGTGAACGGATGGTGCGTATTAATCAGGGTGACCGGGGGCTTAAGGATTTGGAATTTGTAATTCCTCATTACGTTAATGTAATTCTTGTACCAAAGTGCGAATCTGCGAAAAACATTCAGACCATTGATTCAAAAATAGAAGCAATTAAAAAGAACGCAAAAATCGATCATCCTGTGTTCCTGATGCCAATTATCGAAAGTGCAAAAGGAGTAATGAATGCATTCGCGATCGCAACCGCTTCAAAAAATGTGATTGCGCTGGCGATTGGCCTAGAGGACTATACCGCCGATCTGGGGACCCAACGGACTCAGGAAGGCAGTGAAAGTTTTTTCGCCCGCAGTATGCTGGTCAATGCCGCACGGGCGGCCGGTGTCCAGGCAATTGATTCGGTTTTTTCCGATGTTGCCGATCAGGAAGGATTACAAAAAACTGTTCTCGAATCCAAAACGATGGGATTCGAAGGAATGGGCTGTATTCACCCCCGCCAGGTTCCCATTATTCATGAAGCCTTTGCCCCGACTGCCGCTGAAATTGAAAAAGCACAGAAAATCGTTAATGCTTTCATGGAAGCCGAAGAAAAAGGTCTGGGTGTCGTGGCACTCGGTTCAAAAATGATTGACCCACCCATCGTTAAACGAGCCCATAAAACCATCGCGATGGCCATCGACGCCGGTAAAATCACTGAAAACTGGAGAAAGAATTATGGCAATTAAACTCAAAAAGAATGTAGTTGGCCGCCTGATCCCCACCGAA
>Ga0268278_1001589_pt1 | contig 12968 bp, 11 predicted proteins | sample saktaG_3_FD_190135 | JGI IMG/M metagenome (GOLD analysis project Ga0268278, IMG submission 190135) | Saline water microbial communities from Sakinaw Lake, British Columbia, Canada - sak_2010_1_5_55m | ecosystem: Environmental > Aquatic > Non-marine Saline and Alkaline > Saline ... | reverse complement strand
ATCTATTGACAAGGACGGTAATCGGGAGGTCAAGTTTGAGGACGTTGTCCTCAAACTGGAAATTACACCTCATGTAATTGATGGGGAAAATATAAAAATGAAGATTAATGTTAAGAAAAATGAGGTTAACGAATCAAAATCCGTCCAGGGGAATCCTCGTATTTACAAAAAAGAGACGGATACGACACTTATCGTAAAGAATAGCGAGACCATAGTAATATCCGGGCTTACTAAAAAAAAGAGCCAGGATGCGAACCAGGGTATACCGGGATTGAAAAACATTCCCGGTTTGGGCTGGCTCTTCAAGGGCGAAGATACCGCGGAAGCGATGGAAGAAGTGCTCATATTCATTACCCCGTACGTTTTAAAATCCGGGGTTGCAGACGAGGCGAAGGAACCGGATAAAAAGACGGGAGACAGTGGTCAGTGATCAGGGATCAGGGATAGTCATGGAATATTATCAAATATTAAATTTGAGCAAAGAACCCTTTTCGAACTCTCCGGAACCGGAGTTTTTCTATCAGTCTCCGCAGCATGTAGAGTGCCTTCAAAACCTGGAGATTGCCGTTCGTCTTCGACGTGGATTAAATGTCGTGATTGGTGATGTAGGAACCGGCAAAACAACTCTTTGCCGCCGGCTTATCGGTAAATTCGAAGGTGATGAAAATATAAAAACTCATCTTCTTCTTGATTCTTATTTTAGTGATTCCATAGAATTTTTGTCCACTGTGGGTAGAATGTTCGGACTGGAGGAGAAGCAGGAAAACTCTGTAACGGAGTGGCAGTTAAAAGAGGATATAAAAAACTACCTCTTTGAGCAGGGTGTTGATGAGCAGAAGACAGTAGTCTTAATCATAGATGAAGGGCAGAAAATTCCTGATTTCTGCCTGGAAATATTAAGGGAATTTCTCAATTACGAAACGAATGAGTACAAGTTACTGCAAATAGTTATTTTTGCTCAAAATGAATTTCGAAATACATTACGGAAGCGGAGCAACTTTGCGGATCGGATAAACTTCCTGTACGATTTAGGGCCTCTGAATTTTAAAGATACACGGTTGATGATCCGGTACCGGATGAAGAAGGCAAGCAAAACCGGTGAAAATCCTCTACATTTTACATATCCTGCCATGCGGGCGATATACCGGGCCACGGATGGCTATCCACGAAAAATAGTAACACTCTGTCACCAGATCATTATGGCCGTCATTGTTCAGAATAGGACCAGGGTAGGGTGGTCTTTGGTTCGTGCCTGCGTTCACAGGGAAGTTTCTGATAAAGCAAGAGTTGTACCGTGGACAAGGGTAACGGTACTTTCCGGCGTGCTGGTTATACTGCTCGTTCTCGGATTAGGGACCGGTCAGTTAAAGAAATTAGTTTACTCGAATGTTTCTCATTTATTCAAGGGGCCGTCGTTGACGGAGAAGAAGCCTGTTCCTTTTGAGGCGGTAAAGGAGACAAAAGCAGAAGATATTCCAGTTAAAGAATTAGCCAGTGTAACGATTAAGGCCAAAACAGAGGTAGCGCCTGATTTGATTCCGGAGGCTTCGACTCCCGTGCAATATCCTGCTATATTAGGTAAATTAGCTGTAAAAAGGGGATGGATAGTATCGAAGATGATTGCGGCTGTTTATGGTTTCTGTGACCCGGAGCATCTTCGACTGGTTAAGGAGGCCAACCCACACATAAGAAACCTGAATCGTGTTGTAGCCGGGAATGTAATCAATTTTCCAGTCATTCCGGCCAAATCGAATCCTCCGATGTGGAGCTATTTTGTGCAGATAGCGGAGAGAAATGATCTTGGTGAAGCACACGGATTATTGTATGAAAACCCCGATAAAACACCTCCTTTGCGAATGCTTCCTTGCTGGAATGATCGTGAAGGTCTTAAATTTTCGATACTCCTTAAAGAGAATTTTACAGATAAAGAATTGGCCTTGAGGGCTATTGGTGGATTGCCACCCCCTATTTCCTCTGATGCGAAAATTATTTCGGAATGGGGAGAAAACACAGTTTTTTTCGCAAATCAATAAAGACTGTCTCGTAAAAAGTCATAATACCCGTCACTCCCGCGAAAGCGGGAGTCCATAACAGTTTGAAATTGCTGGATTCCCGCTTTCGCGGGAATGACAAAAATGAGGTAATGCAGACTTTTCACGAGTGCATCAATAAAACGAACGTAAAAAAAGGATTTAACCTTGAAAGTTAGAAAAAAATTGGGAGAAATTCTTGTAGATGCTGAATTGCTGACAGAGGTTCAACTGGGTCGTGCTTTGATCGATCAAAAGGGGACCGGACTCAGATTAGGGCAGTATTTGATTCAGAATAATATAGTGCGTGAGGATCACCTTATTAATCTTCTCAGTAAACAATTGAAGATCAACAAGTACGATCCTGACATGTATCCGTCAAATCCGGACCTGGCGGTCTTGATTCCCCTGGATATTGCCCAGAAAAATAAAGTGGTGCCTTTAAAGAAAAAATCGGATCTTCTTACCATAGCAATGTTTGACCCTATGGATATCAACGTCCTTGATACCGTTGAGTTTATTACCAATATGGAGGTAGAGCCTGTAGTTTGTTCTGAGCGGGAAATAAACCAGTTGATCAGCTTAACGTATGGAATGCAGTCAGGCCTTCTGGAAGAACTGGAAAAAATGGAGGAAGTACAGTTCGATGTTGAGCCTGAGCCTTCTGATGAGACAGCTATGGGAGATGTTCAGGTGAGTTCACTCCAGGATCTTGCCGAAGAGCCACCTATCATTCGTCTTGTCAATTCCATTATTGCTCAGGCGGTTCGTGAAGGGGCAAGTGATATCCATATCAGTCCGGAAGTTCAGACCGTTCAGCTCCGGTTCCGGTTAGATGGCAAACTTAACGAGGTTCCGTCACCACCAAAATCCATGATACTGCCTATTATTTCGAGGATAAAAATCCTTGCGAATATGGATATCGCCATATCGAGAATTCCTCAAGATGGGCGGTTTACGGTAAAGATAGAGGGGAAAGAAATTAATATCAGAGTTTCTTCTATTCCTACTATTTATGGGGAGAATCTGGTCTTGCGTCTTCTGGACATGAGTACCGGTGTTTATTCTCTTGATGGTCTTGGCATGTCTCCCTATGACAGGGAAAAGATAAGATCAACCATAGGCAAACCTTACGGGATGATTCTCAGTACCGGTCCTACAGGAAGCGGTAAAAGCACGAGTCTTTATTCTATAATCAAAGAAATCAATCAACCGGATATCAATATTATTACCCTTGAAGATCCCGTTGAGTACCGGGTGGCAAAAATACGCCAGATTCAGCTTAACCGCAAGGCGGGCATGACATTTGCGGGTGGGTTGAGATCGATACTTCGTCAGGATCCCGATGTCATTATGGTAGGAGAAATCAGGGATGGTGAAACGGCTGGTATTGCGACCCAGGCGGCTCTAACCGGACACAAGGTGTTGAGCACCGTACATACGAACGATGCGGCCGGTGCGATAACAAGGCTTTTAGATATGGGTATAGAGCCATTTCTTGTTGCTTCCGTTTTATTAGTGTCATTTGCCCAGCGTCTGGTACGGACCATCTGCCCTTATTGTAGAGAACCTTACAGACCATCTGAAGCTGCTCTGGTTGCCTGGGGGATTGACGGGTTGGAGAATGTTAATTTTCATCGGGGCAAGGGATGCCCTCATTGTATGTATAAAGGCTACAGGGGTCGAACCGGCATTTTTGAGGTTTTAGTCAATGATGGGATGATTCAGGAAATGATCTTGAAAGGCAATTCAGCCCAGGAGATCACACGGGCTGCCAAGGAATCGGGAAAACTGCGAACGCTCAAGGATGATGCTGCGAACAAAGTTATTCAGGGGATAACGACACTTGAAGAAGCAGCATCAACGGTCATGATATAAGTCGGTGGACAGTGAACAGTGAACAGTGAACAGTGATTGGAAATGTCTAATATAAGATCTTATAAAGATTTATGAATTCGTAAAAAGTCATAATACCCGTCACTCCCGCGAAAGCGGGAGCCCATAACAACTTGAAATTACTGGATTCCCGCTTTCGAGACTGTGTCGTAATAGGGTGAAATGTCATTCCGAACGAATGTGAGGAATCTTAACATATTAAATTCATTAAGCATTAAGATTTCTCGCTTTGCTCGAAATGACAAAAAGGGGAATTATGACACAGTCTCTTCGCGGGAATGACAAAAATGAGGTAATGCAGACTTTTTACGAGACCATAAAGATTTATTAATATGGCAAAAGGCAGTGGATCTGGTGACTGATGTTTATAGAAATATAAAGAAATTTCCTTCTGATGAACGCTTCGTTCTTGGAGAGCAAATCAGAAGGAGTGCTATTTCTGTGCCTTCCAATATTGCAGAAGGACAGGCTCGAAAACACACGGCAGAATTCAGACAATTTCTGTATATATCTTTGGGATCATTGGCAGAATTAGATACGCAGGTTATCATTTCAGAAAAATTGGGGTATCTGAATGAAGAAGTTGTATCCTTATTTGGTAAAAAGATAACTGAGTTGAGGAAAATGATTTTCGGTGTGATAAGAAAGCTGGATAATAGAAACTGATCACCGATCACTGACCACTGACCACTGACCACTGACCACTGTTTTAGGAGCAGGAATGGCGAATTACTTGTACAAGGCAATTAATCAGAGTGGTGTAAGAATTTCCGGCGCTATAAAAGCCGATTCGATGGAAAAGGCTGAAAATATGTTAAGCGCTCAGGGATACATTCCTTCCAAAGTTGTGGAGGAGGAAGGCGCGTCTCCCATCGGCTGGTTAAAAAACATTGAAGCTAAACTGACCCCCGTCAAACCGGAGGAACTGGTTCTCTTTACAAAACAATTCAGGACAATGCTCGTTGCGGGGTTATCAATGCTCAAGCTGTTAGAGGTTCTGGAGAATCAGACTCAAAATAAAAAACTCAAGAATGCAATTGCTTCTATAGCTATGGATATAAGAGAGGGTTCTACCCTTTATGATGCATTTAAAAAACATCCGGGGATATTTCCATCTTTGTATTGCAGCATGATTAGTGCGGGGGAGGTTAGTGGCACCCTTTCGGCTGTACTTGATCGTCTGGTTTATATCCTGGAGCATGAGCACAAAATTAAATCCGATATTAAGGCGGCCCTGCAGTATCCGATCATCGTTTTGGCAGCTCTCGGCATCGCTTTTTTCGTTCTCCTTACCCTTATTGTTCCGAAATTTGCCGCGATATTTTCCCGTGCCGGATTAGAGCTTCCTCTGCCTACCCTTTTAAGTATTGCATTGTATAATTTTCTGAGTCATTACTGGTATCTGGCTATAGGCGGCGCTGTCACCGGTATTGTGGCTCTCAGATATTATTATAAGAAGACGGAAACGGGGAAATATCTGTGTGACAGGTTTGTCCTGGTTATTCCCGTTCTTGGCCCTCTATTTGTCAAGGCAATGATGTCACGCTTTGCCAGTGTTTTTTCCATATTACAGTCAAGCGGGATTCCTGTTTTGAATTCTCTGGGGATTTTAAGTGGAACCATTGGCAATCAGGCCATAACCAGGCAGTTAAACCGGGTCAGACAACGGGTGGAAGAAGGAAGTGGTCTCTCCAGCCCGCTGAAGTCGGCAAAATATTTTACTCCCATGGTTGTGGATATGATTGCAATCGGAGAGGAGTCCGGCCAGCTTGAAGAGATGCTCCGACAAATATCAATTCACTATGATGATGAGGTGGAATATGCGGTAAAGAGATTATCTGCCGCAATTGGTCCGTTTTTGATAGTGGGCCTTGCTGTAGTGGTAGGGTTTTTTGCACTATCCATATTTCTACCAATGTGGGATTTAACGAAAGTAGCCCGGAAGGGATTTTAAACTGGAGAAAGAAAATGGAAAAAAAGAAAAATAAACGCAAATACAATGTAAGTCTCTATATTCTTATACCGATCATCTTTTCCGGAATGTCGGTTCTAACCGGTATTATTGCCTTTCAATTCAGTAAATTCTATCCGGAAGGCATCAAACTATCCGGGGAGGTTGCGCTATGGGCTGCGGTAATAATCGGTGCAACCCTTTTGTGTGGCTTTATAATAACCAGTCTCATATTAAGCCCGATGAGAAAGTTTGTGGAAGAGGCGGAAAAAATGCCGTTTTTTACCAAATCCGTGGCTGAAAAAAAACCACAGAGTATCAACGAAATAGATCATTTCAATCTGGTGTTCAAAGAGGTTACCAGCCTTTTGGACAAGGTGGAAGCAAAAGAACTTTTCCCTGAGGTAATCGGTCACAGCAGGGTCATGCGGGGGTTGTTCAGCCAGATAATGAAGGTTGCTTCGACTGATACGACCGTGCTTATCATGGGTGACAGCGGTACAGGAAAGGAACTTGTCGCTACAAGCATTCACAATCATAGCTCTCGCAAGGATAAACCGTTTGTGAAGCTCAGTTGTGTAGCTATTCCCGAAGGTCTGTTGGAGAGCGAGCTCTTTGGTCACGAAAAAGGGGCCTTCACCGGGGCGACATCTCAAAAGATAGGAAAATTTGAGTTGGCCAACGAAGGGACCATTTTGTTAGATGAAATCGGTGACATGCCAATGGAAACACAGGCCAAGCTGCTTCGTGTATTGCAGGAAAGGGAGTTCGAACGCGTTGGAGGCACACGTCCGATCAAAGTTAATGTGCGTTTTATCTCTGCTTCGAACAAAGATCTCCCCGAAATGGTAAAAGAAGGGAAGTTCAGGGAAGATCTTTATTACCGGATTAACGCCGTTACGTTATTGCTGCCGCGGCTTGCCGAACGAAGAGAAGACATACCTCTGCTCATTGATTATTTTCTGAAAAAAGCTCCTAAAAAAGCCAGGATTTCTTCCGATGCGCTACAGATGTTAATGAACTACTCATGGCCTGGAAATGTGAGAGAACTCCAGAACACTGTAGAAAGAGTGGCTTTAATGTCTGAAGGTGGGATAATCGAATCAACTAATATTCCTGCGGATATTCTCTCAAGCATGAAAGAAGTGGGTTATGGTCTTGATAAGAGTCGGGAATTGGGTGATATTGTATCCATAGATGATCGACTGGGAAATCTGGAAAAGAAGATGATCGTTGAAGCGCTGATCAGCACCAGAGGGGTGCAGGCGAGGGCGGCTGAACTGTTGGGTATTAACGAAAGGAGTCTGTACCACCGGATCAAGAAACATGAAATTGATATTTCGTCTCTGAAGCCTTGATGTATTTGTATGTAAAGAAGCTGTCATTCCCGCGTAGAGGCTGTGTCGTAATAGGGTAAATTGTCATTCCGAACGAATGTGAGGAATCTTAACATGTTAAATTTATTAAGCATTAAGATTTCTCGCTTTGCTCGAAATGACAAAAAGAGGAATTGTGACACAGTCTCGTAGGCGGGAATCCACAAACGGCCAAGCACTTGAAAAAACCGGATTTCTGTTCCCCGATCGGGGTCGAGGACAAGCTTCACGGGAATGACAAAAATGTGCACATTTCGACTTTTTACGAGACCATTATTATTAGTAATAATATAAAATGTTTACAGAAAACCTACAATTATTGTAGGAGTACCTACGATTCTTGTAGGTTTTTGCAAATAACTAAAAAAACTAAATAGTTGCAAGAAATGGCTAACTATTTGTAATTGCATTGTAAGTCACGTTTGTTCGTAAAAAGTTTAAAAAGTGGCATGTAAGGTGCATATAAAAAATAACACGCAGGCTTGATAAATTATCTAAGATATGTGAAAGGAGTGAAATGAAAAAGAAAAATCCCTTAAAAAACCAGAAAGGTTTTACGCTAATTGAAATCATAGCGGTTCTGATCATTCTGGGTATACTTGCAGCGGTGGCCATCCCGAAATATTTTGATCTCCAGGAAGATGCAGCAAAGTCAGCGCTGAGACAGGCAATTGCCGAGCTGGTGTCCAGGGATAATTTGATGTGGTCAAAGTATAAAACAAGGGGAGATGTAGATGGTGCCCCGCTAACTTTGGCCGATCTCGATAATCCTGCAAAGGTAATAGGTCCAGCGGTCGACGGTGTTTATCCATTCGGTGATTTTTCAGCTAGCGATTTACCAGCTAGCGGGACGGCTATTATCAGATCAAATAATTTCAATATGACGGCGACATTAGCGAGGGTGGGAGCGACGGTTTCTCAACCTGGAGCCTGGGATACTACTAACATAACTTTTACGCCGTAACAGCAATTAAGAGAAGTTGAGTTATAGATTTAAAATAAAGGGTCGCTGACTCTTTTATGATAATATTGGTGGTGTAAAGATTAAGTTGTTCCTTCGGGGAAATAGGGAGGGGAATAGATATTTCCCTCCCTATTTTTGTTAAAGTGTGGAAAAATGCATATAAGGAATCAAAAAGGTTTTACCCTCATTGAGATTGCCGCGGTTCTCATCATCCTGACTATTCTGATAGCGGTGGCGATCCCGAGGTATTTTGGACTTCCTGAAGACGCAGCGGAAGCAACCCTGAAAAGTGCGGTTGCTGAATTGAATGCAAGGGAAAAACTGGCCTGGGCAAAGTGGAGAGTTGATTCTCCAGATACAGATCCTTCAGAGTATATCGATATTGATGTTGCTATCATATCTGACTTGAGACATTTTACAGTAACCGGCAGTGATGGAAATTATCAGATCAGTTCCGATGAACATAGCAGAAAAGCAAATGTGACCAGAACTCTACCCTCGGATGAAGCATCCGGCCATTGGGAAATTACAGGGTTCACTGATTGATGGCTTCGTAAAGAGCCGGATTTTGTCACCCTGAATCATGTCCTGAACTTGTTTCAGGATTTCAGCAGCTACTCTTGTCATTCTGAATTTATTTCAGAATCTTGTTTAGAATCACAAGAGATCCTGAAACGAGTTCAGGATGACAACTGGTACAGTTTATGACTTTTTACGAGACTGTCACTGATTAGGGGTAGGTTCTTTTTTGTCTTTATCAGGTGGCCTGGGTGGAAATAATCCTATATGACGTGAACTCTCGATAAAACGAACATAATGAGGTTTATCCAGCTTATCTTTAAATCTGTATTCATTAGAGTACTTAAAATCAATCATATCAATAAAATCACTTATACTGTCTAAAGGAAAGACTTTAATAAAATGTTCCCAGCATTCTCTGGAGATGATGACAGAGTTACCGTCACCGGAATACTTAAATGCTTTTTTACCAATCTTTGTATTCCCCAGTAGTCTGGAGCAGTCATTTATGCCGTCACCAACGAAGTTTTTTCTTTCAGTAACATCAATAAATGGAATAGTAGAACCGTAGTGAACCGCTATTCTGATACCATGATAAAGGTCACTCTCCATCAGGAAATAATTTCTCAGAGAGAGAGCAAAGAATGATCCATAACCGGATATTGCCGGATCAATAATTATAAAAAATCCGTCTCCTGTTGATATTAATCCGTTGACAACTTTGCCCGGTTTGAGGAATGCCTGGATGCCGAGTGTCTCAATGGATTCGCGAATTTTGTTATTAATTATTATGGCGCTAATGAATTGGTCACGATTCGACAGTGTGGAAAAACCCACAATGTCCAGTAGTAATATATCCGTGGTAATGGCGTTCATTTCTAATCTGTCTAACATAACACTATTCCTTATTATTATTTTTAAGCAAAAAGAGCCGTATAATCTCCAAATGATCCTTGAAGAAAGAACAAAATTTATATAACGTAATAATGTGTATTATAGCAAGTGAGAAATTTTAAAACATTTTAATTGCATGAAATCCCCCCATCTCCCCTTTAGTAAAGGGATGTGTCGTAATAGGGTGAAATGTGAAGCTCCCCGCCCACAGGGCGGGGCTTCCCGGTAAGGAAAACGCAGTTTCATGAGCAAAGCGAATAATATATTCCTTTTATATTGCGCCCCTTACCCCGCCTACAAGGCGGGGCTTGCGGGTGCGCTCCCGGTCATTCCGAACGAATGTGAGGAATCTTAATAATGAAGTATTCCGGCAAACATGATCGCGGCTTTACAATGATTGAAATTGTTATAGTTCTGCTGGTCATTAGCATTATCGGCGCCGCTGTCACGATATCCGGCGTTTATTCAACCTCTGATTATAATCTGACATCTCAGACCGAAGTAATAAAGGGCCATCTTCGCTATGCTCAGGCACGGGCCATGAACACGGATGTTGCCTGGGGAATTCACTTCAACGGTAATAATACTTACAAACTTTTCAAGTATGATACCTCTCTAACGTATATGTCCGTGCTTGGGGAGAGTTCCGATACAATAACTTTAGAGGATATGACCCTGAGCCCAAACGGTGACGCTGTGTATGTCTCATTTGATTCCTGGGGAAAACCTTATACCGATGCACCGGCTACTCTCCCAGCAGCTAATGACATAAATATTATAGTTAGATATAATGAGTCAGAATCGGAAACCATCGTGATCACAAAAAACACGGGGTTTATACCATGAAGGCGTATTTTATGTTAGGCCGGGATCAAAAAGGTTTTACCCTCGTCGAGATTATTATTACAATTCTTGTTGCGTCTATACTCGGTCTCATATTCGTTCAATTTATGGGGACGAGCATGACAGGAAGCGTGGAACCGGTCATCAGGGTTCAAAATGCTTTTACGATTGAGCAGGTTATGGAAAAAATGACGGCGGACTACAAAAAGTTGATGGCGGAACCGACCAACCCCACCCCGCTGGCAACGTTTAAAACTCATGTACAGGGTGGTAATAATGAAGCGAATGATCCCTATTTCGGCCCATACACTGTGGTGTATAATAACTATATTACCTTTAATGAAAGTGGTGTTCAGGTGAGCGAAAGTGGCGATAGAGTTCTCAAGGTAACCATTGCGGATGTAAATGGTGAGCAAAGACTAACAGCACTTTTTACGAAATAGGCAATGTAGCGCTCGTTCCCCGAACGGGCCGAGGACTCTGTCATTTCGAAGGAGTTTTCACGACTGAGAAATCTAAAACCGATGTATTTTCAATATGATAAGATTTCTCGCTCCGCTCGAAATGACAACTTTAGTGAGTTTTTTGGACAGCCTACATAGGGATTTTAGGAGAATATGAAAAAAGAAGCCGGTTTTACCCTTATCGAAGTCATTGTTTCTCTCATTATCGTCGGCATCATAACGGCTTTTGCCGGTATGGCAATTGTCACGGGGGTCAAGGGTTATGTTTTTACGAGGGATAATGCCTCCATCAGCCAGAAGGCCCAGCTGACCATGACCCGGGTGAGCCGTGAGCTGATGGAGCTTACCAATGTTACAACTGCGGCTCCATCCCGTATTACCTATGAAAGACTGGACGGTAGCTATACGATATATACAGAGGATAGTAAGATCAAAATTGCCTCCGGGGGAAGTCCATCAGGTGGTGATGAACTGGTAGATTATGTGAGCAGCTTTGCCCTGACCTACAATCCTGATGCTGCTGGAAATAGTACATGGAGTGTTAGTAACGATATTCAGTTGTTATATGCTGTCAAAATTAATCTTGATCTGACGCGATCTGATGGCAGCGGTGATGTCGCTTTTTCAACCACGGTAAATCCGAGAAACAATAAAAATGATGGAGGGACTCCATGATGGCTAATGGCCGCGGATGGATTTCATCCATGGCGGGAAAGAGAGGAAGTATCCTCATCGGGCTGATCACAACCATGGTGATATTCGCGGTCATTGGCGCTGCCATGCTTTCCCTTTTTTCGATATCGTCCTTCAGCCAGATCGGCGGGAGCAGCGCCATGAGAGCCTATTATCTTGCCGAATCAGGTTACAGGTATGCTTCCGGTGAATACAGCAATGCCGGTGGTGAAAGCGCTAAGAATGACATGCTGGAGGCCTTAAACAATACAAGCTATACGCTTTCCGGAGACGATGGGAAGTTTCATCTCGATATTTATCCGTATTATTATGTAGCCACGGCAGATCACGCAGCCGGGAGCACAACCCTTAATACTAAAATCCCCGGAGCCGGAGGTTCTCCGCCCGGATTGACGATTCCATCCTCCGGTAGACTTAAAATAGAGTCTGATTATTATAATTACAGCGCTTTTGTTCAGGATGGACAGAATGTAACTTTCACCATGAGCCAGCCCATCTCATCCGTACAGGAAGGGGAAACCATTCTTCCTGTTGCAATAAGTAGCAGCTTAAGCCAGTCCGTCACCAAGGGGGGGAACCTGTCAATCCAGGCCGGAACTGCTGACGCCTTCCCACTTCGTAATGGTTCTTTTGTGGTCAATAGCCATTCTTATTCCTATGAGACGCTTGATCTTGCCAACAACCAGTTGATTGGCATTCATGATCCGGACGACCCCAACATGTCATCTTTTACTGTAGGATCCGATACCGATATTTTTTTATTGAAATTCATAAAACTTTACTCCACCGGCATATTTGGTCAGGGGTCTTCCATTGAGGCGAATCGTGAGATTGTTTATAATGTTCCCCTTTCAACCGCCTATAAGGCGGAATTTCATGAAACTTTTGATGACAAGTCCAAGTGGGGATCACTCAAGGGTACTCATGAAATACAGGCAATAGGCGGTGACAGCGCATTAAGGGTAACCGGAACGGTTTCTCAGCCGGGTGCTCCAAAAGTCAGCCTGATAGCACTTGACTGGGCATCAACGGCTGTCAATTTGAATACCGCTCACTACATTGCGGGAAATTATCTCAGCTATGATTCTCAGGTGAAGGTCGGGTTTGAAGAGACGACATCGGAGTATTTTGCCGCAGGTATATCATTCAGATTGGATTCCGCCGAAAATTATTATGGGGTTTCCTATCTCAGGGGTAGCAATAGCGCCGGTCCGCCGTATGATAACATTAATGACAATATCGTGCCTGTTAACGACAAACTGAGTATCGTCCTCTGGCAGAAGACCGGCCCCAACGAGTCGAACTGGAAGTGGCTGGCATATAAGGACCTGTCACAAA
>Ga0268278_1001584_pt1 | contig 13001 bp, 13 predicted proteins | sample saktaG_3_FD_190135 | JGI IMG/M metagenome (GOLD analysis project Ga0268278, IMG submission 190135) | Saline water microbial communities from Sakinaw Lake, British Columbia, Canada - sak_2010_1_5_55m | ecosystem: Environmental > Aquatic > Non-marine Saline and Alkaline > Saline ... | reverse complement strand
TATATCCTCCTATTAACAATTTAATGTTCAGACCTAAAGCCATAAAATAATGCCTAAAAGTTCATCTATTAAAAACTACACGAAAAATTTAAAAAAAGCAACCAAAAACCCCGCCGGAAAAATTGGAAGGTTGAATCTCTAAGTGGGATAACTATCGCCCAAACGCATGGCGTGAGCGAACAACGAAATCCCTAATAAAATAGAATCTCCAATTTTGGAAAGCGGGGTCTTTTTAATTATAGCACTAAATCTCCAAGGACTCCACTAATTGCTTAATCAAGGCCACCACCACCGGAGCAGCCAACAAACTATAAGAAGCCACACCCTCGTCATCTAAAACCTGCCAGGGCTTTTCTAAAATTTTTATCTCGTCGCCCTCTTTTTTATAATAATATTCGGGTGTAATCTCATAATCGTCAACATATTCTTTGGCCATATCCACCGGTACGGAATTTCTTAGCAAAACCTTGGGCACGCCATACAGATTAAAGGCCTTTTTAATCAACTCCTCATCAACAATCAAACGTTCTTTTATGGGGCCAATGCCCTGTTCATCGCCTTCTTTGCCGGTCATACGTTCTCCGGTGCACTCGGAATTATCGCAAAACAAATAAAACTTGTTTTCCTTTTCATCAAAGCCAACTTTTTTGGTTGGCAAAAGCTTTACATTACGCGATGTCTGGCACTTGGGGCAAACCGCGCGATATTTAATGCGCTCATCAATAACGCTTTCGGGTATATCAATCATTATGAAAATATCTTGGTCTTCCCTGTAGCCGATTAAATCGCGGAAAAACAAAGAATAAGAAACCTGGTCCATATTGCGGGGAAAACCGTCAATAAAAAGCGCCTTCTTGCCCGCTGACGCCAATCTCATTTTAACTAAGGCCAAGATTAACTCCGAGGGCAGCAACACTTTAGTGCTACGGCTTTCCAAGGCCCGCATAATCTCTGATAACGACATATAGCCGCGATAGTTTTTATTCAAAAAGGCCTCTAGTTCTTTTCTTTTAGCAGGGTCTTGCACCATAGCGTCTAAATCGCGTATCATATCACCTACCGAAAAGTGCTCCACCCTATCCTTAGCAACAATTTCTTTGAACATTTTGGCGTAAGTACCCTTGCCGGAATTTTTCTTGCCCAAAAGATAAGCCACAAAAGTGTTTTCTTTCAAATACTCTCTCAAGCGGCGAATCTCATCGCCCGCTTTTGCCTGGAAATACTCTTCCCTGCCTTTAACGTCCATTAAATCAAACTTTTGCTCCACGCCCGCGACCTTTGTTTTAAAAATCGGAAATTCTACATCTTTCATAATTTTTTAATTATTAATTTATTATTTATAGTAAAAATCACTTCCGTTAGAAGTAATTATTATATCGCCTTTTTGGTCGGTTCTTAAAACCTTTATAGCAGATTCCCGCAAATTACTCAACACCTCTTCGTGGGGATGGCCGTAGAAATTATTAACGCCGCAGGATATTATCGCTGCTTGAGGTGAAACCGCAGCTAAAAACTCCTTTGACGTTGAATACTTGCTGCCGTGATGGGCGACCTTTAACACATCAGCTTTAAGTAATGCAATGTCTCGGCTGACTAATGCTTTTTCTGACTTAGATGTTATGTCTCCAGTAAACAAAAATTTGTTTAAGCCATAATTGAGCAGTAAAACAATTGAACCGTCGTTGCTTCCGCCCTGCAACTGATTGACTGAACTCTCGTCAGGCCATAGAGTAACAAATCTTGCCTTGCCTGCTTTAATAACTAAACCCCTTTGACCAATAAACTCACGGGCGCTTCCTCTTAAAACCGCCTCTTGCCAATCAGTAAATGTTTTGCTGGCGCTTTCCTGGCCGTTCCAGATAATATTGTCCACTTGGTAGCGCTGCAAAGCGCTCACTAAGCCGCTCAAATGGTCGTAATCAGGATGCGTTAAAACCACCAAATCAATACTTTTGTCCCAAAAAGGCATTACTTTTGATAGTTTAGTGAGCACTTTCTGCCCGGGTCCCCCGTCAATTAAGATCTGATGGCCCTGGGGCGTTTCAATAAAAATACTATCGCCCTGCCCTACATCAAAAAAGACGACTTTCAAATTGCCGTCTAAAGAAAAAATAAACTGCCAAAGATAAACGTTGACTAAAATTAAAACAAAAATTGAAGACCAAACAAAATTTTTCTTAAAACTACCATCCACAATTCACAAACTGACGAGGGGGCTGCCCTCCCGTCAATTATTTAAAGTTTATTTAGGTCGGTGATAATTTTTGACAAATCAAGGCCGTACATTTTACACACGTCGCCAATGGTTAATGATTTCATCTCGTACTGCGCCATAGGGCACGTTAAACAGGGCACCTTGTATTTGGCCAATATTTCCTCTGCTCCCTTTTTATTGAGTATGTCAGACAATGAAGTTTCTTTGGTAATTTTTTGTACCATAATTTTAAATTTTTAACAATTATACTATTTCTAACTTCGCATTCTTGATTGCTTCTTTAACTAACTTTTCAATTTTTAATTTCTTTTCTTCTTTTTCTACTTCTTTTAAACTGGCTTTGGTGGCGGGGTGCTTGGGCACGAACATTGAACAGCAATCCAGGTGCGGCAAAATAGAAATGTCAAAGGTGCCGATTTTTTTGGCTATTTCTATTATTTCTATTTTATCAAATCCGGCCAAGGGACGTAAAATTGGCAAAGTGGTTGCCTGGCTGATAACCAGCATATTGTCTAAGGTTTGGCTGGCCACCTGGCCGACATTTTCACCGGTGATTAAGGCCTTAGCTTTTTCTTTGAGGGCTATCTGCTCGCTCACCCGCATCATAAACCGCCGGTAAAGCACCACCCGCAAATCGGCCTGGGTGTTGAGCACAATTTCTTTTTGAATATCGGAAAAGGGCACAAAATAAACTTTAACATTAAGCTGATAATTTCGCAAAACCCTTAAAATATCCCTGACTTTCTCCAAAGATTTTTCATAGCCCTGCTGGGTAGAGTAAAAATGAACAAAAATATTTTCTACTCCCCTTTTCATTAAATACCAAGCGCTAACCGGCGAGTCAATGCCCCCGGAAATCAAACAAACCGCCTTGCCCGAAACGCCCAGAGGCAAACCGCCCGGCCCGGCGATTTTTTTAGTGTATAAAAAAACATCCTTTTCAGTAATTTCAATATACAAAACAACATCAGGATTATGCAAATCAACTTTTTTTGAAAGCCCGTTCATTATGGCTTCCCCCACCTGCTCATTTATTCGCTGGCTGTTTAAAGGAAACTTTTTGTCGCTTCGTTTGCACTCTGCCTTAAACGAAGTAAATTCTTGGCGGCTTAAAAATTCCACGGATTTTTCTTTGATTTTCTCAATGTCTCGCTGGCATTTTTCAGCGAAAGAAAAATGGGCTATGCCAAAAATGTTCTGTAAGGCACCAAGCGCCTTACACTTTGAATCTGTAAGGCGCTTGGCGCCTTTCATATCTCTCGGGTTTATTTCAATTAAAATACGACCAAAAATACGTTTGATGGAATTAAAAACAATCCCCTTTTGAGTAAGGGATTCTTTAATATTTTCAACCAGCTTTTCTTCAAACATCTTCCGATTATCGCCTTTTAAGGCAATCTCGGCGTAATGGACAATAATTAACATATTAATAAAATTAATTCTTTACTCTTTGCCGGCTTTTTCCAACGCTTCAATATCAGATAAAATTCTGTAGGCCATTAGAGCATAATGGAAATGCGACTTGGGAAGAAGCAAAAAACAATCCAAGGAGCCGACACCTTGTCGCGCAAAATTCTTGTCGTCAGTATATCTTAGAATTCTCTCTTTCATCCTGGGTAATAATGTTTCAGAGACGCCATAATCTTCCAAACGATGTACATAAGATATGGTTGAAAAAAATTCTCGCTGGCTATCGCTATGATAACGGCTGCCAACTTCGTTTTCACCGCCCCAAACGCCTGTCTTGGGCAAATCTATAGAATGAAGGTTCGGAATAACCTCTCCGATATCGTCAGTATCGCCATAAAAATATTCCTCTCCTGTTTGTGTTCTTGATTTGATTTCGTTGTATCCTTCATTACTGATAGACCCAAAGCCATAAACTAAAACCGGACCGCGAGCAAGCACCTCATTGTGTTCTTTTGATTCCTCATGGGCATTATATTCTTTAGAATAAGCTAAATTAATCCTATTCCCTAATTGAATCAAAAGAGAACCAAAAATCGCCCTGTCGGTCGCGCCACCATCAATAATAGATCTCGGTATGCTCCGCACTGAAGGAACGCAAGGCATCTTACCTATCTTCTGCTTTTCTTGATCGCTCAAGCAATCGCCCCGCAGGAAAACTTGAAATCGCTCCAATAACTTTATTTTAGACAAGCAGGCCTGCTCCACCTTTTCTATTAAATTTTCATATTCCTCCGGGCTGGCTCTTTCAGCAACAAAAGCTTTAGCCACATCCATGGGTTCGTTCTTTAATCTATCCGATTCCTCTAAAAAGCTATCTAAAATCGCATTTAATTTCTCACTCCTTTCCGAGGACGACTTCTCTTTGTGTTCCAATTTACTACTAAAACCCCCTTCGCTTTTCATATTATTCAATATTTCTCTGGTCCAAATCCAGCGCCTTAAAGTTAATCTCCCAATGCTTTTCAGACATTGTTTTTTTAATTGCTTTTTTTATAATCTCTGGCTTAATGGGTAAAAAATTATGATAGGCGGCATAACCCAATAAATAAACACCCGAAACCACCTCGCTGGCCAATTCTTTTTGGCAAATTTCCGAGGCAGATAAAAAATTGATATTATCAGTAATTTTGCGCAGCTCTGTTTCTATTTCCGCCTGATTGGCGGATTGAGCCATAGTAGGGGTTTCGTGCTGATTAACCAGAAAAACCGTTTCTTTATTGGCAAAATACAAACCATTGAGGGCCTCCTGCTGTTCCAAGGCAATAATCAGATTAGCTTGGCCTTGCGGCACCAGCGGCGACCATATCTTTGCCCCAAATCTTATATAAACGCTCACCGAACCGCCCCGCTGGCTAAGGCCGTGCAATTCCGATGTTTTAACATCAAAGCCGTTGGCCAAAGCCGCTTCGGATAAAACGCGAAGCAAAGTCATCAGCCCTTGGCCGCCAACTCCCAGTATAACAATATTAAAATTTTTGTTCATAAGTTAAACGGTTTTCTTCTTTTTTTCTAATAACGCGCACATTCTCCGCGCGATTATAACTGACACCTCGTTTTTTGGATAAAACTCTTGTATGGCCGCCACCAGGCCGTCAAAATCGTCAACCGGATCAACCACTTTTAAATTTTCCGCTCTCACTCCAAGGGCCGCGGCAATTTCCTCAATCTTCACTTCGGGCACGGTTCCGATTTCGGCGTTTTGGCCCATACCGGGGTTGGGCTGGTGGCCGGTCATAGCGGTAATGCGATTGTCAACGATAATGGCTAAAATATTGGACTGATTGTAAACAGCGTTGAGCAGGGCGGGCATACCGGAATGAAAGAACGTGCCATCGCCCATTAAAGTAACTACCTTCTTGCCCGCTGTAGCTTTAGCGGAGGCGGGTTGCTTGCCCGCCACCGCCTTGGCGATGCCATGGCCGATACCAATGCTTGAGCCCATACAAGACATATAATCATAGACCTGCAACGGCTCAAAAGCGGCAATCATATAACAGCCAATATCGCCGCCAAAAATCGTCCCCTCGGGCGCGGCCTTTTTGATGGCCGCAAACACCCGCCAATAAGGGCACATCGGCGTTGTGCAAAAACGCGGCTTGTGCTTAATCGTTTTAAAATTTGTCACGGGCGGCGTTTGCGCTTTTTTGCCAGCCACGCCAGCCAAAGCCGCCACAACCTGCTCGGGCTTTAATTCGCCCACCTCGGGCAACAACGACTTGCCAAGAACTTCCAACTTGGGATTAACCTCTTTGGCTAGACGAATAACCTCTCTTTCTAAATATGGCTCAAGTTCTTCCACTATTAAAACCTTCTTCAACGGTTTGATAAAATCCCTAATCTTTTGTTCAGGCAATGGATAAAAAAATCCCAGCTTGAAAACCGGCGCATCTAGCTTCAACATTTCCATAGCCTCCATAACATGTAAATATCCTACCCCGCTAGTGACAATACCCAAGCTGCCTGATTTTTTGGAGATTTTGTTTATGGCGCTGTTCTCGGCGAAGTTAACGATTTCGTTAATTTTAGCAAGCAGCTCCTGGTGCATTTCCAAAACTCTTGGGGGTATAGTGACAAACTGATGCTTGTTGGACACAAATTCCGCCGGAGGCAAAACAACCTCCCCCAGCTTGCCTGTTTCAACAACAGCCCGCTGATGAGCCACGCGGGTGGTCAAACGCACCATCACTGGAATTTTAAATTTCTCGGAAATTTCAAAACCAAGCTTAACAAAATCCAGGCACTCTTGCGCGTCCGAGGGCTCCAATATGGGAATATGGGCCAACTGGGCAAAACCCCGCGAGTTTTCCTCGGATTGCGCTGAAGAATGGCAAGAAGGGTCGTCAGCCACCACAATAACCGTCGGGCCCTTTGAGCCGGTGTAGAGAAAAGGCAACAAGCTGTCGGCGGCCACATTGAGGCCGAAATTTTTCATCGCGCAAAGGCATCTCAACCCCGAAAAACTAGCGCCAATGACTGCCTCCATAGCCAGCTTTTCGTTGGTGGAAAATTCAAAATACAGTTTATCGTTGTTTCGGGCGATCTCGGCAAAAGTATTGCCAATTTCCGAGGCGGGCGTACCCGGATAAGTAGCCACAAACTGCGCGCCCGCTTCCAAAGCGCCGCGCACTATGGCCTCGTTTCCCAACAAAATCAATTTTTGGCTGTTTGACTCCAATAATTCGTTGTTCATACAATCTCATTTTACCACATTTTTTTCAAAAACGAAAAAGAGATAGCGGAAGTTTTTGATTTTTATGACTTCTACTTATAAAATCGTAAAAATTAGTCCCTTACTGGGACTATCTTTATCAAAAACTTCAAACTATCTCTCTGTTTGGTGGGGCGACCGGTCGTTAAGGCCGGCTATCTCCGGGTTGTAAACCCGGCGCTCTAAGCTATATTTGAGCTATCACCCCGAATTTATGGATGCCCATGGCAAAATCCCTATACGAGAGGGGGAGGCTTCCCGTAAGTTCATTTGCCACGGACAAATATGGCGCGCGCAAGAGGAATAAACACTCCCTCTTAACTTTTAGCCGCTTGCTAAGGGGCTAAAAACTTTTTTTCGCGCGCAAGATTTTAAAGGACGAGGGAAAAACAATAAAAAATGCTCTTTCCTCGTGCCTCAAAATAACTAAACCAAGATTTTCATATCTTAACCATAATCAAAAAAATGTCAAGAGATAACGCCACCGCCTAGCAATTCTTCCCCGCGATATAGAACAACCGACTGGCCGGGAGTGATGGCTCGCTGGGGCTGGACAAAAATAATCTTGTGTTTATTTTGGCTAATTTTTTGTATAGTTTTTATTTTGGCCAGTTTAGCGCCGTATCTTATTTTGACCTGAATATTCTGAAAATTTTTCGGCTCAACGCCGGAAATCCAATTTACATTTTGGGCATTCAATTCTTTACTTAATAAATCTTTCTTGTCTTTGGAAACAATTAAAATGTTTCTCTTAAAGTCCTTGGCAATCACAAAGTAGGGGCCTCCCGACAAACCTATTCCCTTGCGCTGGCCAATGGTATAGAACCAAAGGCCCTTATGTTCGCCCAACGCTATGCCCTTTTTATTTTTAATTTCGCCCGGCTTTTCTTTAAGATATTGTTTCAAAAATTCCTCGGTGGTGTTTTTAATAAAACAAACTTCCTGCGATTCTTTGGTTTCGGCCACGGGTAAATGAAACTTTCCGGCCAGCTTGCGCACCTCGGCTTTGCTGGCAATCTCGCCTATAGGCAACAAAACTTTTGATAATTGCTTTTGATTCAATTGCCACAAAAAATATGACTGGTCTTTTTTGCGGTCTCGCGCCCGCAATAATTGATAATTAATAATTGATAATCGCGGCTTAAGCCGCGCGTAGTGGCCGGTGGCCACATAATCAGCGTCAATGGCCAGCGCCTTTTTTAATAAAAGCCCGAACTTAATCTCTTTGTTGCAAACAACACAGGGGTTGGGCGTGCGGCCGGCTTTCAGCTCGCGCAAAAAATAATCAACAACTTCTTTTTTAAACTGTTGCTCTAAATTCAAAACATAAAAACGAATACCCAAAACCCGAGCCACCTCTCTGGCTCTTTGTTGAGCTTCAAAAGAACAACATCTGTTCCAACCGCTTCCTTTGGCGCCGCTGGCCGAAGGCGCTTTCCAAAATTTCATAAAAACCCCTGTAACATTATAGCCCCGCTCTTTGAGTAGGGCCGCGGCAACCGCGCTATCCACGCCACCCGATAAAGCCACTACCACTTTTTTACTTTTATTCTGTAATGTCATATAATTAGATAAACTTATCATAAAGATTATGCGAAATCAAAAAATCCAAATTGTTTTATTTTTAATAATTTTAGCTGTTGTTTTAGCGCTTTTTTTACTTTTGCTAAGGCCGTATCTTGGCATTATCGTTGCCAGCGGAGCGTTGGCTATTGTTTTTACTCCGCTTTATAACAAAATCGCGAAAGTATTGAAACAAAAGAAAACATTGGCTTCCTTGCTGTCTGTCGCTGTTATTGTTTTAATTGTTTTAGCCCCGCTTTTTTTATTAGGTTTTCAGGTGTACAAAGAAGCATTTGGGCTCTACGCCAACTTCTCCAGCGATAATTTCAGCCAGTTTAATGATTTGGCCAGCAAAACAGAAACAATCATTCAAAAATTGTCGCCGGGCTTTTCTTTAAACATAAACGTTCAAGCGATTGTCTCGCCGGTTTTAAATTTCACCGTTAAGCATTTGGGCGGACTATTCTCGGGCGCGGCAAAACTTTTATTGAGCATATCGCTTGGCCTAATTGCTTTATTCTATTTTTTGAAAGAAAGCGCGGCGATTAAAAAATATCTTTTTGCTATAATCCCGCTTTCCGACAAAAACAACACAGATATCTTTGCCGCCCTCAAAAAAACAATCAACGCCTCTATAAAAGGCGGCCTGCTGGCGGCTATCCTGCAGGGGTTCGCTATCGGGATCGGCTTTCTAATTTTCAATATACCCAATGGTGCTCTCTGGGGAACTGTCGCTGTAATCGCCTCGCTTATACCGGGGATTGGCATGGCCTTAATAATTATCCCGGCCGTTTTCTATCTTATTATTGTTAATAAATTTTTGTTGGCTTTGGGGTTTTTTGTTTGGGCCTTGGCTTCAAATATTGTTCTTGACAACCTTGTAAGCCCGAAATTAAAAAAAGGCGCTGGCTTGCACCCTTTGCTCATTTTGTTTTCGGTCTTGGGAGGAATCTCTTTATTCGGGCCGATAGGTATTTTAATCGGTCCGATGATTGCCAGCTTACTTGTTGTTCTCTTAAAAATCTACCCGGAAATTATTTCCTAATCGCTTCTTTCTCTTTCAACAATTGCTGATGGCGTTTAATCAATCTTTCGGGAACGGGCCTTTTGTTCTTTTCTAAATATTCGTAAATCGCTTCCAACAAAGCGTCTCCCGCCAGCACCGAGCAGTGCAATTTTATCGGAGGCAAACCGCCCAGCTCTTCAACGATTTCTTTTCGGTTAAAGTTTATTGCCTCTTCTAAAGTTTTTCCTTTAACTAAATCAGTAAGCATTGATGATGAGGCAATGGCGGAAAGGCAACCGTATGTTTCAAATTTAATGTCTTTAATAACCTCTTGTTTATTAACATTTTTGCCAACTTTAATATAGAGCCGCATGACGTCGCCGCATATTAAATTTCCCACCTCGCCAACGCCGTCGGGAGATTTTATTTTGCCGTAATTGTGGGGCTTGTTGAAATGTTGTAAAACTTTTTTACTGTATGGCAATGCCATAAGGATACCGTGTCATTCTGAGCCAGCAGACGAAGAATCTCTAAGATCCTTCGCTATCGCTCAGGATGACATCTTTTGTGTTTAGGATAACAATTTTATTTCAATGGTGAAAGCGCTCTCAACCGCTTAATAACTTCCGGCAAAGCTTTCAACACGTAATTGATCTCTTCTTGAGTGGTATATTGCCCCAAGGTAAACCTGATAGAACCGTGCGCCTGCTGATGCGACAGCCCTAAGGCCATCAAAACATAGCTGGGCTCCAAACTACCCGAAGCGCAAGCCGACCCGGTGGAAACAGCCACGCCTTTTTGGTCCAAGGCCATTAAAATGCTCTCACCCTCCACCCCTGAAAAACTGATGTTGGCGTTATTGGGCAAGCGATTGTCGCGCGAACCGTTTAAGCTGGCGCCGGATATTCTTTGCAAAATACCATCTATCAATCTATCCCTCATTTTTTTAATTTTCTCATTATTCCTGATTCTTGATTCCTGATTCTTGATTCTATTTATGGCTTCTCCAAAACCAACAATCGCCGCCGCGTTTTCCGTGCCTGGGCGCAGGCCGCTCTCTTGATGACCGCCAAACATTATCGGCTCAATCGCCGCGCCCTTTTTAACATACAAAGCGCCAACGCCTTTGGGGCCGTAAATTTTGTGACCCGACAAAGTAAGCAAATCACAACCCAACTTTTTAACGTCGCAATCCAAAAAATTGGCCGCCTGCACCGCGTCAGTATGGAAATAAATTTTGGTTGGCAGCTTGCCCTGAACTTGCCGAAGGGTTTGCAACAAATGGCCAATTTCAGCTATTGGCTGGACGGTTCCGATCTCATTATTGGCGTACATTATAGAAATCAAAATTGTTTTGAGATTAATAGCCCTTTCAACGTCTTCAACTTTAACAGTCCCCTCCCGGCCAACGGGCAAATAAGTGGCTTCAATCTCGCCTAGCTTTTCCAAACGCTTAATCGGCTCTAAAACCGCCGGATGCTCAATGGCTGAAGTAATAACATGCGGCTTGACAATACCATTTTTTCGCGCCGCCTTAATCAAACCAAAAATCGCCAAATTATCGGCCTCGGTGGCCGAACCAGTAAAGAAAACCTCCGTTGAAGAACAATTCAAAAATTTGACTAATTGTTGCCGCGCCACCTCTATTGCCTCTCTTGTTTTTTGCCCCCATTGATGCAAAGACGAAGCATTGCCGAAATCCTTGCTCAAATATAGCGCCATGGCTTTGGCAACCTCTTTGGCTATGGGCGTGGTAGCGGCGTAATCAAGATAGACCTTCATATAAACTATCTTTTAAATTCAACAATGGCCTTTCGCCAAACGATAATTGAAACCCCTAAAATAATGACAACGCCAATTAAAATTCCCGAAAAAGAAAACATAAATTTAATTTATTTTACGCACGGTTAAATAAAGGCCAACGATTACTAAAGCAATCGGCCAAAAAATATCCCAGCGAAACCAAGATACATGAAATAAACCATTAATCAAAGAAACCACCCCGACAATAACAACCGCCAAACCAATAACCCTTTTTTTATCTTTGAACCAACCTACATTTTCACCGGGCTCGCTCGCCGGTGTTTCTTTTTTTTCTGGAGCCGTTTTATCCGCGGCTGTAGCTGACTTTTTCTCCTTTTCCGCTTCCGTTCTCTGGGCCCACTCTTTTACCTTGCCGGCTAATTTTTCTTCGCCTTTTTTAAGGCCCGTCGAGAAAGAAGCGATTTTTTCGGCCATATCACCGCCCTCCTCGTTAGGTATAATCAATAGAAACACAATATAAACCAAAATACCCAAGCCGTGCACCAACGCTAAGGCCACAAAAATAATCCTAACCAAAACCGGGTCCACGCTAAAATATTCAGCCAAACCCCCAGCCACCCCCGCAATAATCCGTTCTTGTCTGGAGCGATATAATTTTTTGATTGGTTGATCCATATATTTGTTATTTTCTCTATATACACTGCTATTATAGCCCAGATTGGAACAAATTTCAATCAAAATGGCTACAATTCTACTTTACAAGGACGAATCGGCTGGCCAAAAAATTTACCACCCAACAATTGAAACTTATCAGTGAGATCGGTAGTAAAAAGCTCTATCTCGCCAGTCAAAATCAACTTTTGTTCTATATCTGAATGCCTTTTCAAGTAATCAGCTAGTTTCTCGGCCACCACTTCGCCCTCAACAACTAGATTAACTTTCGCACCCGTGATGCTTTTAATTTGATTTTCCAACAAGCCGTAATGAGTGCAGCCCAAAATTAAAGTGTCAATATTTTCCTTGAGTAAGGGCTTTAGATACTTCTGCAAAACCGGTAGCACTATTTCCGGGCTGTCTTCGCCCGCCTCAACAATGGGCACAAGCAACGGACAAGCCGCTTGAAAAACATTAGCGTTGGGCAGGCGTTTTAAAATTTCTTTTACAAAGGCGCCCGAATTAACCGTGCCCTCGGTGGCCATAACTCCCAAACGATTATTTTTGGTTTGCCCAACGGTCGCCTCCACCGCCGGAATAATAACGCCCAAAACCCGCCGGCCAGGGTAATGATTCGGCAAATATTCCTGTTGGATTTTCCGCAGGGCTTCCGCGGAAGCGGTGTTGCAAGCCAGAATAATTAACTCGCAACCCTTGCTAAACAAAAAATCAACCGCTTGCTCGGTAAATTTATAAATGGCCTCTTGAGTTCTCGCGCCATAAGGCGCCCTCTGCGTGTCGCCCAAATAAACATAGTGATATTGAGGAAGTTTAGCGGCAATAGAACGCAAAATATCCAGCCCGCCAAAGCCCGAATCAAAAACGCCGATTAAGCCGTTACGATTTCGTGGAGATTTCATTGAGAGCTAACTCCTAAGAGTTCAACTTCAAAAATAAGGTTGGCGTTGGGGGGTATGGGGCCGCCGGGCGTACCCTGCTCGCCATAACCCAATGATGAAGGAATAATTAGTTTGCGAACTTCGCCTATTTTCATTCCTAAAACGCCCAAATCCCAGCCCTTAATTACCTGCCCTTGCCCCAAAACAAAATTAAAGGGCTTG
>Ga0268278_1001583_pt1 | contig 13002 bp, 8 predicted proteins | sample saktaG_3_FD_190135 | JGI IMG/M metagenome (GOLD analysis project Ga0268278, IMG submission 190135) | Saline water microbial communities from Sakinaw Lake, British Columbia, Canada - sak_2010_1_5_55m | ecosystem: Environmental > Aquatic > Non-marine Saline and Alkaline > Saline ... | reverse complement strand
GATAAGGAATGGCTTGCCCTCACGTATGAGGTTCTTGACGGCCGCGTTGGCAAGCATGATCTCCACCGCCGCCACCCTGCCCCCGTTTATGCGCGGCACCAGTACCTGGCTGAACACAGCTATGAGTGTGGAGGCCAGGCGCGCCTGTGCCATAGTCCTTTCGTGTGGGGGGAAGAGGTCTACAATCCTTTCCACCGACTGCGCCGCACTGGGGGCATGCCCGGTGGACAGTACAAGGTGCCCGGTCTCAGCTACGTTCAGCACTGCCGATGCCGTTTCGAGGTCACGCATCTCGCCCACCAGTATCACGTCGGGATCCTGCCTTAGGACGTACTTGAGGGCATTGACGAAGGAGTGCGTATCCTGCTCAAGCTCCCTCTGAGAAAAGGCGCACTCAATGTTTGGGTGCACATACTCAACCGGGTCCTCGATGGTTACAATATATCGTTTCATGGTGTTGTTGAGGTGATTGAGCATAGCGGCGATGCTGGTACTTTTGCCTGAGCCGGTGGGACCGGTGACCAGTATCAGGCCGCGCGGCCGTTTGATCAATTCCTTGCATATATCGGGCAGGCCCAGATCGTCCACGGCTGGTATACGCTGCGGCAGCAGGCGTATGGCAAGGCTGATGGAGCCCTGCTGCCAGCAGGCATTGCATCTGCCCCGACCGCCACTCCGCAGAGAATATGCAAAATCGACCTCAAGTTCTCTGGAAAAGATATCACTCTGTCGCGCAGGCGCTATCTGATTGAATAGCTGATCGATATCCTCGCGCTGCATCGCCGGCAGGCTCTCGGCAGGTCTCAATTCCCCGTCTATGCGGAAGAGGGGCGGCACGCCCATGATGAGATGCAGGTCCGAAGCCCTGCTCTCACCAGCCAGCTTCAATAACTCATCGATGTTCATCTTATTTTAACAGCATCTACTGTTTTACCGTCAGCTGCATGGTGAATGTCACTTCTGTGTAAGTGCTGGTGCCGACAGAGCTTATCAACACGAGCTTGAAGAGCCCTGTATTCCTCAGGTCACGGGCATAATTAAGCAAGATCTCCTCGCTGGGTGCTGAACCCTGAACCTGTATTATGTTTCCATCGTCACTGATACTGGTCAGGTATACAGTTGCCGGCAGCGAGGCGATAACCTGCCCGACATCACGATTGATCAGTCCCCTCTGGTCAGCAAGGTACTTGACGGGCGCGTTAAGCCGGTTCAGCGTCTGCTGGTAGGTATCACTTGACTTAATCGCCTGGGCTGTCACGTCACGATACTGCCTTTGCATGCTGCTTAACTGGGCGGCCTTCTGGTTCAAAAGCAATTGCATATCGACCGTCTGCCTTTCAGCCATGCCGCTCATCAACCACATGCCCAGCGCCAGTACAGTGCAAACCCCAAATGCGATCAGCGGCGCCGGATTGATGGCTGCTCCGGACAGCCTGGCAGAGGGCGCTGCGCTCGGCATTACATTTATGTCAACTCTCGTCAATTGGTTGATAGTGCGCAAAGCCAGTCCGCTGTTGACGATGAAATCGTTACCGTCCTGGCCCGGCGGGTATATCAGCAAAGCCGGTGCGGCCTTAACCGGATACCCCATCACCATGGAGAGAGTTTCGCGAAGTATGCCGCTGACAATACAATATACCTGCTGTCCCAGCGGGTTGTTCGGGTGGCTGGAATTGTAGAAATTAATAGTCCTGTCCGCTTCTTCCTTGACCATCCTGGCCTTATCCCCATCGCTCATTGCAGCGCCACCCGAAAAAGGAAGGCTGCGGACCATCTCGGGGATGCCGTTATTCATAACCGTGAGATCGAAAGAATTCGGCCGTACATTGACTACGATGGCGGTTTTTTCATCGATAACACGCGAGACGGCCAGCGGCCTTAATTCAAGGTACTTCAGACGCAACCCGCAGAGCTTGAGCGTCTCCATGACCGAATTGACATTATCGAAGGGCAGGCCCACCAGGCAGAGGGCAATCTCACTGTCCGATATCTTCACGTCGGCCCATGATGAATAGATTGATGATAAAGGACCCGCTACAGCCCGGGCCATCTCCTTCCTGGCAGCTTCTGCCAGCAGCGCACGATCGAGTTTGGGCACATATACAACGCGATAGATTGAATGCATGCCGCTTACGCTGGCCATAACTTCTTTGTCACGCATCTTGTACTGTGCCAGCACCATGCTGATCACCTGGCTGACGTGCGCCCTCTCCAGGACCACCCCGTTCTGCACCCAGCCGGCCTGCAGGGGAGCTTCCGCAGCAAACACAACACGCGTCCCCCTTACCGAGGTGATTTTTACCGAGCTGTCTTCGATATTTACAGTAAGCATACCGCGTAATGGATCCTGGAATCAGTTATTGCAGTAAACCTGCATGCTAATAGTAGCCTTATCCAGCTCCCCTTCCACTGTGGCCGGATTGATGGTAACGCTGGTGAACTGGCTGGAGGGCAGTTTTACACTGGCTGCGATAAGAAAATTCTGAAAATTCGCCACCTGGCCAGTCAGGCTGAGAGAATAGCTGAGCACGGCGAAGTCCGTGCCCAATACCTTGCTTATAGACTGCGATACCGTCATGTTGGTTATGGTGATATCATAGTCCCAGGCCAGGTCCATCAGGATTTTCGAGACCTCGGGGTTATCGCCGATGCTTTTATACTGCAATTGGGCCGCTTCCAGTGCCGCCTTCATCCTGGCCGCCTCAGTCGTAGCGGAAGTCTGGGATGCCATCTGGGCTGTCAATTCATCGATCTGAGATTGGACCTCGTTTATCTGCAATTGCATGTCAGCCTGTTGTGATGCCTGCTCTATATAGCCGGTGACCATGGGCACCATAATTATTAAGAAGAGGGCCAGTATGAGGATCAGCCAGACGGAGGTACTGAGGCGCGGCAGGCGCTGCGATATATTACTCTTGTTTACGCTAGGTGCTTCTACAGGCGATGCCACAATCTTAAATCTTGAGGTGTTTATTCCTATTATACATTAAATCCGTCGTATTCAACACGATTTAAACAGTTAACCTGATGGATATATACCATTCGTTCAGCATGCTTCTCCGACTTACTTCAGGTCATATATCAGGATACCACCGGTAGTGATATTGCTGCGGAAAGAGAGAATAATGTAAACAAGGTTCAGAACCTCTGTCCCCGTTTGAAAATTCACCTGCGCTTCAGTGTCATTTGGCTGCACTATTCCATTAGCAATCGAAAACGTGTCGATATCGATGCCGTCGATCAGCGTACCGGTTACCGGTGGAATTCGCGACTGCGAGTTGCACACATCGTTCGCAGGATTATCGGAATCCGACAGGGCATAGCCGTTCACCGACACACTATCGGTATAGCTATGTGACCAGGGATCGTATTCATCGCCCTCGCCAACGAAGTGTGTATATCTGGCAGCCTCTTCACCCGCTGCAAGGTCGGGAGTCAGAAATCCGGATATCGTTATCGGCAGTGAAACATTACGTGTTACGTAGTGGAAGTCATCAAAGATATAGATCTGATGTCCTTTGGTGGTGGGGCTGGTATAAATGATGACGACCGACCAGGCGCTGTAAGCCCACTCATCCTGGTCGCCATCGTCTTCATACTTGTCGCCATCACTGGGACTGCCGAGAGGATATCGAGTATAGTTGCTATACACCTCGCCGGAGTGGCTGTCTTTCCACGTGTAGAGACGATATCTATAAGTTTTGCTGGAGCTGGAGCGAGTGTCCCAGTGCCCCACGGTATACTTACCATTGCCTACAAAGCTGGTGCCGCTATAATAATTCATTACCTGGTCAGTAATGTCGGCGATGCAGGAATAAGACCAGCCGTGAGCCGGGCCGCCGACATCTTCCGGATCCGACGCCCCCTGTTTTTGCGATGCCATGACAGTTGCAGAATAGGTAGGAAGTCCCGAGGCCGTTATGGTCAGCTTCACTTTATGTACGTTTTTGCTTTCAGGCAATGCGTCCAGCTGGGTTTGACTGTAACTCCTGACATCCCAGGGTATGCACTTCCAGCCCGACCAGTAAAGCAGTATCTTCTCCACATTGGCATTTGCCGGGATACCGCTTGTGGTCGACCATGTCTCTTTGTATAACCTCTCTCTGGCGTTATCACTGGAAGGATTGCTGTTTCTCATCAGCGTGTTGCCTGAAGCGTAATAATCTCCCTCCATCGATGCGCCGAATTTCTGGAACTCTTTTTTCGTAGTATATGCGGTCACGCTGGTGGTCTGCCCTTTGGGACTGGTTGCTGTGGACTTGACCTCGAATACTTTCAGGTCTGTGTTCCATACCAGATAATTCAATCCTGTAGTATTGTTGGTTTTTACCCAGTTGAACTCTCCCTGGGGAATCTGATTGGGCGTATATTCGAAGGTTATCTTCCTCTGGCTTCCCGCGGGATCGAAAAGGTCGTAATTGACGGGCGTAGTATATTCCCATATGATGGTATGCCCGCCTCTGAACGGTGTCACCTGCGGCACACAATAGTAAGGTTTAGCAGGGTATTGAACCTTCTCCAGGCTGCTTGAGCCGGGCACATATTCAATACCGGCGGGCAGCCAGCATCCGATACGTTTTATACTTATTGAGCCAGCGGTGCCGTCGTACATTATGATGATCTCATATTTGCCGCGCCCGCTGACGGAGCCGCTTCCCTGATAACTGCCCGCCACAATGATATTGCTTGCGGGATCTCGCTGCTGTGTTAAATTGGGCACTTCCAGGTTTTCCAGCACCCACTTGGCGCCTATCAGGTAGTAAACGCTGTTATCGTTGATGGGATCTGCGGAACTGAGAGTGTAGTTCTCGGATGCCCTGCTGTACACGCTTTCATCCCAGCTTGCAGCATCCAGCCAGGCGGGCAGCTTGCCGTTGGTCTTGACCCGCCACTGGGCGGCCTCTATTCCGGAATTGGCGGAGTAATACTCCTTGGTTTTGCGCTCTACAATCTGTCCCGCCATGGAAGCAGTGTTCATAAAATACAACAGCACCGGCAAAAGCGCCCCTCCTACTATAACCAGTATGAGCACTACGCCAAGTACTGCTACCCCCGGTTGCCCATGCCATTGCTTGCTTGGAAATCTCATCTCTTTGTTCCCTTGATATGCATCACTATTAAAACGACCTGGGTGAAATTTTATATACTCTTGTTTCGCTGGAGTTTCCCACCTGTGCGGTTATTGTCACCGTCAGTATTTTCCTGGGATTACCAGGATCAGGCTGATTGTACTGAGCAGTGATCGATGAGATGCTGTCTGAAACACGCATCTGGCTGCTGCTAATGGGATTGCCCGTCCTCTCATCCGTGATGGCCACCTGCCTCTGCAGATAATGATTTGTATCAACAGTATACGTGATTGTCGTTTTAGTGGCATCCCAGCCAACATACGTAATGATTAGCGGAGTGGCTGTGGAGATCGTGAACAGCGCGGGTGTCGGAGTAATACTCTGCGCGCTTGTTGCGTCTCTGTCGATCCAATAACCCGCATTCTGAACCTGACGTATCGCCAGCATACTGTTTTCCGCCTTCGGCACCAGCAACATCAACTGGTTCAGCACCGCCAGAGCGCCCGCCAGTACCGCCGCGCCAATGCCCATGGCTATCAGCAGTTCCACCAGCGTTAATCCCCTGGCGCCTCTGCCGGAAAGCGCTGGGGTTCGTCCAGGCCGCAGTAACATCATGCTGTGCTCTTCAGATCCTCACCTTTTATATGACTCCAAAACCAGAACCTCGAGTGGAGAATGCTGCTGGCAGGTTACCGTTACCGTTACTTTCTGGACTCCCAGGTCGGTCGCGCTGACAGCCCCGGTCTCCGGGTTCACCAGCGCTACACTAATATTAATATCATATCCTGCAGGTATACCGCTGATCTTGCTGTATGAATAGGGAGGGGTACTGTCGTAGGGAGAGTTGTTTATCGCCTCCATCTGTGTCTTGGCCAGGCTTTCAGCGGTCGTACGCTGATCCGCTATAAGCAGCACCTTGAAATTGGTGCCCAGTGCGGACACGAAGGTAACGCCCACTACCGCGAAAATAGCCAGCGCTATCAACACTTCTGCAATGGTCATACCAGTTTCATCCCTTTTAAATTTAAGTATATTCATGGGCAATACCTACCAAACTTACCCCCCGATCAGACTCAGGCTGGAATATATGGGTACGAAGATAGAAAGGGCCAGGAAGCCGACGGCCAACCCTATGATGATGGTCATAGCCGGCTCAATCATGCCCAGCACTGTCTGGAGTTTGTCGGCTGCCTCGATCTCAAAGCTTTCGGCAACAATGGTGAGAGTACTGTCCAGATTCCCCGTCTCCTCACCCACGCGGGTCATCTCTACCATGAGCGGAAGAAATTCCGGGTGCCGTCCCATGGCCGATGCCAGTCCTTCCCCTTTTACTATATCCTGCTCAACGTCCATCAATGCGCTGGAGATGACCCTGTTGCCGCTCGACTCAGCCGTGAGCTTGAGTATCTCGGGCAGAGGCAGGCCCGAGCGGAAAAGTATGGTAATGCTGCGGCAGATGCGCGCCAGCGTATTGATCAGGTTGAGCCTGCCCAGCACCGGCATAGACAGCAGAAACCTGTCCTTCTGCAGCGCCCCGTTAGGCGTCCTGGTATACATATAGATCAGCAGGCAGATAACCAGCACAGCCAGCATCACATATACACCATAGTCCCCCATAAAACTGACTACTGCGATAAGTATCTGCGTCATGAGAGGCAATTTGCCGCCAAGGGTCTTGAACATGTCCATGACGGGAGGCAATACAAAAGTGACGGCTAAAAATCCCACTGCCACAGCCAGCACCAGCACTATTATAGGATAGGTCATGGCCTGCCTTATCTTGCGCATGGCCGCGGTGGACTGTTCGGCATAGGAGGCAAGGTTGCGCAGCACATTCTCCAGTTGACCGGTCTGCTCGCCCACAGCTATCATCTTGCAGAACATCCTGTTGAACGCTTTGGGGTGCTTTTCCAGCGCAACCGAAAGAGGGTTACCCGACCGCAGGTCGGATATTATTGTGTCCAGCATCCCTGCAAAAGCCTTGTTGGTAGTCTGTACCTTCAGCAGGTCAAGGCTCTGCACAATTCCCACGCCTGATTCCAGCAGCAGGGCAAGCTGCCGGGAGAAGAGTACGATCTCCTCCTGCTTGGCCCCCTTCTGGAACAGTGAGGGCATGCCCGTGATTAGAGGGCCCCTGGCTGTTTTCAGGCTAAGTATCTGGTAGCCGCTGGCTGCCAGCCTGTCCTCCGCATCCTTCTCCCCTGAAGCATCGATCTTACCCTTGACCACCCGCCTGTCGGCGGTGTAGCCGATATACTCGTAATCCATACTTTTCCCGAAGATACTATCCCTCTATTATGATACACGAGAAAAATATATTGTAAATAGGCACTTGGTCAAATCAATACCAGTACTATTGTCCTACACCCATGCGGGCGCAGTTGATAAAACGCCTCTATGCCGGTCATTGCGAGCGCAGCGAAGCAATCTCATGGTTAGTGGCTTACTGCCATGGGATTGCTTCGTCGCCTGCGGCTTCTCGCAATGACATGCTATATTTCCTCTGCATTGACGGTTTAGCTTATTGTATAGGCGTTTCGCAGCACCTCGTAGGGTGTGGTAACGCCGGCCTTGGCCTGCATCATACCGTAGCGGGCGATGGGCACCAGGCCTTCGCTGAGTGCAGCGGCCCGTATATCGGTGTTGCTTGAACCGCCCACAATCATCCTGCGGATATTATCGGTTACTGTCAGTATCTCGAATATGGCGGTGCGGCCGTAGTAGCCGGTATATACGCACATCTTGCAACCCTCGCCGTACATGAATTCAGCCTTCGCTTCGCCCATCTCCTTTTCATAGGCCATCTGCTCCACCAGTGGCGCCGTCACCTTGCGCGAGCAATGGGGACAAACGCGCCGCACCATTCGCTGGGCCACGATACCGATCATGGCTGAACTGATCAGAAAGGGCTCAACACCGAGATCGATCAGGCGGAAGAGGCTGCCCACCGTGTCGTTGGCGTGTACCGACGATAACACGAGGTGCCCAGTGAGGGCCGACTGGACGGCTATCAGGGCTGTTTCGCTATCGCGGATCTCGCCCACCAGGATCACGTCGGGATCGAGCCTCACGATGGCTCGCAGGCCGCTGGCAAAGGTCAGGCCGGCCTTTATATTGACCTGTATCTGGTTAATATTTGAAAAGCGGTATTCGACAGGGTCCTCTATAGTTATGATGTTCTTGCCCACACTGTCCAGGGAGTTGACCGCTGCATAGAGCGTGGTCGTTTTGCCGGCGCCGGTGGGCCCGCTGATGAGCACCATGCCATAGGGCATCATCAGCATCTGTTCAAACATCTCCTGACTCTCCCGTAAAAAGCCGATCTGGGGCAAAGCCAGCGCTGCCATGGATTTGTCCAGCAGCCTCAACACCGCCATTTCACCGTTAACCGTATTCACTGTGGCAACGCGAACGTCTATATGCTTGTTGTCCGAATCAAAGGAGAACTGGCCGTCCTGTGGCCGCCGGTGATCGGCAATATTCATATCTGAGAGTATTTTAATACGCGAAATAAGGCCGCCGTGCACGGTCAGGGGCAACAAGGCCACTTCATGCAATATGCCGTCTATCCTGTAGCGTATGCGGACATTGCTCTCGTCCGGCTCGATGTGTATGTCCGACGCCCGTGCCTTGACGGCCTCGTCCAGCACCTTGTCGAGCTGGTGCGCTATGGGAGAATCGCTGGTTATCTCCGGGGGAAGCACCCTGTCATCATAAAGTGGCTGGGCTGATATCCCACCCGCCTGCGCAGGCCCCGCAGCAACCGGTGCAGCGGGCTGTGCGGGAGGACCGGCCGTACCAGTCACCACACGTGCAGGCATGCCGCCTGCTGTCTCCGCTGGGAAACCTGCTCCCGGATCAAACCTGGACGCTTCCTTTAAAGCGCGGTAATTGTAATCGATGCCCTCCTTGATATCTGCTTCCGAGGCAGCCACCGGCTCAATGCGCCTCCTGGTATAAATGGACAGGTTCTCAATGGTCAGGATGTCGCTGGGATTGGCCATAAAGACTTTTAGAGTGTTGTTCTCCAGCGCCAGAGGGAGAACCTTGTACCTTCTAGCCACGTCCTCAGGTATTAGTCCCATGGCCTGCGGCATGGGCGCAGCATACTGCACATTCAGCCTGGCAATGCCCGGTTGAGCAGCTCCCCCCGGGGCTCCTTTAGCTTTTGCCTGATTTGGATTAATAGCCATGCCTACCTCTGATATATTCCATTATTATCAGGCCAGTGCTGCCGCATCCGCGACCTCGATGACCTTGATTTTCTGCTGCACTGCGAAAAGCCTCGCCTCTTTCGAGAGGGCGGGTGAAACTACGAGCACCTTGTCATGTATACCGATATCATAGGCCTTGGTATCATAGGCCGATACGGCCTCCAGGCCGACAGGCCCCGATTCGGAAAGTATGCCAACTGAAATTGTATGTGTAAACAGGCCGTCATCAAAATAGGCCATAACATCGATAGTATATTCCGCACCCGACCGGCCGGGTATCCTGGCCCTCTCCTCCGTCCTGTAACCTTGCTTGTGCAGGTATTCCAGGAGCCTGGCCCTGTTTTCAAATTTAAAGGGTTCATATGTCACAGCATGAGGGGCAAGGTTTTTTACACCCTCCAGGAACTCCCCCAGGTCCCTGGCATCGAAAGCCTTTATCCGCTGCCTGCGTGCGAACTGCCTCGCTTCGCCACTCAGCGAAGGCAGGGTGAGCATGACCTTGTCGTGTATACCCAGGTCATATACCTTATTATCGAACCTGAATACATCCTCAAGTCCCACGTCCTCAGATTCCCTGGCAAAGGCCACACCTATGCCGATAACAAGTTCAAGGAAGCCATCGTCACGCCGCGCCAGGATGTCCATGATATGCGTAGCTCCGGACCCGGCCTGGCTGGTGACCCGGGCCATCTCATAGGTTTCGTATCCCTGTTGCTTGAGAAAGCCTATTAAGCTTGTCTTGAAACCCATATCGAAAGCTATACGGCTTCGACTCATCTCATTCAGGACATAGGCGTTCACATTGTGGACTTTGGCTTCCTCGTCCGGGAAAAACACGTAGCACTTGAGGCATTGCCATTTCAGCCCGATATCACTGGATAACACTCCACAGTTCCGGCACTTGTAGTTGACTCCCAGGCTCCTGTAGTCCGTGCCCAGAAACTTGAGTGGCTTGTTGCAATAGGGACATATATACTTGCCGCCCTGTATGAAATCCTCCTCCAGCCCGTTCCTGCCGCACACCAGGTGCTCGATGATCCTGCCCCTGGCGATATTGCCCGAGGCGCATTTGGGACAGCGGATGCTGGGCCTGAGGTTCATCGAATTGCAGACGGGACAGAATATAAGGCGGTCATAGTAGCGTGACTCGAAGACACTTTCGCTTACCAGCGCATCCAGTATGCCCACCACCTCCTCGGATGGCTTGCCCAGGATCGGCTCTACCTGCGGGTAAGCAATGCCCGATTCCCTGCTGATATCTATCACCGGGCGGATCTCCTCGATACGGCCGTCCATCAACTGACTGATCAAATCATTGACACCCTGATCCCGGACCGCACCCTGTTCCGCTTCGACTATCTGTATCATCCCCACATAACCTTTTAGTTTAATCTAACATGCGATTTGCCATTTTGCAAATAGGGCGCGATTTATGGTAGATTTCAGGTAAATCTGCTTTTCTTCAGTTTACTACACAGCTTATAGTAACGGGGTACGGTTAATAGATATTTGATGAGAATTGTACGCCGGTCATACTCGTTTATCCTGGTTATTGCCACTTTAATTTTAACCAGCTTGCTCATTCCTTTCAGTCAAAGCAGCGCCGCTACGCAGAGGACACTGGCCTGGAGCGTGGTGGATACACCCTCCGACGGTTCCAACGGCATGTTCATACGCACCTGCGGCATAAACGACCTGGCGCTGGGGCCTGATAACTATACCTTCTATGCCGTCAGTACCGATAACACTTCGCCCACTGCGGCAAATCTTTTCAAATCCACCGACGCCGGGTATACCTGGTTCTCCAATATAGGCAGCAACCTGGCTACAGCCGCAGGAGTGGCCTTCCTGCCTGTTTGGAACATAGCAGTAGCGCCGGACGATGCAAAATTCATTATCGCCGTCACCGACAACTCCAGCACCCTGGATGCGGGAGGCCCCCGCATGGCCTATTACTCCACCGATGGCGGCGCCAACTGGGCAAACGCCGGACTTACGCTTAATACCAACGAGTATATAAGCTGCCTTGCTATAGCCAAATACGACCCGGCCGACCAGCTCAGGGATATCGCTATCGGAACACGCAATATCTCTGACACACAGGGCAGGCTGCTGACCAGGCCCTATGGTACTTCCTTATTCGGCACCTGGATATCACAGGGCGATCCCGTCTGGAAGGCCGTCACATCGGTGAAATTCTCTCCGGATTACGTTTCTGACCAGACCATAGCAGTCATTTCATTCACGACGACGCAAGGGGTTTTACACCTGGGCAAACATGCTACAATTCTTAATACGACCCTGTGGGATAACGCAGCCGGATACACGGCCTACCCGGTGCCCCTCGGCGGATACCTGTCCGCCAACATTATACGCACCGGCATCGAGCTGCCCTCCGATTACGTGGGCACCGATTTAAGCCTGCGGGGCTGCTTTGTCAACGTATTTGATAATACTACGGCCTCAGCCGTATTTTATATCAGCCCCACGCCCACCAGATTCAACATCACACCGCCTATCCAGCTTGCCACAGGACAGCGTATATCTTCCATCGCCTATACCGGCACCAATGCCACAGGCATACTCTTAGCCGGCGAGGCCACCGCCAGCGCCGCGCGGGCGCTGGCCAACGTCTGGCAATGCTCGAATGCACAGGCAACCTGCTCAGGGTGCGCCATGTGGCTCAAATCCGATAATCTAAAATCAGCCACCGGCGGCGGCGGCACAGGCCGCGCTAACGTGCTGCTGGCCTGGAGTTCGGACGGCAGCAGGGCCTATTGTGGCACAAGCTCGGAGAACTCCACGCTGGGCGGAACCGGTTGGGCGCCGGGACAATGGCCTTTATCCAAATTGACTAAAGCACCATCAGACGAGTCGGCCTTCCAGTACAGTATGGACAACGGGTTCGCCTGGAACCAGATCGGGATCGTTAATACGTGGATCAGCGAGTTGTCCGATGTGGCTGCTGTTGAGAAGCAGGAAGGGTCAAATGTACTTGGGAACAGCACGCTCTACCTGGCATCTTTAAATGATAACCTCACTGTAATACCCAATATCGACAGCGTGTGGCGCAGCACCAGCGATCCTCTGGGGCGGCTGTGGGAACGTACCTTCACTCTTCCGTCAAGCAACAGCGGCATCATTCTGCGCCTGGCTCCCCGCGACACGGCATCGTCAACCATAAGCAGCGTTGTGGTCTTTGCCGACCTCGGCACCGAGAATATCACCTACTCCGCCAACTGGGGAGAAACCTGGTCGGAGGTACTCCCCGGCACAACTGTCAAAGATATCTCCCTCCGTGACGAGTCTACCATGTACGTACTTGATGACTATAATGTTCGTAAGCTCAGCCTGAGCGGCGCCGCCTGGCAAACTATTAAAAAATTGGGTACCAACATGATGGCCCCGGCGCACACTGTGTGCAATCCCCCGCAAATCAGCACGGAAAAAGAGTATGTTTTCGTGGGCAGCGAGGGGAACTCCGACACCGGCGTAGCCTGGGCCGATTTCGCGGCCCCCCTACCGCAGTTCACCGTCCTCAGAGAGCTGCCCGAGCAGGGGAATGTGCACATCGTGACGGACGACCTCTACGACAGCCACAAAAACATCTACGTCGGCATTAACGACGTCATCACCAACAACGACGGCCTTGTCTACCGCTGGACCATGGATAGCAGCACCAACTGGGACCCCCTCGAACCCACAGACAGGGGCTTCTA
>Ga0268278_1001569_pt1 | contig 13128 bp, 11 predicted proteins | sample saktaG_3_FD_190135 | JGI IMG/M metagenome (GOLD analysis project Ga0268278, IMG submission 190135) | Saline water microbial communities from Sakinaw Lake, British Columbia, Canada - sak_2010_1_5_55m | ecosystem: Environmental > Aquatic > Non-marine Saline and Alkaline > Saline ... | reverse complement strand
CTCTTTGGTCGAAGCTCCCAGGTGGGGCGTGGCGATGACCTTATCGCTTTTAAAAAGGATGCTGTCGGTGCAGGGCTCAACGGCGTAGACATCGATAGCCGCGCCGGCCACCCTGCCCTCCTCGATGGCCTTGAGCAGGGCCTCGTCGTCTATGAGCCCGCCGCGCGCGCAGTTGACGATGCGCACCCCTTTTTTCAGCGTGGCAATCTCTTTAGCGCCGATCATGCCTTTGGTCTGCTGCGTGAGCGGCAGGTGCAGCGTGATAAAGTCTGATTCCCTGTAGAGCTGCTCGAGGGGAAGCAGCGTGATGCCCAGCGACTGGGCGTATTCCTGTGAGGCGAAGGGGTCGTAGCCCACCAGCCTCATCTCGAATCCCTTGGCGCGGGCGGCCACGCCCGACCCGACATTGCCCAGGCCAATGATGCCCAGGGTCTTGTTGCGCAGCTCCACGCCCGTGTATTCCTTGCGGTTCCACTTGCCGGCCTTGAGCTGGCCGTGCGCCTGCGGGATGTTGCGCGCCAGGGAAAGCATGAGGGCCATGGTATGCTCGGCGGCGGCCACCGTATTGCCGGTGGGGGCATTGACCACCATAATGCCCTGCTGCGTGGCGGCATTGATGTCGACGTTATCGAGGCCCACGCCGGCGCGGGCGATGATCTGCAGCCTGCTTCCGGCCTTTATTACATCTGCGGTTACCTGCGTCTCGCTGCGCACGATAATAGCGTCATAGTCACCTATGATGGCCTTCAGTTCATCCGGCTTGAGGCCGAGCCTGACGTCCACCTCGGTCATGGCCTTCAGGCTTTCCATGCCCTCGGGCGCCAGCGGGTCAGCTACAAGTACCTTCATGGTATCTGCTCCTTAATCATATTGACCTGTAGGGGCGCATCTTCAGGTGCGCCCGGGATCTCCTTCGCCCGATTCGGGCGGGTTTGAAAACCCGCCCCTACATCTTTTCGCATATTGAAAACCCGCCCCTACAATTTATTATTTCTTTGCTTCAGGCAGTGCCTTGTCCATGGCGGCCAGGACCTCGTCCATGTCCTTCTCGGAAACCAGGCCGAGATGGCCGATGCGGAAGACCTTGCCCTTCATGCCGCCCTGTCCGCCTGCGATGATGACCTTGTACTCGTCGCGTAACGTGCCCGTGAATCTGGATACTTCCATATCTGCCGGGGCTTTCACCGCCGTCACTGTATTCGACGCATTCTTCTCATCTGCCACAAGCAGCTCCAGCCCTCTGGACCTGACCCATTTCCTCGCCTTGTCCGCAACGCGCGCGTGGCGTGCGAAGATGTTCTGCAGGCCCTCTTTCAGCATCATATCCAGGGCAACGTCCAGGCCGAAGTAGATCGCAACAGCCGGGGTCCACGGGGTCTGGCCGTCCGGGACAAACTTTTTGGCGCGTGTGTAATCGAAATAGAACCTGGGCATTTTCGCCTGGGAGTGCGCCTTCCAGCCTTCCTCGCTGATACTGACGAAGGCCAGCCCGGGCGGGACCATCCAGCCTTTCTGTGAGCCGGTGACCACCACATCCAGGTTCCAGGCGTCCACCTGCACATCGATGGAACTCATGCTGCTGACGGCGTCCACCAGGATGAGCTTGCCGGCCTCTTTAACCACCCCGGCGATCTCCCTGAGCGGGTTGGTAGTGCCGGTTGATGTCTCGTTATGGGTGACCATGACCGCCCTGACGCCGGGATTGTCCTTGAGAGCCTTTTTAACATCGTCCGGGTTAGCGGCCCGGCCCCAATCATACTTGAGGGGGATAACCTCGGCGCCGTAGACCTTTGCGCATTCGGCGAAGCGGTCTCCGAAGATACCGATGGAGACAGCCAGCACCTTATCCCCGGGTGACAGAGTATTTACCACAGCTGATTCGAGGCCTCCGGTACCCGAGGTGGTGAGGATGAGCAGGTCGTTCCTGGTCTGGAAGCACTGTTGAAGTTTGGGAATTATGCGGTTCTGCATCTCGGCGAATTCCTTGCCGCGGTGGTTGATCATCTGGCGTCCGCCGGCTTTGAGCACCTCGTCCGGGCAGGGTGTCGGGCCTGGAATTCTCAGTTGCATGTAAGGGCCTCCCTAAAGATTAGTCTGTAAATTATAGATTATTTAGGCGGGCAAGGGAATTCAGATATGAGCATACTTTGCGGGGAAGCCTTTTTATTGGTATTGCAAGGAGATGCAGGCGATGTAACAATCTCAGGGCAGTGAGTTGTTGGTAATGATATAATCAAGTATATCAATTACAGCTAAAGAGGCATTATATGACAACACAATTTATCCTTACGGATTTCGTCAGGCGCAAGGCGCCAGTTGATGACATCTGGACAGTGCCGGCTGACTGTCCCTTCTAACACAGAATACCCGGTACCACAGTTGCGCATGATGCTGAATGAAGCCGGGCATATCCTGGGCTGCCGCATTCAAACGAACGAGTGGGATAGCCTGTAACTCTGAGGGATAAATATATGAAAAAACTGTCTGATAACGAGTTTAAGCGCCTCTTCCGCCGGGGGGTAACCCAGATCATCAACGAGGACGAGCTGCTGAAAATGATGCAGTCGGGGCGTCCGCTGCGCCTCAAGCAGGGCTTCGACCCCAGCTTCACCGATATCCACATGGGCCACGTAGTAGGGCTGCGCAAGCTTCGCCAATTCCAGCAGCTCGGCCACCAGGTGGTGCTGATCGTGGGGGACTGGACGGCCCGCATCGGCGACCCCACGGGACGCTCGGCCACACGCCCCATGCTCACCGGAGAACAGGTGAAAGCCAACGCCCGGACTTATATGGACCAGTTCTTCAAGATAGTGGATAAGGAAAAGACCGAGGTTCGCTGGCAGAGCCCATGGTTCGAGAAGGGTGTATTCGGCCTGGAGGACATCATACGGCTGACCTCAAGGTTCACGGTGGCGCAATTTCTGGCGCGGGAGGATTTCGCCCGGCGCTACGCCGAGGGACACCCCATCGCCATCACAGAGTTCCTCTACCCCCTGATGCAGGGCTATGACTCGGTCATGATCGAGTCGGACGTCGAGTTCGGGGGCACCGACCAGGTGTTCAACTGCATGGTGGGCCGCCAGCTGCAGGAGATGGTGGGTCAGAAGCCGCAGCAGGTCTTCCTCATGCCGCTGCTGGTCGGCACCGACGGCGCTCAGAAGATGAGCAAGAGCCTGGGCAACTACATCGGCGTGACCGACCCGCCGGCGGAGATGTACGGCAAGACCATGTCCATCAACGACAGCATGATCATACCGTATTTAGAGCTGCTGACCGATGTGCCGGACGACGAGATAGAGCATTTCAGCGCGGGGATGGCCGATGGGCGGCTCAACCCCATGACGGTCAAGAAGCGCCTGGCCCACGAGCTGGTAAAGGATTTCTGGAGCGTGAAGGACGCCGAAGGGGCTGCCGAAGAGTTCGCCCGCACGGTACAGCACAGGGAAGTCCCGGACGAGATACCGGTGCTTAAAATTGCCGCCGGGTCCACCGCCCTGTTGTCCGCGGAGATATCGCGCGCGGGGCTGGCCAAAAGCCGCTCGGAGGTACGGCGCCTGCTCGAGCAGAACGCCGTGGAGATCAACGGTAAAACGGTCAACGACGATTTAGAGATGGGTAAGATCGACGATGGCAGTGTGATAAAGGTAGGTAAACGGCGGTATGTTAAGGTTGTCAGGGAAAAATAAATAACAGGCCCACAATGACATTTTATGGGGCTATTCTGCGCAATGACATGCTATCCAATATGTCTTTCGCCCTTTGAACATCCTTCACCATCTGCATCTTAAGCTCTTCGGCGCCGCTGAACTTCATCTCGTCCCTCAGCCTGGCCACCAGCTCAATAGACAGCCGTTTGCGGTAGAGGTCGCCGTCGAAATCCATTATATAGGTCTCGACCAGTCGCCTGAGCCCGTCGAAGGTGGGGCGCAGGCCGACATTGGTCACCGAGTCCAGCCTGCGGCGTCCCAGGTGGGCGATGGTGGCATAGATGCCGTCGCGGGGCATGGCCTGCTCAGGCTGAACGCTTAAATTGGCGGTGGGGAAGCCCAGTGACCGGCCGCGCCGGTCGCCCACCACCACCCTTCCCTCGAGGCTGAAGCGGCGCCCCAGCATCCCCTTTACCTTATTTATATCCCCCTCCGCCAGCAGTTTGCGGATGGCGCTGCTGCTGATAACCTCGCCTTCCAGCCTGGCCGGCCTGACCACCTCCACGCGGAAATCGAGTTCCTCGCCGATGCCCTGCAGGTATGAGGGGTCGCCCTGCCGGTGTCGTCCCAGGGCGAAATCCGGCCCCAGCACCAGGCCGCACATATTCAGGTGTTTTTGCAGCAGCTGGACGAATTCGCGGGCGGTCAGGTTGGCCACGTCGCGGGTAAATGTCACGGGCACGACCACATCCACACCGGCCGCGCGCAGCAGCCGTGTGCGTTCCCGCAGCGTGGTTATCCAGGGTACGGTGTCCCTGCGGCCCAGCACCTTCTCCGGGTGGGTGCGGAAGGTGACCACGCCGGCAGGGCAGCCCTTCTCGCGGGCTCGTGCCACCAGGTGTCCCAGCAGGCTCAGGTGTCCGCGGTGCACGCCGTCGAAGACCCCGATGGTCAGGATGGTTGGGCGGCCGGGTCTGTGCCTGGCCAGTTCCTTTTCAATATTCATAACCATACGTAGGGGCGTACCTTCAGGTGCGCCCGTTTTCATGTGGACGATATTTTAACACTAATGGCGGAAGCAGTCATAATATCGTCCGCGAAGTAGCAAATGATATACAGTTTTTTATGGTGATCGATTTTTTCATTGCTGCAGGTGCTATAATATTCCGTGATCAAGTTTAGAGCAGTTGAATCGCCGCGGTGGAATAATTGGAATAAATGTCATTCGTATTAAGCAAACATGCGGAAGAGCGCCTATTAGAAAGAGGCATAACAAAGCAGGACAAAGCAGGACATTGAATATTGTATGGAAAATCATCATATCATATTACAGGAAGCAGGAGGCGTTCACTTATATATTGCTGCACATCCTAATGGCAAAAGAATACAAGTAGTGAAAGACACTAAAAATAATCTTATTGTTTCGGTCGTTTGGCTGGAATGATTTGAGGAGCATGGTATGACAAAAGACGCGCTGGAAATAGAATACGACAAACAAGCTGATGCAATCTATATTCACCTGTCAAATAATGGGGTCGCTTACACGAAACAACTGGATAATCTGCGCTATGTAGATTTTTCATCAGACAATAAAGCTGTTGGCATAGAATTGTTATGCGTCAGCAACGGCGTAATAACAGATGATTTGCCCCGCGCTAACGAGATAATTAAGCTTCTTCAAAACAAGAATGTAAAGGTATTTGCCTAATTTTTCTCTATGACTGGGACACGGTATAATTAGGCAATGTCAATACAGCGCAGGGTAAAGGCCACCAGCCTTGAAGAAATCAAGGAGATCATCCGACAAAATAAGCCGGAATTGAAGCGGCAGTTTCACGTCGATAAGATCGGCGTGTTCGGCTCCTATGCTCGCCGTACCCAGAAAAAAAGTAGCGACATAGACTTCCTGGTGACGTTTGATGAACCGGTGAGCTATTTTGACCTGGGTGGATTAAAAACATTTGTGGAAGAACTAACAGGATTAGAATCACATGTGGTCCCATCTCATAATTTGAGGCCGGAATTTCGAGAAAACATCCTCAAACAGGTTAAATATATTGAGTAAAGACCCGAGAATATATCTGAACGATATCCTCAATAACATCAACCTGGCCCAGGAGTTTGCAGGGCGAATGACATACGAAGCCTTGACTAAAGATCTGCAAGCTTGCTACGCGATATCCCGCTGCTTTGAGATAATCGGCGAAGCGTCTATGAGAATACCTTTGGCGTTGCGCGAAAAATACCCTGACGTACCCTGGTCGAAGATAATTTCTATGAGAAATATCATTGTTCATGATTACTCCGGCGTAGATTATCTCACAGTCTGGCAAACACTCAAGAAAAGCCTGCCTGAATTGAAACCGCAGATCCAGAAAATCCTCGGCGACCTCAAGTAAGCTTATTTTATCTGCTCACATCCCTGCACTACTTCCTTACATGCTGCATATTTCGATGTTTTTGACTATGCGCGAGACTTACCGAAGGGCGCAGCCCTTCAGATTAAAATAAACCCCCTTTCCTCGAGGATCGTTTACCATCAAGCGGGATGTATGGAAGGGCGCAGCCCTTCATGTTCAAAGGAACCCCCCTTTCCTCGAGGAAAGGGGGGCAGGGGGGATAGGTGAAATCATCATCAGCGATAGTGAAAGATGTTATAATGAACCTATGGCTACACAGCGGAAGGTAAAGGTCACCAGCCTCAAGGAGATCAAGGAGATCATCCGACAAAATAAGCCGGAATTGAAGCGGCAGTTTCACGTCGACAAGATCGGCGTGTTCGGTTCCTTTGCGCGCGGCACGCAGAAAAAAAGAAGTGACATAGATTTCCTGGTCACATTCGATACAGATATCAGTCTTTTCGACCATGTCGATTTGACCATATACCTCAAGGAACTCTTGAGGTGCAAGGTGGATGTCATACCGAATGACAATCTGCGTCCGGAGTTGCGTGAATATGTGCTAAAGGATTTAGTCTACCTATGAGAGATTATTCGCTTTATCTCAAAGACATCCTGTCAAATATCGAAACTGCCGAGCGTTTCGTAACTGGTATATCCTTCGAGGAGTTTATCAGGGATGAGAAGACTAATTACGCCGTAGTACGATGTCTTGAAATCATTGGCGAAGCTTCCAAACATATACCAGCAGGTTTGCGCAATAAATATCCTGACGTACCATGGAAAACTATGGTAGGGACGCGAAACGTCATAATCCATGAGTACGTGTCTATCGACCTTACGGAAGTATGGAAAACAACGGTAAATAATCTCCCACCATTAAAGAAACAAATCCAGAAAATCCTCGGCGACCTCAAGTAAGCTTATTTTATCTGCTCACATCCCTGCACTACTTCCTTATAAGCTGCACATTTCGATGTTTTTGACTATGCGCGAGACTTACCGAAGGGCGTAGCCCTTCAGATTAAAATTAACCCCCTTTCCTCGAGGATCGTTTACCATCAAGCGGGATGTATGGAAGGGCGCAGCCCTTCATGTTCAAAGGAACCCCCCTTTCCTCGAGGAAAGGGGGGCAGGGGGGATAGGTGAGGGCTTGACAACAGTGTTATAATCCCTTTATGGAGCACATCACGCACGTGCTGGAAGTGCTGTTTGTGCTGGAATAGATGGAAGTACAGGAAATACAGGAAACCGTGGATATAGCGGACGGCATGGATGCCACCACAATATCTTGTGTTTTAATGGAAAACGGAGGTAAAAAATATGCCTGAAATCAGAGCGAGCGTTACGGTGGAGGTGCACCGTAAGCTGAAGGAGGAGGCGGCGCGCAATGGCAAGCACCTCAAGGAGCTGATCAACGAGATACTGATAGTGCATGTGAAAAACGGCGAAGGAGGTGGTAAAGGCAGGGCCGCGAAAAGGGCCTGGTAAACTTTATCCGCTGATTTTTCGTTTTAGTGATGGCGAAGTATAAATCCAAAAAGAGGAACCGACCGGGAAGTTATGAGGTGTTATACAGTACAGCTCTAAAATTATTTTATTTTCAAATTTCTAAGGAGGAAAAAGGAAACAAATTATGAATACAAACTCATTCAAAGGCAGGACATTAGGGATCATATTATCGATTGCGGTAATATTCTCCATGGTGGCGGTGGCACTGCCGGCAACGCCGGCTCAGGCGGCTACGCTGGAAGTAGGTCCCGGCAAAACATACACCACGATTTCTGCGGCTATAACGGCAGCAGTCGCTGGTGATATCATTATTGTAGACGCAGGAACATACACAGAAGATCTGATAATCGACAAAGACATAACCCTCAGGTCAGCCAGCGGCGCCGCCAGCACCATCATTCAATTGGTAGACGGTGTGGGTATAGACATACAGGCTGCTGGCGCCGGTTGCACCATAGGTGGCGCATCTAACCAGGGGTTCACTATTGCCCCACACGCCACAGCAACCACCTTTGACATCCAATTGACAAATGCCCCATCCGGTGTGAATATATCTTATAACACCATCGGCACCGTCGGTGGCGCTACCATGGGCATATCTATAGGCAGTGCCGGCGCCACTGGTTTAACTGTCAGCTATAATACCTTTGCTGCCGAAGCTGGTGACGGGTCCATATGGGGGCCAATCATGGTAAATGTTACCATATCCAATAACACATTTACCGGCCCGGGCAGCACCACCAGCGGTTATGCCGTGCAGTTCTCTGGTGTCACAGGAACGTCCACTATCAGCGGAAACACAATTACTGGTTATGGCACTGGAGTGCTTGTGAGCCATGGCGAGGGTACTTCCGGCCTGACCATCAGCAACAACACTATCACTGGATGCAGTAGCGGTATGCGTTTCGCAGAATATAAAGCAACGGGTGGCCCTGATGGAAATATGACCACGGTGACAATTACAGGGAACACCCTATCAACCAACACTATTGGACTACGAGTTGACAATGGTGCCCATGTTTTAGCCTCCAACTTCACTATCCAGTACAACAAGTTTACGGGAAACACCACTTACGGTTTACAAAATAATCACGCCACCGAAGTTGTCACTGCCAACAGCAACTGGTGGGGAGCTAATGATGGGCCAGATGACGATGCCGGGGTAATCAACGGCTCGGGCGATAAAATCTCACTAAACGTTACCGTCGCCAACTGGCTTAGTGTCATTGTAACCGACCCTGCAGCAGGCGCATGCGTCAAGGGCGGAAGCAGCTACCTGGTACAATGGACAGCACATTCCGTCGCAAGTGCTAACGCGGCATTTTCGGTGTACAACGGAACCACCTGGGTTGATGCTGGATCGCAGGGAGGTACGTTTAACGGGAGTTACTCAACTTCAGTGGCCATGCCCTCTGTAAATAGCTCCAACTGCAAGGTGAAGGTAACCATCTCCGGCGGCGGAGGCCCAACCTACTCGGCGGAGAGCGGTGTTTTCAGGATCGACAGCGCAGTCCCGACGGTATCGCTGGGATCAATTGCCCCCTGCCTCAAGGGCGGCAGCACCGTTTCACTGACTTTCAATGTCGGCGACACAGGCAGCACCAGCCTGGGCTTTGTAATCCAGTATACTATTGACGGAACAAATTTCTTAGATATATTGCCCACCGCTTCGTTCACCGAGGCCCCGGGCACGAAAACCAAAAGCTGGACGGTGCCCTCCGAAAACAGTAATGCCTGCAAGTGGAGGGTTACCGCCACGGATTGCGCCGGCAACGCGACTACTGCCACCAGCACCGGCACTTTCATCATCGATTCCACAGCGCCAACTGCAACCCTGAGCTATCCTCTGGGGGGGCAGACTCTTACCGCCGGGACAACCATCAGCGTTACATTTTCGGGATCGGATGCCCTTTCTCCGAACCTGACTTATACCGTCAGGCACTCAATAGACAGCGGGGCAAACTGGATCAGCAGTACCAGTGAAAATACTACAGAAGCTGTGGGAGCACGCACCCGCAGTTGGCTTGTACCATCGATAAACAGCACAACCGTACGCCTCGGTGTCTGGACAACTGACTGTGCAGGCAATACATCGGTGGTGTCACCCAGCACGAGCGACATTACCATAAGCGATACTACATTACCCGTCGTGACTGTAGTTACACCCAACGGCGGTGAATCCTGGGCAGCCGGCTCCACGCAGACCGTGCGCTGGACGGCCACCGACGACGTGGCCGGCACGCTGAATATCAAGATCTTCTATACGTTCGACTATCCGACTGAAAACCCAATCTGGGAAAGCCCTCCCGGAGGTATTGGCGCTTATGCACAGGGCGCAGGCAGCTATCTCTGGACTGTCCCCACTCCCCTGGCGACCAAAACCACCTGCCGGTTGAAGATAGAAGCCACCGACGCTGCGTTAAATGCCGGCTCTGATATGAGCAACAATGACTTCACCATAGCCCTGTCTACTTCTGCGCCAACCGTCCAGGTGACTTATCCCAATGGCGGTGAAACACTGCAGGGTGGCACCTGCCAGACCATAACCTGGACGGCCAGCGACCCGTCAGACCCAACCTGGCTCCTGAACTACGCTCTGGAGTATTGGCATGGCGGAGCATGGGTATCCATCGCCACATTGAGCAATCGTGACCAGGGATCGCAATCCTACTGCTGGGCAGTGCCCACACCAGGCGCAGCAACATACCTGGTCAGGGTAAGTGCTACCGGACCCGGAGGGACCGCCAGCGACCAGAGTGACGCAGCTTTCACCGTGACTGCAGCGGATGCCGCAGTAACCGCTGCGACCGTCACTTTAAAGCAGGGTTGGAACCTGATTTCACTTGAGCTTATGCCTACATGTGTTCCGTCGACAACAACCACAGTTACAGGCTATCCTATTGAAAGTGTGATGTCCGACGCCCTGGCCAGAATCAGCGGTGTCTGGTACTTTACCGGCGGCGCCAGCGGAACGTGGCAGTCATGGGCACCGGGCGCACCATCTAGCCTCAAAAGTGTAACCGACGGCAAGGCTTACTGGGTATTAGTAAGCACTGGGGCAAATATTCCATTCACCTACCAGGGCAGGAAAGGCCCTGCAGGCGGTGGTTTCCCCACAACGCCATACGCCTATGTAGTGGGCTGGAACATGGTAGGATTTAAGTCAACGATCACCAAACACATGGACACTTACCTGGGCGGCACCTGCGGGACCACCTACCTGTCACCAATGTATAGCTGGGACGCCGCTACCCAGGCCTGGACAACGCCAAGCACGTTCTGTGGAGATAATATGAACCCGGATAGCGGCTACTGGGTGAATTTCAATGTAGCCCACACGGTAAACGCAGGAGCTGATTAATGACAGCGGCATTTTCGAGGAGGTTAAAGTTATGACAGCCAGGTTTATGAAACGATACAACCGGGCATCAATAGCAGTGCTTCTGCTTTTAATGATGCTGGTCAGCAGCATAGCAGTAACTCCAGCGATTGCCGCGGACCCTCCCGCGCCATGGCAAACGCAATGGCTTTACGGCACCGTGACCATCAACGGCGCGGCAGCGCCTGCCGCTACCGCCGTGTCTGCCTATGTTAACGGTGCCTTAAACGCTTCGACTACGGTTGACAGCTCCGGTAAATACGGATGGACCCCTGAGTTCTACATCACCGGCAGCGATGGCCAATCAGTTACCTTCAAGGTAGGCACTACGGATGCGCCTCAATCCACCGTTTTCACCGGCGGAACACCCACACGCGTTAACCTTGCCATAAGCACAACATCCCTGAGCGTGTCCACCGGTGCAGCTACCAGTATCGGCTCATCCATAGCCACATTGAATGGCACCCTGAGCAACATGGGAGGCCTCAGCCCGGTAAACGTTTACTTTAACTACGGCACCGTGCCTACATATGGGAGTACGACCAGTGCCCAATCGAGAACCTCAACCGGCGCCTTTACTGCCGACCTTACATCACTGACGCCAGGCACCACCTACTATTTCCAGGCAGTGGCAAACAGCGGGAGCACCACGGTATACGGAAGCCAGTTGACACTGACCACCACGGCTTCAGCCCTCACTGTAACTACAACCGCTGCAACGGGCATAACATCCTCCACGGCAATTTTAAACGGCAACCTGACCGACCGCGGCCCCGATTCCTCTGTACAGGCATATTTCGAATATGGCACTACTCCTTCCCTGGGTACAGCCACCGCGGCGCAGACCAAAACAGCTACTGGTACATTCAACCACAGCCTGTCCGGTCTGTTATCCAATACCAGGTATTATTTTCGCTCTGTGGCCGTGGGCACGACTACGGTTTACGGCGCAACGCTTGACTTCACCACCTCAGTGGGCTCATTCAGTGTAACCACGGGCAGCGCCACTTTAGTGAGCGCCAATACTGCAACCCTGAACGGAACGCTAACCGGCCTGGGCTCTAACCCATCGGCAACCGTTTATTTCAACTACGGCACAACTACATCATACGGATCGACTACGCCGAATCAGACACAAACCCTGGCCGGCGGTTTCATCGCACCCATATCGGGCCTCAGTCCCAACACGACATACAATTTCCAGGCAGTTGCCACGGCGGGGAGCAGTACAGTGACAGGCGCCAACGCCACATTTACCACATCTGCCAACAGCGGCAGTATGGGACCACCTCACCAGTTCTATGGCATTGTATATGTGGGCGGAGCACGCGCAACATCGGGTACTAACGTGGCTGCTTATGTCAACGGTTCACTGGCTGCTTCCACCACCACAGACTCGTCAGGCAGGTACGGATATGCCAGCCTCTTCTATGTACCAGGTACCAGCGGCAGCGTGACATTTTATGTCAATAGCGTGCTGACGTCACAAACAGCCACCTTTATGAGCGGCAGCGTGACAAGGCTGGACCTGTATTCATCACAGGCAACACTTGCAGTAACAACCAATAGCGCCACTTATGCAGGTACTTCTTCCGCAACGTTGAGTGGAAGTATCACCGGTTGGAGCACTTCCGATACCTCAGCAACCACTTCGTTCGTGTGGGGGACTACCTCAGGTGGACCCTACAGTAATACGGTGACTGCATCGCCTTCGTCTTTCACCGGCACCGGCAGTTTCACAGGCACTCTTTCCGGGTTAACTTCCGGACAGACCTACTACATCAAGGCTAAAGCGGTAGGCACATCTTCCGGTGAAAAACTCGGAGACCAATTGACCTACGTGCACACACCGGGAGGCACGCTCAGCGTTACCACCGGCAGCGGCAGCTACGCCAGCTCGACCACGGCCACGCTCAGCAGCACGCTGGCCGGACTCGGCAGCGACAGCTCGGCCACCTGCTACATCGACTACGGCCTGACTACCAGCTATGGCTCCAGCACATCAGGCACCACGCTTACTTCAACGGGCGGATACAGCGCCACTGCTTCGTCATTGGTCGCAGGACAGACCTACCATATACGGGGCAGGGTTGTGGGCAGCCCCTCGGGCACCACGGCCTACGGCTCGGATGTGACCTATGTGCACTCTTCGGGCGGGACGCTGGCGGTGAGCACAACGGGCGGGACCTAT
>Ga0268278_1001560_pt1 | contig 13178 bp, 23 predicted proteins | sample saktaG_3_FD_190135 | JGI IMG/M metagenome (GOLD analysis project Ga0268278, IMG submission 190135) | Saline water microbial communities from Sakinaw Lake, British Columbia, Canada - sak_2010_1_5_55m | ecosystem: Environmental > Aquatic > Non-marine Saline and Alkaline > Saline ... | reverse complement strand
TTTTTTTCAATTTATTATTTAATAGGGAGAGGGATAATATCTGCTCTTTGATATCAGAGAGCTCGAATCATCTAAATAAGGAGGGATAGTATGTTCGAGGTAAAAGAATATCTGGATTGTCTTATTCACAAAAAAACACCTGACAGCGCTGCGCGAAGGCGAAAACCCTGTAGTTCGGATGAAGACAGATGGATGATGATACGCGGAGATAATTTTTCGGTTGATGCTGAAGGAAAAATCACTACCAGCAAGGCTCTCAGAAGGCTCGGCGCCAAAACCCAAGTCCTCACGGCAAATATCAATGCCCACGTACGAGACCGCCTTTCCCACACACTTGAGGTTGCCAATGTCGCAACAGTCATTGCCAGAATTTTGGGACTCAATGAAGATTTATGCCGCGCGATTGCTAAGGGTCACGATATCGGGCACGCACCGTTCGGACACCTTGGCGAAGCTTTCATCTCCCAAGTTGCCGGCAAGGAATTCCTCCATGCCGCATTCGGAGTCGTTATCGCCCAACATATCGAACGCCAGGGCGAAGGGCTGAATTTAACCCATCAGGTTCTGGAGGGAATTCTGGCCCACTCAGGAAGCAGTAATATTCTGCCGGGAACCAAAGACGTGAAGATTTCCGAAGAAGCCAAGGTAGTGAAGTATTCCGATAAAATCAGCTTTACCCTGGCCGATACCAATGACATCTTCATGAGAACGAGGGTTTTAGATTCCGGAGCCTTTCCTGAAATCGACAGGCTGCTGCATTTGTGCGGAGACCACCAGCGCGAACGGCTGGCATTCTGCATAGAAGGCCTCTGCCGGGAATCAGCCGAAAAAGGAGAAGTTTCCTTTACGGCATCCGAACCTGCGCAGATTTTCACCGAACTCAAGCATAGCATGGATAAGGTTTACAAACTGGTTAACCTGCAGAACAGCGATGAAATTCTGGGAAGAATTTATTCTTTCCTCTGCAAAACTGCGCTGATCGGAGACGCCAATCCCGCCGTTGTCCTGGCCCTGATGACTGACGACGATGTCCTCTATATCTACGGGAAAGACTGTATTAATACCAGGGACTTCTACGATTGTTCGGTGGCAGAAATCACCGAATCCTTAAACGGCAGGAATATAGATTTTTCCAATCCAGATCTAGACTGGTAGACGAAACAACGCTACCAAATCCATACTCTTTACATAAAAGGGGGCCTCTCGGTCCCCTTTTGATTTATCAATAAAAAAACTGGGGGAGAAAAGCTGATTCACCACTTCAACTTCTCTCCCCCTATAACAAAGGAGGTCTAGCTCAATAATATCATCTGACAAAATTTACTGTCAAGGAATAAAAAAACCGCCTTTCGGCGGTTTGTCTTGGACATCAAAATTATTTATTAAACTCCACGGTTTCTATCCAGAAATTGCTCCAGTTAAGATCCTTTATCAGCCCGTCTTCCACTACATCCAGCTTTTTGGGAGTCAACCCATTTTCACCAATGACCCTGACACATTTTTTAGTGTCTTTACTAAAAACCTTGACCTGATAAAGCTTGTTTTTCAAGATTTGCATCGTACATTCAATATACCATCTAAAGCTAATAAAAGCAATCCCCTATTGATTTTTATCTTTCTTTCTCCAACTCCACAATCCAGAAGCCGTGTTTTTTAACGTCTTCCACCTTGTAAAACTGCAAGGGATCTTGGGCTGACTTTTCAACTTTTTTGCAGAGGAATGATGCCTGGCGGCCGGTATATTGCTTTGTTTCCGGATTATACTCTTCCATTATCAGGGTATCCCCTGTTTTTAAATCAAAATCAGCCAGGCGCAACTCAAGGGTTCTTTCACCCGAACAGAATTTCTCAAAGAATTCCGGCCAGCATTTTTTCTTAATTATTGCCATATATCTTATTCTACCAATAAACGAATAAAAGAAAAGAAAAACCGCCTCTCGGGTGGTTTGATTTATCCTGTCCCCTATTTATTAGTCAGCTTCCTCTATGCTCTGCAGCTGTTTTTGAAGAATCTTGTGTTTTGTTTTCTTCGCCTCGTGATCCTTTTCCTTGGCTATTCTTATGGCTTCTAATAACGCTTTTTTTGATTTTTCTATTATTTTATGCCTCATAGGTACACAATTATAAATTTATCGTTATTTTAAAAACATGTCAAGGAATTATAAAGCCGCCTCCGTGTAGATACACTCGGGCGGCCTATATATTGATATTATCCTCCTTTCAAACTTTAATTTTCAGCCCGGGAATTTAGAGCAAACGATTATTTGCTCTCTGGGCAAGGACAACCTCTCGGCGAGTCTCCTGGCCAACCGCTCCAGACGTTGTGAGTATTCGAACGGTTCCTGGTCAGGTATAAGGTAAACCCTCTTCTCGCTTCGGGAGCCCCTTTTGGTTTCGGCGGCGAAGGTCGCTTTGTCGCTGTCATAGTTCAGAGGCATGGCATCGGTTGCCATTTTTTCCTCGAGAACTTCACAGATGGCATCGCGGATTTCGCCGACTTGGCCCACGTCTCCGGCACAAATTAACACTTTCATGTTATTCCTCCCTCATTTCAGTACTCTGCGATGAAAATCCTTGGGCAGTCCGCGAGCTTCATTCTCGCGCTCTTTCATCTTCTCAAAATTCGGCATGCTGCGGATATCCATCAACTCCCTGCCTGGAGCCACGCCCTTGGTGACGACCGTTATAACGGCAGGCACCATGGGCCGCAAGGGACAAGCGGAAATCCTTAATATCCCACAGCCGTCGATCAGGCGGTGACCGACGTAACGTTCATCCACCAGTTCAGAAAGAAGACATTTCCCGAGGAAATCGAGCCATTCCTTTTCATTGAGCAGACGGAATCCGTAAAAGTGATAGGCTCTGCCCGAATGAAGAATTATTCCTTCCTGATCGATTTGTCGGAAGAATGATTCTATGATGTCCCATCTTGCTTCGCATTTCCGGTAGTCGAAATCCATCATCGGGATATGCAGCCGAGATCTTCCCGCTCTGACCTTCGACATTACACCGAGGACGCAATCTTCCCCCAAGGAACCTGTTATCTCCCGTATTTTCTCAACGGTTATCTCGCCTCGCCGCAGTTTATACTGTCCATTCGTGAAATCGTGATAAAGCAATCTGGGCATCAGCGGCCGGCCTCTTCTTCCTCTCATCGATTCCTTCACGTTATACGTGGGATGATAGGCATAGAAATACATGGTACTTATGCTGGGACTCATCTCAGCGATCTTGGCAATCGCTTCGGGCGCTTCCATTCCTGTCTTAAAAACTGAATGTAAATTATTCAAAGTACTTCACCTCCAATAAATTTCCTACTAAGTAGGATTTTTTATTTTAGATATTTTTTGAGTAAAGTCAAGGAAAGAAGAAAGTCCCTTAACTGGCTGTTAAGGGACCTGATTACGAGAGGAATAAATCTCAGAAGACAAGTTCGATTTCCACCTCCGGCTTGTCGTGAGATACGGTTACGGCGCCCAACTCCATCGCTCCTTCCGGAGACGATCGGACGGCGTCGATTATCTCTAAATCTTCTGGAGATTTACCGGTCAGGGTTATGTTGAGGGCAATCGACTGACCCTTCTTTTCGTCATCCTTGATGCTTCTCATGGTTACTTCTGTTTTCACTTTCTTTCCTCCTTTTAATCATCGTGGGGTGCTACTTTTATTCCTGGTGGAAAACGGTCCATGGAAACAGAGTATACTATCTTGATGCACTTCGGGCAGTAGGTAAATGTTTCTTTGGCGACTTTTTTTTCTCTCCATTTGTCTACCTTCTTTTCTCCCAGACGGAGCGGTGTATTGCAATCGCCACAGGCCGTAGGACCAACTATGGTACCGACCTTCACTTTGCCGATATCTTTCAGTCCCAGTTTTTCGGCTATCTTCTTGTTAGAATTAAACATCCTTATCCCTCCTCTCTTATTTCCAGTTTTGATTTTTCCCAGACGGATACCATGGGCAGCAGACACCGCGTCACAGTCTCTACGTAAGAGTCATCGAAACGGCAGGTCTTGCTTTTCACGACTTTCAAAAAGTATCCTTCCTGATTCCACTTTTCGTAGGTCGTCCAGAGCAATTCCCTGTCGCCGCCTTCCTTCGCCTCGAACAATTCTATCTTGTTATCCATATTAAACGGTATTCCCGCTCCCCCCAGTCTGATTAGTTTTGAGATTAAAGGTATCCCGTCAAAGGTTATATGAAGTTCGTTCGTCTCCATCTCCCTCCTCCTTTCCCGGAATATTACTAAGTTCAATTTACAAAAGATTGATAAAAAAGCAAGTACGAAACATAAAACCGCCCTTGTGGCGGTTTTAGTATTTTATCTTTATCCTCTTACTTCCTCAGCTTTAAACCCTGAAATGCAAAGAATCCAGCGATTATGGTAATTACCAAGTTTGACCAAACAGGGGTCTGCTGGCCCATCACTATCACGCTTCCTCCAATAATGAGCATTCCCAAATGTAAAAGGGCCACCACTGAAAAAATTAACCCCGCGGCTAAACAAAAAGTTTTTTGACTCATGTATGAAATTTATTAATAAGCAACCTCGACTTTTTAATTATTTTGCCTCTTTTTGATATTCGAGATAAGAATAGAGCATCGTGTAAATTGCCGAAAAAAGCACAGGAAAGATAACAAAGTAGAAGGCATGTTGGGGAAAAGCGATCCCCAAAAGAGCAATTGCACCGCTTGCCTTAAATAGCTTGCCTCCTATTTTATGCGTCTTTTCCCAGACGCTGTCGCTGCTTAAAGTCCAGGGCGTTCTAATGCCGATAAACCAGTTCCTTTTTGCGTTTTCTATCAGAATGCCGCAATAGTAAAACAATAAACCCATGGCAGGGGTCATAAGCCGACCCATATCAAACCTTAAGCCAATACTCCAAGAAATACTTAAGATATAGATATAGAAAAGAAAAAGTACGATCAAAATTATAAAGCCGTCAAAGTATTTTCTGAATTTCTCAATGTTTGCCTTTAAAGGATCAATTCTAGGGATCACCATGAATAAAAGCAGCATAAAAATGGAAACTATGGGCATTAAAAACGTCCCCCAGCCCTTTGGCATATAATCATCCACCTCTCCATTGATGTTCCAGTGAGAAGCGACCATGTCCGGCATCTGAGGATAAAAATAAAAACCAATGCCAAAAGACAACAAAATTATACCTAAAACTATTAATTCCGCTTTTCTCATATTTTTGCGTTTATTTTATCTAACCAATAAATACACGACCAGTCCGGCCGAAACCAAAAGGGCCAAAACTATCGTCGTGGCTATTTTTATCTTTTTTTCTTCCGGCGGCAATTCCGAGAACTTAGTAGGCACATCCCATTTCTTCCTGTTCACCAGACCCAAAATAACGTAAATTGCTCCCAGCGCCCAGAAGGCGGGAATATTCATGGCAATGCCCACGGGAACAAAAACAATTCCCAGAACAAACATGCCTCTGTAATCCGCCGTATTGCTGATCTTGCCCTTGGTTAAAAGATATATGAAAACGATAAGCAGGATCAATAAAGCGCCTATGACGCCGTAAGATAAATAGTTCATATGTTTTATTGTACCAAAGATAGAAAATAAAAAACACCTTTAGCCCGGTAATTGACAAAGATAAGTTTTTGTATTATAATCTAACCAGATTTTTGACAAGGAGCGTGAGATATGAACTGGACAGCATGGTTGCTCTTGGCAACAACGATTGTCTTCTTTTCCTTTGCCCTTTTCCTGGGCAGAGAAATATTCAAGAAATTCCGCTTTCTTGACCGCTTCATGAGCCAGCAAGGTTACATCCAGAGAGTCAGTTTCCATTGGCCGGGCAGCACGAATAAGGACATGCAAAACATCGTGCTTGAGGCAGACTGTCCCTTTAAGATATTGGTAGGATTCAGCCTGAAAATACCGCTTATTTTCAAGGGAACTGATTGGTTCGGCGTGGGTTCCTCAAGGCGCGACCGAGGAACAGACCGTGCCGTAATCTCCACCTTCCTCTGGAAAAAGCCCGTGGAGTTCCGCTTTCTGATTAATTCCATGAATCCGGAAATCCACATCAGGATAGTTCCGCCTAATTTCACCGTTGCCCATCTTGAACCGGATGTAATCTGTCCTCCTCACTTCTATCAACGCTTGGGATTCTATGCCTGAACGTTGAACCCAAAAACATAAGAGCCACCTCTGTGTATACACACTCGGGTGGCTCACTTGTTTTTTGCCTGACGGTTTTTTGGATTCTTTCGCTCTCTTTATACGCTTTCCACTATCTCCACTTTATGCTTATCAATGATTTCTCCTTGTTTGAAAATAAAATCCGCTTTTAATTTCTTTCCGGCCAAAACCTGCGGCAGCCAGATTTTGTCATCGTCCCACATTTTCGAAAAAGGAATTTCTCTTGTCTTAAACCATTTGGGCAGCATTTCTTCGGACTCAGCCGGCTCTCCCTGCCAAAGTTTGGCAAGAAAAACATGGACGTCCTGATCCCAGTTTTCTTCTTTGGGAATGTAAGGAAAACGAAATTTAAGAAGGGCGACTTTTTCCAGACCACTTATTTTTACGCCTATTTCCTCTTCTGACTCGCGGATGGCGGCATCAACAACGTTTCTGTCTCCCTTCGCAGAATCAATCTTGCCGCCGACCCCGTTCCACTTCCCCACTCCGAATCCTCTTTTCTTCATTGCCAAAAGCACTTCATCTTCTTCCTTATTTTGCCTGATTAAAATGCAAAGGGTCGCCTGCTTCATTTTTTTCTGCTTTTTAATATTTTGGTTGCCGAAATCCGTTTTCCGTCCCTTCCCAGGACAAATTTTATTTTAACTATCTTTATTGGCCGCTTCTTCCTCTTTTTTCTCTCTTTGTTAATTAAAACTGCTCCGGGATAAGTTTCCGGAGAAACGACGATATAATCAAACTCTTTTTTAAGGGTCGGACCGAATTTATCTTCTATCTTTATTATCTGAAATCTTTTTGAAAAGTTTTTCTTAATAAATTTCTCCAGAACCAGCTTCCTCTCTTTAAACAAATTCACCTTCCTTCTCTTAAGCTTCCGCGCCATTTTATCGGAAGTCAGACCAATCGTGACTTCGCCCAAACTGAAAGCTTTTTTAAGAAGGGCCTCGTGCCCTTTGTGCAATACGTCGAAAGTGCCGCCCAATACAACTTTTTTACAGTTTTGAGATGTCATCTAACCATTGGCCGAACTTGCAGTCTGCGCTGTGGGGCGGCGGACTCGGCATTTTTAACAGGGTAACTGCATCCCGGAAAAGCTCGGGAATGTCCGAAGGATTCGTATCTATTTCATGGAGTTCTTTCCTGAAAGGCAGCCTGTCCTTGAATCCGTTTTGCTTGTCGACTATGTAAAAAGCCAGGTATCCTTTTCTCGGAGTTTCAAAGCCGTTTTTTTCCAAAAGATACGTATAAATATCCATCTGGATTTGGAAACGGTCGTAGATATTTGCCACCTTGCTGCCTGTGCTTTTATAGTCAAGGGCCGCCAACTTTCCGTCAGTAAACTCCAAAACGTCATCCACCGCCCCGAATAAAGTGGCGTCCAGATCTTTATCATAATACCTGATGCCGCTGAAATTGCTCCTCCACTGGTTTAGCAGTTCCTGGTTGGAAAAGAGCTTGGCGGGGATGTTGTTGGCCACAATCAAGGGATGCACCTCACCTTTCAGTCTGTAAGCATCAAATTCCTCCTTCAAAAGATAATCAACCGCGCTGTTCAAGGCATAAGGGTATGCCGGCGGCCTCTTAATCCCCATTCTTTTATCAAGCCAAAAACAATGAGGGCACTCCAAAAATAAATTAAGGGAATTGGGAGAAAGCTGGATACGTCTATTGTTCATGGGTCAATTTTAGCATCTCTGAATAATTATTTCCACCCATGATTGACAAATTATTTTTTTAACTTTATAATAAATAAATTATGCAGGTTGTAGTCATTTTTTTATCAATTGCAATCCTTCTCTCCGCTTTGTACGTTTTGGGCTTTCCAAAAAAAACAACGGAGGCTCCCGAAGGCGAGGAAACTGTCTCGCCCGCCACAACCGAAGAAACCCCTCCGGCACAGACTTATTATAAATCTTCAGCCGGAACGCAAACGGGGAATCCTCCCATTTCAGCGGGAAGCGCCACTGCCTCAGAACAGACTATCCCTGTTACCTCGCCCTATTTTGGCAAGGTGAAATTTTCCAGCGCCTCGCACACGACAATAAGATTAAGTTCGCAGTTCAAGACGGATGAAAAAATCAATATTTCCGGCTGGAAGATAAAGGGGGCTGACGGCGAAATCACCATTCCTCAGGGAATGGAACTATTTCTCTCTGAAACATCGGCCACCACGAAAGAAAACATCTACCTTAAGCAATCCGACCAGGCATATCTTTTAAGCGCAAAAGTTCCTTTCGGAATGAGCCTGGCCTTCCGGCCGAATAAATGCTTCGGCTATCTGAAAGATTCCTACAAGAATCTTCCTTATGTTCCCTCAAAAATCTGCCCCACTATAGATAAAAATGAAATCTGCCATTTCACTACCGAGTGCCAGAGCGCCATTCTCTCTTTGCGCAGCTGCCAGCCGATTAACTACTCCACCCTCTATTTGTCTTTCAATTCAGACTGCCAATCTTACATTGAAAATTATATTTCCAGAAATCTCAGTTATAACGGCTGCGTGGAGAATTATTACAAGGACAAAGATTTCTACCAGAAAATCTGGTACGTATACGTAGGTTACGACATCGTTTGCAAGTGCAACGATACTCTTTATCTCTATGACCAGCAGGGGCTCCTGGTAGACCAATATTCCTACAAGGGCTATTAATTTATTTTATAAAACAAGGAAGGGCTGACATGTGCATATGCACGCGCCAGCCCTTTTTTCGTGTAGAACTATTCAGCTTACTTTCTCTAAGGCCAGGATATCGGCGATCCCCTCCAGCTTGACTAGATTTTCATCCAGCACTTCGATACGAGGAGCGGAACAAAATGGAGAAACGGCGGCATGCTCTTTGTTTATCTTTCTGATAAGATCGCGCGCTCCTTCCCCTCGACTATCAACCTCGATAAGCCGACCGGGATCCACTTCTCCTCTTTTGCGGCAAACGGTGCAGTACCAGGTATATCCCTGAGGGGAGATGACTTCTTTCTCCTCAAACTGCATCACTCCCGCTTTCTGCAGAAGCTCTTTTACTCTTTTGCCCAGCTTGGTATTGCTGCACTTTTGAAACTCATGAATCACCAGCCCGCCTTTTCCCTGGGAAATCGTAACGAGTTCGCTGCCGATACAGAAGGTGATATTTGTTGCACTGTAGGGATTTTTCTCCGATTTCGGACCCCAGCAACGTCCCTTCAGCCAAGCCGCTCTCCAAAGCGGTTCCAAAACCTGTCTTGCCTTTACCAGCAAATCGTAGTTCATAACTGCCCTCCTTATCCTTATAGATGATATTATTTGCTATGGGTATCTTAATAGATTTGCTAAAAAAATTCAAATCTGCTATATTCTATTATCCGAAAACAGCACACTACAATTTAATTTTTTCTTGGAAAGGAAGTGAGAGATGAAGATAAAATACGATACGAAAAGAGCCCTTGAGGTGTTTGAACTTCTAGATAAACTCTGGAAGAGCAAAACCAGCATCTTCAAAGATGTTGTCCTGTCCCAGAACCGCTGGCCCGAACCTGAACAAAGGAAAGAGCTGGCCAATTATCTTTTCTGCGCCGCCATTTTCATGAGAGGAGCGAGAAACAGCGACGATCCATTCCGTTGGCTCTCCAGACTTTGGCAAAAGGTTCCGGAAATGTTTAATCCGGAAAGCGTGGCCAGAGAATGGACGATGAGAAAGATACAACATACCATAAGAGAAATCACTCCGGAAATCCTGCAGAAGAAAAAGGAAGAAGACAATGGGAACGGCGGCGCCGGTCCCCTTGGCTACAACCTGAGGGAAAGCACAAGATTCTGGCATAAAAACCTTACCCTTCTTCACGAAGAATGGGGAGGCGACATTCTTAATGCTTTCTGGGGCGTGACAGAGTTCGAGGGATTCTATCGGCGAGTAAACTACGAAGAAAACGAAGCCGGCTTTGAAGGAATGAAAAGAAAGATATTTTCCCTGTTTACCATTTGGCTTCAGGAAAGAGAACTTATATCGATTTTCCCCACCCCCTTGCCGATTGACCACCATGCTTTGAGAATTCTGACTGCAACCAGCATAGTAAAATTCCTGGATCCTCACGTACCGGTTACTCTGGAAAAGTACTACCCGGCACTTATCGGCCAGTTTGCCGTAAGAGTTTACGACAAGAAGGTTAATGATCCCATTGCCATCTGGTCTCAGAAATTCCTGAAAAAACACAACATTTCCCATCTTACTGTTAATCCGGCAATGTGGGTAATTTCCCGCGATTTCTGTTCAAATCAGATCCAGAACACCACCCGCAAGGACGGTACGTTCTTCTTTACCCCGGAATTGCTCAAGCAAAACCCAAGACTCTGGCCTAAAAAATACAAGAATCCCTGTCGCTACTGCCCGCTTGAAAATTTCTGCACCGGTGTTATGCCTTCACACCCTTATCACAAAAGAGGCACGATGGTGATGATGCAGAGAATCCCCTACGCCGAACCGTATCTGCCAGGCATTGACTGGAGGGATGTCATGCCTTACGCCGGCAGAAGAAGAAGTCTCTCCAAGAATTATTAAAAATAGGCCCGTCTCTCTATATACAGAAGACGGGCCTACTGATTTTTATGTAATAAAAAAATGACAGAAACGTCATAATTTTAAGAGAAAACTAATCCCGCCTAGGGATTGTACCCGCCTTACGGCGGGTTTTTTTATTGCCCTGCGTGAACTCTATTGAAAATTATTCTAAACCACGGGGTATAGATTTCCGGATTTTCTTTGATATCTTTCTCAAGATCTTGCAAGCCAATCCATTTCCAATCCTCCGCTTCTTCCCGATTAGGAAAAGGATCACCGGAAAAGTTTCCCAGAAGCACGTGGTCGAATTCATATTCTGTCAGATCGCCAAGATTTGCCTTGTAAATGAAACTGAAAGATTCTTTCAAATCGCACTCAAACCCCATTTCTTCTTTCAATCTCTTCTTGGCCTCTTGCATCAAATCTTTTCCCGGAGCGGGGTGAGAGCAGCAGGTATTCGTCCAGAGACCGGGAGAGTGGTATTTGGTCTTTGCTCTTTTTTGAAGCAACAATTCCCCTTTTTTATTGAAAACAAGAACAGAAAAAGCCCTGTGCAATTTGGCTTCTTTATGGGCTTTTAATTTTTCTTCCGTACCAATCTGATTGTCCCGCTCGTCTACCAAGATAACCTCTGCCATATTTATTTGCCGAATCTCCTTTGCCGCCGGGCGTAGTCGGCAAAAGCCTCATCCAAATCTTTCTCTGAAAAGTCGGGCCAGTGGTTCTGGCAGAAATACAATTCGGAATAAGCCGACTGCCAAGTCAGAAAACCAGATGTTCGCAATTCGCCGCTGGTCCTGATAATCAAGTCTGGATCGGGCATTCCTGCCGTCCAGAGATTCTGGTCCATGATCTCTTCCGTTACTTGGCCGGCGGGAGTGTTTTTGTTAATTATTTTTTTAATGGCCTCCAATATGTCGACGCGGCCGCCGTAGCTTATGGCCAGGTTTAAAATTCCCTCTTTATTGTCTTTTGTCCGTTCTTCCGCTTCTTTTATCAGTTCCTGCATACTTTCCGACAGTCTTTCCTTCTGGCCTATGATCTGAACTTTAATTCCGTCCTTATGCAACTGATCTATTTCGCCCTTGCTCAAAGCAAACTTAAGTAAATTCATCAGATAATTCACCTCTTTCTCGGAACGCTTCCAGTTTTCGGTGGAAAAAGCCCAGACGGTCAATATTTTTACACCTCTGTCTTTGCACCATCTTCCCACTTTCTTCACCTTGTCGTAACCCCGACGATGGCCTTCCAAAGTCGGCAGGCCTTTTGCTTTCGCCCATCTGCGGTTGCCGTCCATTATAATCCCCACGTGATAGGGAATGTTTTTTGTTTCTTCTGGCATAAATTAAAGTAAAAAATCTCCTTCGATTTTGATGTTTTTCGGCATTATCCAAGGGAACTTAAATCCCAAAAAATAAACCGTCTTAAGGATAATTTTGGAAAGAATAATTCTCGGTAAAAAAAATATCTTAAGCCTGTTTCTATATTTTAAGAAATTTGGGAAATTTTTCAAGAGAATTTCATTTGAAATCAACCCCCAGATTACCCCTCCGCCCGACCAGGGTTTAGTCAGTCCTGCCGCGTCACCGCAGAGAGTAATGAGGTTGTCTTTGGGCAAAGAGAATCCTTGCGGTACGACAGAACCCTGTATCCTTTGAAGTTGAATATTATTTTTATTTAAAAATTCTTCGAACAGTACTTTTGCCAAACTGGGTTTGGTAATGATGCCGTACTCTATTTCTTCTCCTCTGGGAATCTTCCAGATGAATCCCGATTCCACCGGCCACGTTTCAACAAAAGACGAACGGTCTTCTTTGTTCAAAAAGCCCTGAATGGTCGCCCTGAAAGTCAGGTTTTTCAACCCCACTTCCTTCCTGATAAAAGAACTGTAGCCGTCGCACCCAATTATCCTGTCGAATCCTTGAGGTAAAGAACCAACCGCCTTTCCTAAAATGATTTTGGCCCCCGCTGTTTCCGCCAATTTGGAAACCAACCTGTCCAATTCCGCATGACTCATGACAAAAAACTTCTTTCGGAACTTTATTTTCAGGGTTCTCTTTGGAAAATGAATAAAAACAAAATCAATCTTGTTTTGGATCAGTTTTTGGCTTTGGGGAATAAACTTCAGAATCCTTTCCGAGAACAAACCGGAACAGGCCTCCTTTCCTATTCTTTCTTTCTTTTCAAAAACGGTCATTTCATGACCGGCATTTGAAAGTTTCCAGGCAAGATAAAGTCCGTTTATCCCCGCTCCGATTATGGCTATTTTCATTAATTTTTCCTCCCCTTACCTCGCCGCAATGTAACCTGCAGCAAAAGAAAGCAGGGAAATTAAAATAACTCCGACTAAAAGGATTATATCATCCGAATGTCCTTTGACAAATTCTATAATTTTTGATATCATATTTTCGTATGGCAAAAACAAAAGCCACAGGCGCAACTAAATTAGGCAGAGATTCCCAACCCAAATATCTGGGGATTAA
>Ga0268278_1001558_pt1 | contig 13199 bp, 12 predicted proteins | sample saktaG_3_FD_190135 | JGI IMG/M metagenome (GOLD analysis project Ga0268278, IMG submission 190135) | Saline water microbial communities from Sakinaw Lake, British Columbia, Canada - sak_2010_1_5_55m | ecosystem: Environmental > Aquatic > Non-marine Saline and Alkaline > Saline ... | reverse complement strand
AAATCCTAATTACCCGATTACCCAAGCACCCAATTAACCAATATTAATGTACAACTATTTTGTCGTTTTCTATATCAACCTTGAAGGTTCTTGAAATTTGAACTTCTTCGGTCATAATTTTTAAAGCCAATGGGTCAAGAATTTGTTTCTGAATAACTCTTTTTAAGGGTCGAGCTCCATAAATAGGATCAAATCCCAAGGATACTAATAAAGTTTTAGATTTTTCTGAAACACGTAATTTAATATTTTTGGTTTTTAATCTTTCTATAATTAATTTAAGCTGAAGGTCAACAATTTGTCTAATCGCTTTTTTGTTTAAAATTTGGAATATAATAATTTCATCAACACGATTCAAAAATTCTGGTTTAAATGTTTCCCGTAAGGATTCTTGAATTTGAGATTTAATTATCATTTCAGAGCTATTTTTTTCTTTTTGAGAAACAAATCCGAAATTCATTTTTTTGGCATGATCTCTAATTAAATCGCTTCCCAAATTAGAAGTCATAATAATAACTGTATTTTTAAAATTAATTTTTCTGCCCTTAGAATCAGTCAACCGGCCTTCATCTAAAATTTGTAATAAAATATTAAATATCTGTGGATGCGCTTTTTCAATTTCATCTAAAAGTATTACGCTATAAGGCCTTCGTCTTACCATTTCAGTTAATTGACCTCCTTCCTCGTATCCAACATATCCCGGGGGAGAACCAATAATTTTAGAAACAGTATGTCTTTCCATATATTCGGACATATCTAATTTAATAAGAGCATCTTCTGTGTTAAATAAAAACCCTGCTAAACTTTTGGCCAATTCTGTTTTGCCAACACCACTCGGTCCTAGGAAAATAAAAGAACCAATAGGTTTATTTTCTTCAGCAATTCCAGCTCGTGATCTGCGAATAGCATTAGTAACCGCTAGAACTGCTTCTTCTTGGTCAATAAATTTTTTATGAATTTCTTTCTCCATTTTAGCTAATTTTTTCGTTTCTTTTTCTAACATTTTGATTACTGGTATTCCTGTCCAGAGGGACACTACTTTGGCTATTTCTTCTGCTCCAATTTCTTCTTTCAAAATACGAGATTCTTTTTGAATTTTAGCTAATTTTTTCTGATAATTATTAATTTGTTTTTCTATGGCTGGAATTTCACCATATTTTATCTCTGCTACTTTTTGTAAGCTGGCCTCTCTCTCAGCGATTTCAGCTTGTTGTTTCAGTTTATCAATTCCTTCTTTAGCTTTATGAATATTAGTGATAATATCTTTTTCTGTTTTCCAACGAATTTCAAATTCCCTAATTTCTTCTTTAAGATTAGCGGATTGTTTTTTTAAGATTCCCAATTTACTTTTACTTTCTTTATCCTTTTTAAGGATAGTCATTTCAATTTCTATTTGGCGTAATTTTCTTTTTGCTTTATCTAACTCTTCGGGTTGACTCTCTATTTCTAAACGTAAGGCCGAAGCTGCTTCATCCATAAGATCAACTGCTTTGTCTGGCAAAAATCTATCAGTAATATAGCGATGGGAAAGCTGAGCAGCAGAAATTAAAGCGTCATCAGAGATTCTTATGCCATGATGTATCTCATATTTTTCTTTTATTCCCCTTAAAATAGCAATAGTATCTTCGGCAGAGGGTTCATTAACATAAATAGTTTGAAAGCGACGTTCTAAAGCAGCGTCTCTTTCAATGTATTTTTGATATTCTTTGATTGTAGTAGCGCCGATACAACGTAATTCTCCTCGAGCTAAAGCAGGTTTAAGCATATTAGAAGCATCAATTGATCCTTCAGCTCCACCAGCTCCTACCAATGTGTGTAATTCATCTATAAAAAGAATATAATGAGCATCTTTTCTTACTTCTTTTAAAACTGCTTTAAGGCGATTTTCAAATTCTCCCCTAAATTTAGCTCCTGCGATTAAACTTCCTAAATCTAAAGATATTAATTCTTTGCCCTTTAAAGATTCGGGAATATCATTAGAAATAATTCTTTGAGCTAATCCTTCAACAATAGCGGTTTTACCTACTCCTGCTTCTCCAATTAAAACAGGATTATTCTTTTTCCGTCTACTTAAAACTTGGATAACTCTCCTAATCTCGTCATCTCGGCCAATAATAGGGTCCAATTTTTCTTCTTGAGCCATTTTGGTAAGATTAAGCGTATATTTTTCTAATACTCCATATCTATTTTCAGATTCTGTATTAGTTATTTTTTCTTGTCCACGAACGTCTGTTAATGCTTTCACAACATCCTCATATTTTATTTTTAGATCCGAAAAAATGTCTCTAACTATAGAGGAAATGGACAAGATAGCTAAGAATAAATGCTCTGTGCTCACATATTCATCATTTAAACGGCGAGCTTCTTTGTTGGCTTTGATTATTGTTTTTTGGAATAATTGAGTAACATAAAGATCAGCCAATCCTCCTTCTATGTCTTCGGGTTTGATTTTAGGTAAAGATTTAATGATTCTGGTAATTTTTTCTTTTAGTTTTTCAATATTAGTATCTATTTTTTTCAAAATTGCCAAAACAACACCATCTTCTTGCTTTATTAAAGCCAATGCTAAATGAACAGCATCTACCTGCTCTTGGTTATTCTCCATAGCAATATTATGTGCTGATTGAATCGCTTCTTGAGCTTTATTGGTGAATCTATTCATATTTGTGAATTAATTGTTTAAGTTGCCTCCATAAACATATTTCAATCCTTCTTGTCTGTAAATACTAATAGCTTGTTCTATTAGTATGGTTGGAGTGGGGGAGATATCAAGCATTTTATAGCATGGGTAAAATTTAGAAATATGACAAGGAGTGTCTGAACCTAATTCTTTTTTTATAAATTGGGCTATTTTTCTAAATTGATCTTTTGTGTCAGTATATCCGGGAATAACTAGGGTAGTAATTTCTAACCAAATTTTTGTTTTTTTTATTGATTTCAAAGTATCAAGTACTGGTTGCAATTTTGCTTTACAGACCTTACGATACAAATTATCATCAAAAAATTTTAAATCAATGTTAATTGCGTCTAAATATGGTGTAATTATTTTTAATGTTTTTTTAGTAAAATAGCCATTACTAACCCAGACATTTTTTAATCCTGCTTTTTTAGCTAATTTCATTGTTTCTAATGCGTAACCCAAGAAAATAGTTGGCTCGGTATAAGTATAAGCAATACTACAAACTTTAGATTCAAGAGCTAATCTGACAATTTCCTCTGGTTTTATTTCATCTCCTCTAATTTTATTATTTTCTTTTGATCCTTGAGAAATTTCCCAATTTTGACAATTAAGACAAGAGAAGTTACAACCCACAGTTGCTATGGATAAAGAAAAAGTGCCGGGTTGAAAATGGAAAAAAGGTTTTTTTTCAATTGGATCTATTTGACAGGCAATAATTTTGTTATCGGTTAGATTAAACAATTTGCCGTTTTGATTTTCGCGAACATGACAAGTCCCTTGTTGACCCTCAGAGATAATACAAGAATGAGCGCAAGCTTGGCATTGCACTGTTTTATTCTTCAGTTTTTTATAAAGAATGGCCTCCCTCATATAAAATAATTTTTAGATTTCACCAGTCAAATTAGACCATAACTTATCGTTTATTTTAATAAAAAATCACAAATTTGTCAAAAGGTAAAATATTGTAACCTTGACAAATGAGTCCAATTTTGATATCATAAAAATCATAGTAAACTAAAGTTCTTTAAAAAAGGAGGAGAAAAATGTCAAAGAACGATAATTTATTGCAAAGTCTCTTCCTTGGAGGAAGAGAAGCTACGGGTCATATTAAGAAGGTATCCTTGTTGTCTGTTAATATTCTTCCTCAGCCTCGAAAAACTTTCGAGGATATCGAAGAACTAGCAGAAAATATAGCGATAAATGGGTTACTAAACCCCCCTATCATTGCTTGTTTTCATAGTAAAGAAGAAACCAAATCTTATTTGAAAATAATCAATGAGATCTGGGAAACCAAAATTGATGTCGAAAATCTTATTCCTAGTGATGAAGGATGTTATAACGTCCTAATCGCTGGAGAAAGAAGATTTCGAGCCCTGAAACATCTTTGGCAAAACGGTTGTCAGAAATGTTTAGAAGAACACGGACAGGAATTTTCGGGAGTATGTTTCAACAGACATTTTGAGGATTCGGAAGTAGGAGTTAGTTTATGGAAAAATATTTCAGCTTCAAAAGCATTATTTTTTCAGTTTTCCGAGAATATCCATAAACCCGTGCCAGCTGCCGAAGAGGCAGAGGCCTATCAACGACTCTTTGTCCTTATAAAAAGGATGAATGCCAAATTTACGATGGCTAGTTTTGCTAGGTCAGTAGGACGTAGCATTGCCACTATTAGCAATGCCGTTAAATTTTGCGCACTGCCTGATCTGATTCAAAAAGCAGCAAAGATTCCCGTTAAACAAGGGGGGATACCGTACGGAATTGCCTTGCAATTATCCCGCCTTCAAAGGGTGGGGGAATCAGAGGAAAGCATGCTCTGGTGGATGACAAAAACTGTTATTACAGGGTGTAATGTGAAAAAGTTCAAGAAGTCAGTAACTGACTTCTTGATCGACAAAGAGTCTGGGCAACAGAATTTCCTGGCTCTTATTATGACAAAGGAGCAAGAGGAAGCTGAGAAAAAATCTTTTATCAAGCGAACAGTAGCTAAAACTACTATTCGCGAGATATGGAGTTACATTGCCTATTTCAAAAGAGTATTAAAGCTTTTTGAAAATGGGCAATTAGGATTGGAAAACTCGGCCTTTTCTTCTGGAAGTCCGTCCCGAGTTTATAAGGAACTCGTGGACCTTATGGATAAGCAATTGCTTCAGCACATGAAGCAAGTGTTATCTCGTCAGGACTCAAAACAATCAAAAAAAATATTGGCAGAAGCTCAGTCTTTGTCAATAAAAATGAAGGAGAAATTTAACATAATGGGGTAAGAGAAATCTTGCCCCATGCTTTTTATTTATGTTCAAAAATGGTATAATCTAAGCATGATTTCTGTTATTATCACTACATATAAAGAGCCCAAAACATTGCCCAAAGCGATTGATTCTATTTTAGGTCAAGTTCCTGAAGGTAAAGAAATGGAAATAATTGTGGTTGGTCCAGACGAACAAACAAAATCTGTAGTTCAAAAATTCTCTTCTCGTTATTCTTTTGTTAAATATGTTCAAGATAGGGGAGAGGGTAAACCAGTGGCTCTTAACTTAGCCTTTGAGAATGCTAAGGGAGATATTATTATTTCTACTGACGGAGATGTTATTGTTGCTCCAAGCGCAATTAAAAGTTTAATACATCCATTTAAAAATAAGGACATTGGAGCAACTAGTGGCCATCCTATTAGTACCAACAAATGCAATACTGTTTTAGGTTATTGGTCTCATTTTTTAACTAATGCTGCCCATCAAATGAGAATTAAAAAAGATATTTGGCCATGTTCAGGATATTTATATGCTTTTAGGAATATTATAGATAAAATTCCAATCAATGCGCTTTCAGAAGATGGATTGATTACTCAAATGATTCGCAATAAGGGATATTTAATTAAATATTGCCCAAAGGCTGAAGTATATGTTAAATATCCAAATAATTTTAAGGATTGGTTTAAGCAAAAAATTCGTTCTGCTGGAGGATATTGGCAAAAATTCCAAATTCCAAATGACAAATTCCAAATAAATTCTAAAAAAATGCGGAATTTTAAACAAGAAATTTTGGATGGAATTAAACTGTTTTTTAAATATCCTAAGAATATTAAAGAGTTTTTTTGGACAATATTGCTCTACTTAACGCGCATATATTTGTGGTTAGTAATTTTTTGGAAAATTAAAATTAGAAAAGAAAAATTTAAAGCTATTTGGAAAAGAATAGAAAGCACGAAGTAAAACATTAGAGCATTAGAGCATTAGAACATGGGAACATTTGAACATTATTTAAACTAAAATATTATGATTCGTGTACGTTTTGCACCATCACCAACTGGATTTTTGCATATCGGGGGTTTACGCACCTGTTTTTATAATTGGCTATATGCTAAACAAAATAAAGGTAAGTTTATTTTGCGTATTGAGGATACAGACCGTCAAAGAATGGTTCCTAATGCAGTTGAAAACCTAATCAAAACATTAAAAATAATGGGGTTAGATTGGGATGAGTTTTGTCTTCAATCTGAACGATTAGAAATATATCAAAAATATGCTCAAGAATTATTAGATAAAGGATATGCTTATTATTGTTTTTGTTCCGCTTCGGAATTAAAAGAAATGAAAGAGAAGCAAATATCCCAAAAAATGCCCCCTCAATATGATGGTTCTTGCCGAAACTTAACTCCTCAAGAGGTTGCAACTAAAATTAAAAGTGAACAGCCTTATGTTGTTCGCCTTAAGGTGCCGAGAGAGGGGAGCGGAGATTTTTTTGACGTAATTCGTGGGAAAATTGAAATAGATTTAAAAAATATTGATGATCAGATTCTATTAAAATCAGATAAATGGCCAACTTATCATTTAGCTAATGTGGTAGATGATCATTTGATGAATATAACCCATGTTATTAGAGGAGAAGAATGGTTGCCATCAACAATCAAACATGTTTTACTTTATCAATTTTTTGGATGGAAACCCCCAAAATTTGTGCATTTACCCTTACTTTTAAATTTTGATAAATCTAAATTATCAAAAAGGCAAGGAGATGTTGCAGTTGAAGATTACTTGAACCAAGGATATCTACCAGAAGCTTTATTAAATTTTATTTCCCTTTTGGGATGGAATCCTGGGAATGATAAAGAAATATTTAGTCAAAAGGAATTAATAAAGGATTTTTCTCTTAAAAGAATAAATAAAGCTGGAGCCGTGTTTAACGCAGAAAAATTAGATTGGCTTAATGGTTATTATATCCGTCAAATGCCCATTGATGAACTAACTGAAAAATGTATACCATATTTAGAAGAGTTTGGTATAATAAAAAAATTAAAAGATTTTGGATGGTTAAAAAAAATTGTCTCTTTAGAACAGGAGAGGATGAAGAAAATAAGTGAGATAAAAGAATTGGGTCAATATTTTTGGACAGATAAATTAGAATATGATGCTCAAATTTTGATATGGCAAGACACACATCAAATAGAAATTAAAAATAATTTAGTCAAATTAGAAGAAATTTTAAGTAAAATCCCAGAAACAGAATTTAAAAGTAAAAATATTAACGAAATGGTACTAGCTTGGGCTCAAGAAAAGGGAAAAGGTGCTATTTTTTGGCCCTGGCGTGTTGCTTTGTCTGGACTGAAAGCATCTCCGCCCCCTAATGACATAGCAGAGATTTTAGGCAAAGACAAAACCTTACAAAGAATTAAAGTTGCTATCAATAAATTGTAAGAACCTGCTCGCTTTGTCCAGCTAAGCCGGACTTTGCTCGCAGAACCTTGAAATTAAATATTATTGTATAAAAATTAAGGTAATTTAATTATAAATAAAATGTTTTATAAAATTGAAAAAATAATTTTTGTTTTAATATTCTGTTTAGCAATAGGGGGTAGGGGACTTGCTCCTATTTTAGCTATTGAGATAGAAATTGATAATGAAGAAATAAAAAAAATCCAAGAAGAGATTCAAGTTAAAGAAGAAAATATAAAGAATTTAGATAATCAAAAAGAGATTTATGAAAAAAATATTGAAATTAAAAGAGCAGAGGCAAGTAATCTTAAAGAAGAACTATCTTTATTGAATAATAAAATTAATAAAAGTGAAATAGAAATAGAAACTCAAGAAGAAAAAATTGAAAAAGCAGATTTATCTATTAAAATAATTCAATTAGAAATTTTAAAGAAGAAGAAGGAAATAGAAGAAGATAAAGGTAATTTAAAAGAATTATTGGTTACTATCAATGAATATGACCAAAAAAATTATTTAGAAGTTATTTTTCTCAATGCTTCTTTATCTGATGTTTTTAATCATTTGAGGTACTTAAATGTTGTGCAAGGAAAAGTATCGCGTAATCTTCAAAGAATAGCTACTGTCAAAGACGGCCTAGAACTTCAGGAGAATGATTTGCGTCGAGAACGACAAAACATAATAAACTTAAAAACAGAATTAAATGGCCAAAAAATACAACTAACCTCAGAGAAAGAAATCAATCAATTGCTTCTTAATGAAACTAGGGGAGCTGAGTGGAAATTCCAGAGCTTATTAGCTGAAATTATAACTGAGCAACAAAATACCGAGAACGAAATCGCTGCTCTAGAGAGGCAGGCTCGAGAGAAAATTGCAATGGAAAAAGAAAAACAGATTGAAAATATGGAGAAAGAGGGGATTATCGTCTTTTCTTGGCCAGTACCTTTTGAAAAAATAACATCTCCCTTTCATGACCCAGATTATCCATTTAGAAATTGGATTGGCGAACATTCAGGAACTGATATGCGAGCAGCGCAGGGTACATTGGTTAGGGCATCGGCTTCGGGATACATAGCCCGTGCTAAAAGTGGAGGAGTGGGGCAATACAGTTATATAATGATAATTCATAATAATAGCTTTTCAACTGTTTATGGACATTTAAGTAAAATTTTGGTTAAAGAAAATCAATATGTCAAAAGAGGAGAAGTTATAGGATGGAGCGGGGGAATGCCGGGCACACCAGGGGCAGGTAGGTTTTGCACTGGACCACATTTACATTTTGAGGTAAGATTAAATGGCATACCAGTTAATGCCGAAGATTATTTACTTTAAACATTTCAATAAATTATTATATAAATCAAAAAACTATGAAAACTTTTAAACTTTATTCTAGGGGGGGAGGTACCAAACAACAAACAATTTGGCTCGGAGCTCTTTTAATCATTATTGCTATCTCTATTGCTGTTATTGGCGGAGTCAATTATAGTAATCTCCCGCAAAGAACCATAGAAGATGCGGATGATTCTTTAGAAAAATTAGTCTTGCAGCAACTATACATAGCAGGGGGGGTAGGCATAATAGGTATTGTCCTCTTAGTGGGAGGGTCTTTTGCTTCTTTTGAAACTAAAGACGACAAAAAAATTCTTAAAGACAATAATAAAGCATAAACAACTTTCTTATGTCCATTGAAAATTCTAACCAACGTTCGTCAAAACGTTCTTATTTCAAGAGGCAACTAAAAAATAATGCTCGTGGTAGCAATTGGTTGCAGAGAGACATTAATCCAGCACTATCTTTTATGATTTTAGGTATTGTTTTACTAAGCGTTTTTTTAATGGGCGCTTATTTTATGAAAGAGTACATAAAGGCATGGAATATTGTTTCAGAGGGAATAAATATAGAAAGCTATGAAACAAGAACAGATGAATTTATTTTACCTTAATTATACTAGATAAACTTCCAGGTAGGGAATTTAATATCAAGCGACGCACAAGGTAGCTTTTGCGACACTAAACCATTAAAATGATTTAGAATCGCAAAAGCTACATGCTAATGACACTAAACCATTAAAATGATTTAGAATCGCAAAAGCTGTACTTAACACCAACCTGAAACACAAAAAACGTTATTTATAACGTTTTTTTGTTTGTACCCTATGTTTCGTTTTACTTTAATTTATAAAACATTTTGGCGCCAAATCGTAAATCAATATATTCTAAATTGCTTCTATCTTTTATTTTTTCTTCTAATATCTGCAATAAGCTTATTAATTGTTTTTCTAAATCTACTTCTGAGTTAATAAATATTTGCCATCCTTCCTTGGTGGTGATTTGAGCATCAAATATATTGCCTATATTGTCAAAAATAACCCCCTGAATGTAAACTTCGCCTTGAGACAGGGTGTCACTTTGAACAAAAACTAAAAGTTTTTCTAAAAAATTGGCATAGAGCTCATCTTTAGTGTTTATTTCGCTCTGATCATAAAAGATTGGACTCAAACTATTCTCCAATTCAGTTGATATAATAGCCACAGAGGCCTTAATTACCCCCCCTCTCTTGTTTAGGTAATAAGGTTGACTATCGCCCAAAATCTTTAAAATAGCCAAAGGTTGTGCTTCCTGTAGGTTAATTTCCAAGGAATTGGGCCATTTTTTCCTAATATTCAAAAATTCTAAACGGGAATCACCACTAATTTCTTTTTGCCACGCCTTACATTTGAGAAAAATTAGATTATTATAATTTTGGTTAATAAAATTTTGCAAAGAGGCCTTTATTTCTTCCTCTGCCATTAAATCATAACTAACGATACTATTAATTTTAATATTTTTTATTTCAAAAACAGAAGAAAAAAATACAATATAAGTTAAAAATCCCAAAAATAAAACCGAGAAAAATATTAATATTAAACGTTTGATTAAAATCAAACGTTTTTCTTTTAAATATTTTCGGCTGGTTTTAGTCCTAGATGAAGTTAATGAGGATTGGCGAATGCCACCATAGCCTTTTTTGCTTAAATCTAAAGATTTTATGTATTTACGCATAAAAAAATTTTATTAACATAAACAAAAACAATATCATAAAAGGTTTTATGATTAGAAAATCCACAGATTATATAATCTTGTTATGCTTTAGGCAAAAATCGAAACATTTTAGTACCACATACTGGACAAACACCAGTCATAGCGCGACGCTTGGTGTCCCCTTTTCCCTTCATAATTACTTCTTTAGCGTCTTTAATTTCTCTTTTGGCTCTACATTTTACACAATAAGCTTCCATAATAAATTTGTTTAAATTAATTAAATCTTTATGTACTTATAATATTATAATACCATAAAATATCAACAAAAACAAGGGTCAAGTTAACATATTTCGTCTATTTGTATCCATTCAAGATATTCATTAAATTATCTCTCTCAAATTTAAAATTACCCATGTTTTTCTCTGAAATTGGATTAACAGGATCAAAATTTTGAATTAAAGGATTAATGAATTCATTATACTTGCTCATGGCATAATCCAGATGGCAACCGGTTGATGTACCGCTGGTGCCCACAAAGCCTATGGTTTGTCCTTGAGAAACCCGAGAACCGTATTTAATGCCACGGCTATAAGCAGACAAATGCCCATAACGTGTTTTATATATGCCATTGTGACTAATTTCTATGGTTCTACCATAAACATTATTTTTCCAGCCAACAAAAGTAATTGTTCCTTCTCCAGCCGCTGAAATCGGGGTTCCACAAGGAGCAGCAAAATCAATAGCTCTATGAGTTGTGTATACATTCCAAACAGGATGAAAGCGATATAAACTATAATAAGAGGAAATATATTTATATCTTAATGGAGATTTTAAAAATTGTTTGCGTAGGTTATTGCCACTTAAGTCGTAATAATCAGTATTACCATCTTCATCTTCATAAAAGACCCCCCAATAATCTTCATCTTTATTTTTAAAATAAGTTATTAGAATCTTCCCTGGTTTGACAAATACTCCATCTAAATAATGTTCCTCATACAATAAATTGAATTTATCTCCACCCCTAATATCCAAAGCAAAATTGATATCCCAGGCAAAAACATCTGCTAATTCAATAATAGTTTTGTCTTTGAGGCCCAATTTCTGACCTGATTGAAAAAGAGAGTCTTCAATGGTTCCGTTTACTGAATTTAATCGAATTTCGTATTCAATCTTTATTATCTCCGCCTTTAATTGACTATCAGCATCTTTTCCTATTTTTAAGAAACTTTGGTCGTCAATTTGATATTCCATTTTCAAAAATTGATTATCAGTTGGGTCAAAAAAAGAACGAATTGAATTTCCCGCTTTAATTTGACCCAAATCATAAACATCCTCTGCAACAAAAACAAAATTTTGCATATCATTTATGGTGAGCCCCAAAATATTATACAAATTCACAAAAGCTTCCTGTGGTTGAATAAGATATTCTATCATTCTAAATTCTGGTTTAGAATTGAGAATGGACTGAACAAAAGTATTATTGTTTTTATTTGTTTCTTTTTTAGATAGAGTAATAAAAATAATTCCAGAAATAATTATTACAAAAAGAATTATTAAATAAATATTACTTTTTTTTCTTTTTCTCATAGATGTGTTTTGCTTCTTTACTGATAAACTCCCCTACTCTTGTCCTTTCTAAGCTAGTTAAATATCCCCCACAACCAAGTTTTCTGCCCATATCACGAGCCAAAGACCTAATATAGACGCCAGGGCCTGTTATGACCCTTATGCGCAAATTAGGCCATTTATACCTTAATAGTTCTATCTGTTTTATCTCTATTGTCCTGGGTTTTAGGGAAAAACTCTTGCCTTTTCGGGCTAAACTATAAGCACGTTGTCCGTTAACCTTGATCGCGCTAAAAATAGGAGGTATTTGGGAAACTAAACCTTGAAATTTAGGAAGAATACTTTTAATTTCTTCTAATTTAGGTTTTTTAGCGTTTTTAGTTGTTTTTTTTGTCCCCTCCCCGTCATCTGTAGAGCTTTCTTGTCCTAATTTTATAGTAGCCAAATATTCTTTTTCTTTTTTGACATTTTCAGCCAAAGATTTACACGCTTCTTTTCCTATGCCAATAACTAAAACCCCTTTAGCTAAGGGATCTAAAGTGCCGGCATGACCAATTTTTCTAAGACCAGTAAGTAGCCGTAAACGTTTAATCGCGTCAAAAGACGAAACCCCAACCGGCTTATAAACAGCTATAATTCCTTTTGTTATCTTTTCCTTCTTAATCATTGATTACTAATTCTAACAAAAAAGGACCCATAAAACAAGCCCCCCACGCCCATATATAGACGCGAGGGCAAGTCCTCAATTTTTTTGTTGATTTTATTAATTTTCTATTTTTTTGCCCAACAATGCTTTAGCTTTACCCCCCTCAAAAGCTCTCAAAACTTCTAAAGGAACGGCAAAAATAATCGTATTAGATTTATCTGAACTAATATCATTAATGGATTGAAGTGTTCTAAGATGAAGAGCTCCAGGAGAAGATGCTAATGTATGAGCTGCAGAAGCCATATTTTTAGCAGCCATGACCTCTCCTTCAGCTTTGATAATAATAGCCCTTTTTTCTCTTTCAGCTTCAGCCTGCTTACCTATAACCCTTTTCATCTCTTCTGGCAACGTTATGTCTTTTAACTCCACATTATCTACCTTAATTCCCCAAGGGTCGGTGGCTTTATCAATAACGCTTCTAATATTCTCAGAAACGCTTTCTCTTTCTGAGAGCAATTCGTCCAAACTAACCTGCCCCACTGCATTTCTCATGGTTGTCTGAGCTAATTGAGAAATAGCATAATAAA
>Ga0268278_1001553_pt1 | contig 13236 bp, 9 predicted proteins | sample saktaG_3_FD_190135 | JGI IMG/M metagenome (GOLD analysis project Ga0268278, IMG submission 190135) | Saline water microbial communities from Sakinaw Lake, British Columbia, Canada - sak_2010_1_5_55m | ecosystem: Environmental > Aquatic > Non-marine Saline and Alkaline > Saline ... | reverse complement strand
TTGAAGACCGAATTGTCTTCGGTTCTATCGCCGGAACAGATAAAAGACCTAGAACAAAAGCTGGAAATGATGCGTGATCGTAGACCCGGTCCCGGGCCGGGCGGACCTCCTCCGGATTTCAATCGTCTCGACGAAAAACGGCCACCACGACCAGATGAATATCGCGATAAACCACCAATGGGTGATCCCCACGGTAAACCACCGATGGACAACCACCATGATAATGGTCCCATGGGCGAACATCGCGATAAACCATCTGACCGGCGGTGATATTTCAGATCAGTATTATATACCATTATATCAAAGTTCTATTTAATAATTATTTGTACTGTGGCAACGGGATAACTGCAGTAACGGGATAGCGTTTAAACGTCATTGAAAAAAGATTTACTTGAATGGAATATCCGGCACAATTGAATTGTCTAAGAGGTGAAATGAGAGAAAAAAAAGTAAAAAACAAACCGAATAAATTACGTTGATCTCCCACCTCCCAAGTGAGGGTAATCTTTCGGGGTTTCCCTCACTTATTCCTTTAACGCTGTGATAGAAAAATGGAGAAATATTGTGGACAAGATTACTAATAAATTGATATTGCTTTTGATCCTGACTTTATTATTAACAGGCTGTAATAAAGAAGCGAAGGAGTGTGTCTGGAATAACCAAAATCTCAATATAGATGGTTTTTATGCTGATTGGGGCCAGAACCTGTTCTATAATGAGAAAAGCAATATCGGATTCGGTGCCGCCCGTGACTCCGGCAGTGTTTATCTCTGCCTGGTTTCAGCGGACAAGGAAATTATTCGGCAGGTTATGATGCGGGGTCTTGAATTGTCTGTTAATATTCCGAAAACAAAAAAGCATATGTTTACAATCAAATATCCGTTAGGAATGGAGGGCGTGGATATGTCTGTAATGCGGAATATGCGATCTGGTCGAAATACCGATGGCGGTGCGAGAAGACGCGATATATCTGGATTATCTGACAAGATGCCCCCACCTAAAGAGATACAGACGGAGTTCTACCTGTATGGACCGGGTAAAGATGACAGGCGGATTATCCCCATTAAAAACACCCTGGGTATCGATGTCTGTGTCGGTCACACCGAACGCCAGATGATCTATGAAATACAGGTACCACTTCGGTTGATCAAAGAGTATTTCGATATGGATTCGAGTGTAATAATTTCTGAGATGGATCTAAAATTTAAAATGCCGGAGATGGAAATGCCGGAGATGCCGTCACAAGATGGTATGGATGGTTCTCCTGGCGGTATGGGAGGCGGTCGAGGCGGCAGGGGTGCTGGTATGAGTGGTGGAGGTGGCGGTGGTATGGGCGGAGGTCCCGGTGGCGGTATGGGTGGCCCCCCGGGTGGCTCCGATGGCATGAATAGCGTAAGCAAAAATTTTACATTTAAGGTTCGAATTTCCCTGGCCAATCCCGAAATCCAATAACCGGAGTATTCCATGATCAGTCAATGTCAACTCAGACACTCAGATATATTCCATTGGATCATCATATTACTTCTTTTTATTTTTTTTCTGTCCGTACCGAGTCACGCTTCCAATAAAAAAGGCCTTTATGATATTACAGGGAATGTATTTGATGAACTAAGCAGTGAAAGTCTTCCTTATGCCAATGTTGTTCTTGTCGGGACCGATAGAGGTACCGTTACCAATGTGAACGGTTTTTTTGTAATTGTGGATGTTCCCGAAGGGGAATACACATTACGGGTAACATTTATTGGCTATAAAAACAGTGAGTTATCGATAACCAACAACGGTCTCCTGGAACCAATCCAGGTGGAAATGACACAGGAGGCCATCAACATGGGCCAGGTGGAAGTGGTTGCTCAAAACTATAAAATCTGGGAAAAAGCGGAAAATACCAGTCAAATTACTCTTTCACCAAAGCAACTGGATATTTTGCCTAATTTTGGAGATGTGGATATATTTCGCTCTTTACAGATGATGCCGGGTATCAGTGGTGCCAATGACGGTTCGTCAGGTCTATATGTCCGGGGAGGAACACCAGACCAGAACATGGTAATTCTGGATGGTATGACGGTTTATCATGTCGATCATTTCTTTGGAATGTTTAGCGCCTTTAATGCTGATGCGATTAAAGACGTGCAGGTATATAAAGGCGGTTTTCCAGCCAAATATGGCGGACGTCTTTCCAGTGTTGTGGACTTAACGGGCAAAAACGGAGACCAAAATCTCACTGAGTTCAGTGCAAATATCAACCTACTCTCCGCCGGGGCTTGTTTTGAAACGCCGCTAATGAATAATGCCAGCCTGATTATTACGGCACGCCGATCATATACCGATGTTATCCGCAGCCCACTGTACAACAGCATTTTTGACTTCGTCACACAGGATGATGAATCCGGAACACCGCAAATGCCTATGAGCGGTGGTGGCCCGGGTGGTGGCATGTTTAATACGGAGCTTGAACCGTCATTTTATTTTTATGATATCAATAGTAAACTTTCCTGGGCGCCGACCCACAAAGATGTCCTGAATCTCAGTTTTTATAATGGCAAGGATAAGCTTGATGAATCCAGGGATATGCAAAATATGATAATGCGAGGTAACAATACTCAGGATATTGGTACTCGTGTTGATAATAATGTTACCGATTGGGGAAATCTGGGTGGCAGCTTCAAGTGGGCCCGGCAATGGAGGGACAGATTCCATACCAATATGTTAGTGGCCTATTCTAACTATAACAGCAGCCACGAACGGGAACTCAGTTTTAACAGCGGTAATACGGTAACGGTAACCGACAGCAACCGGGTAATCGGACTTAACGGATCTTTTACCAACGAATATAACGATGTGAAAGATATGACCTTTCGCCTGGATGCGGAATGGAATGTGCGGCAGAACCACAAACTGGGTTTCGGCACCTTTATTTCCGGAATCCAAACCGCCTATCAAACCGGTGTCGGAGACAGTATGTTTGTTCTTGATATGGACTCTCAATCACTTCAGAGCAGCGTCTATTTGCAGGATGAATGGAAAATATACAAAACCGTTAATGTGACTCTGGGATTGCGTAGCACCTACTTGGACGTAACACAATCCCTTTATACTGCGCCCCGGTTGTCTTTTCAGTGGATGCTGACGGACAAGCTGAGTCTCAAGGGGGCTTGGGGACATTATTACCAGTTTATTAATAATATTACAAACGAAAATGTTCTGGAAGGCAGTCATGATTTCTGGCTCAGTGCCGATAAAAATTTGGAACCAAGTTTTTCTGTGCATGAAATTCTCGGAATCAGTTATGAGACCGGCAACTATCTTTTTGAGATTGAAGGCTACTATAAAACCCTGGATAATCTCGTTGAATATTCACGCCGCTACGGTGTTGACGCGGATTACTTGAATTATTTCTATTTTGGATCCGGAATATCCAAAGGGATCGAATTTCTTGTGCAGAAAAAAATGGGGCAGTTTAATGGCTGGATCAGCTATACACTCGGCAGTGTGGATTATACATTCGACAGAATTAATTATGGAGAAAGCTTTCCGGCGGCCCATGACCGGACCCATGAATTTAAAGCGATTGGCTCTTATCAACGGGGACCCTGGAGTTTTGGTGCCACCTGGATTTTTGGTACAGGGCAGCCCTATACTGCCCCTGAAAGTCAGTATTATTTGACACTTCTCGATGGAGAGCCCTACAGTTATTTCCATGTGGGTGATAAAAATGCATACCGCTTACCCGATTATCACCGTATGGATATCAGTGTGTCCAGGCGTTTCGAATCTGCTTATTATAATTGGCACGTCGGTTTATCCGTTTTCAACGTCTATAATCATGATAATGTCTATTATCGGAATTACGATCTGGATACTGCTCCAATTCTGGTTTCTGATGTAATGATGCTGGGATTTACGCCGACTGTTTTTATTAAAATCAACCGAAAATAGGACAAGCAATATGAAGAGACGAATAGCTTTAGCATTATTTATTCCGTTACTATTTATAAATCGTTGCACTGAGGAGTCGCCCCTGATTTCGGAAAATGAACTGGTTGTGGTCGAAGCATATCTGTATGCTGGTGAGCCGGTGGATGATATTAAACTTATGGGGACCCTGCCTTTGGATGCCGATACGAATACAGTTCCACCGCCCCTTAATGATGCAGTTGTACGCCTGATTAGAAACAACGTATCATATGAGTTGGAACTAATGGTTGGTGATAGTGGATATTACCACTATGCCGGGGATAATCTGGCCGTGCAAACCGGTGATCAATTTATACTTGAGATTGAATGGCAGGGTCAATTTATCAGCGCTGAAACCACCATTCCTGAGAAACCGATAAATGTAAGCCTGTCCAAGACGAATCTGGAAGTACCCAATTTTGATGACAGGGAAAGTATCATGGAGTGGATGCAGTCGGAAGACCGGGATATTATCCTCAGCTGGGAAAACGACTCGACCCAGTTTTTCTATGTTGTTCTTGAAAATATTGACAATGATCCGGAACCAATCGAATCTTCATTTGGGCCCCGATTTAGAGGATTTATTACACAGCCGATTAATGATAATGAATATCCAATTCGGGCAATGATGCTGACCCATCTGGGTAACTATTGTGTCCATATTTTTAGGGTCAACCCGGAATATGTAGACCTGTATGAATCCCGTAATCAGGATTCCCGGGACCTAAACGAACCGTTGACGAATATTGTGAATGGTTTGGGTGTCTTTACGGCATTTAATTCTGAGACCCGGAGTTTTACCGTTACTCAATAGGCTTCCTTTTTTACCGTATACACGCAGGGGCATCTGCACGGCCGTCCCTGTTTTTTCTATTATTCATGTGGAAAATATGTATCTTATTGATAATAACAGGTAAGAAAGAAGGTATAGATGATACATATAAACAATCCATTTGTTCGAATAACCCTATTTATTTCAATACTTGTCTTCAATCAGGGAATCGCCCTGGATAATTCCTGGATGATCTATGATGATTCGGAAGTTGCTGAAATTCATATTAACGTCGATCCGGATATTTTGGAATGGATTTACGATGGTGCAAATCTGAATAGCGATTCGCTGCACGTTGCTCAGTTTCATTTTAAAAACAGATACATCGACGAGAATGTTGAAGATATCGGTTTCCGTTTGCGGGGCAATACATCCAGAGCATCAGCCAAGAAATCCTTTAAAATATCCTTCAATACCTTTGTATCTGGTCGGGAATTTTATGGGCTGGATAAAATGAATCTGAACGGTGAACACAACGATCCATCGATTATCAGGAGTAAGCTTTGCTGGGATGTGTTCAATGACATTGGTATAATCGCCAGCCGGGCGGCTCATACGGCGGTATACCTCAATGACGTGTATTACGGACTATATATTTCAGTAGAACATGTCGATGATGAGTTTATTGACAAACACTATGCGGACCCATCGGGCAATCTCTGGAAATGTCTCTGGCCGGCTGATTTGACTTACATTGGGCCGGATCCGGAAGATTATTATCCAAATCAGGGTGATACACGACCTTATGAACTTATGACCAATGAAGAGGACTATGACTTTACTCAACTTGCCAAGTTTATTGATATCCTGAATAATACCCCAGAAACTGGTTTTGCGGATTCAATTGAACAAATTCTAATTGTCCAGGAAGTATTGAAATATTTGGCCATGAACATTCTGACCGGCAGCTGGGATGATTATCGGGTTCTGAAAAACAACTACTACCTGTATCATGAATCCGTTGTGGATAAATTTCATCTGATTCCCTACGATTATGATAATACCTTTGGAATTGATTTTTTACAGCATCTTAATGTTGATTGGTCAACGGTAGATCCCTACGATTACCCGGCAAATGACGACAGTGGGCGCCCATTGACACGTCTATTAGATGTACCGGAATATCGCAATCTTTATACTCATTTTTTGGAATTCTATTCTCAGAATGTGATGAATCTTGCTTTGATCGGATCCCGTATTGACAGCATCAAGGAAATGATAACACCCTGGGCGGAAGCGGATCTCTATCGGACTTATGATTGGAATTTTTCTATTTCTGACTTTCATCAATCGTATTCGTCAAGTGCTTACAGTAATCAACACGTGAAAAAAGGATTGAAAGAATTTATCGGTCAGCGATACACCTCGCTACAAAGCCAATTGCACTATCAGGCTTCAAATCCGATTATTTATGATCTGGATTATTGGCCCAGACAGCCGGGGCCGTATGACTCGGTTTATGTTTCAGTTGCAACATTCAGTCCTGTCGGCATATCGGGAATAGAAATCCAGTTTCACCCCGGAATATTGACAGTCATTGAATCCTATCCTATGGATTATGATCCGGTTACAGCTACAAAATTGATTGAAGATGCCGATCGCTGGACCGGCGTTATTCCGCCATTGGGAGTTGGTGGATTTGGCCGATTTCAGGTGACGGCCGTTGATGATAATGAAAATTTGTCACTCTCTCCACGAAAGAGTTTTGTGTCTGTTAATGTCATTGAACCGCAGGAGATTTCAATCAAGATTAATGAATTCCTTGCTAGCAATGAAAGCAGCGGTTCCGACGATAACGGGGAATACGATGACTGGATTGAGTTGGTCAATGCAGGAGAGCAGGCGGTTACTTTAGCCGGCTTATATTTGACCGACAAACCGGACAATCTGACCAAATGGCAATTTCCTTATGGCGGCGGTATGCTTGAACCTGGCGCTTTCCTGGTGGTTTGGTGTGATGAAGATGAAGAACAGAACGGATACCACAGCAATTTTAAACTCAGCGCCGGAGGTGAGTTTATCGCCATCGTCGCCGAAGATGGAGTTACTGTAATTGATTCATTAAGTTTCGGTGAACAGGTGACCGATGTTTCCTTTGGCCGATATCCCGATGGCGCCGACGCCTGGCAGGCATTTACCAATCCGACACCTGGATTATCGAATCAATCCGAAACCGATGTGGATGACCCTTTGGTTGTGCATAAATTCGACCTGTTTCAAAATTATCCCAATCCTTTTAATGTGGAAACGACAATCCATTACACTTTAACCCGAAAAACCACTGTTCGGATAAATATAATTGACTTATATGGCCGGCGGATTCTGACCCTCTTCGATGAAGAACAAAGTTCTGGTGATTATCATCTCAACTGGAATGCAACGGTTTTGAGTACTGGAATCTACTTCTGTGAATTACAGTCTGGTAATATTTCAAAACAAATCAAAATGATGCTGCTGAAATAGCAGATGTCATGAATTTGATATGCTAATTTAGACGGACATTCATTTATATCAGACTATGAACAAGCTGGATAAAGGCATCGTAGTTATAGGGTTTCTGGATAAAATGATGCCCCTTATTTTTAATTTTTTCAAACTGGGATTTGTCGTCCAGGTAACCACTGGTCATCAGGATTTTTACATCGGGCTTGATCGTTGCCAGTGTATCGATGAAGTTCAGACCAGAACCGTCGGGTAAGACAACGTCGCTGATAACCAGATCAATATCAGCGTGTTCCCGTTGAAATATGTCGAAAGCTTCCCTACAGGAACCGGCCGTGATGATAGTATAACCATTTCTTTCCAGCATGGCCTTAGTGAGTTCGCGGACGGAATAATCGTCTTCAAGAATAAGGATAGTTTCGTCGTGGGTTGTTTTTGCCGGAACGTTATCCTTGATGGACTGTGCTTCTGTTGCAGCTTCTTCACATACCGGCAGGTACACATGAAACGAACTGCCTTTGCCCGGTTCCGTATCCACATCGATCCAGCCCTTATGTTGCTCGATAATGCCGTAAATAACCGCTAGCCCCAGTCCGGTACCCTTTCCCGATTCTTTTGTCGTAAAAAATGGTTCAAAGATGTGCTGGAGTATTTCAGGGGGAATACCTGACCCGGTATCGGATATTGTCAATTGAATATAATTCCCCGGAGTTGCTTTTGCAGCGAGCCCATCATTGGTTTCATTCATGGTAAACAGGCATGTTTTAATAGAGATTGCACCACCATCGGGCATGGCGTCCCGGGCATTAACAACCATGTTCATCAAAACCTGTTCAATCTGACCTTCATCGGCCTTGATCATGGGTAAATTTTCTGCTAATTCGGTATCCAGCCGGATATCTTCACTGATCAGACGCTGCAGCATCTTTTTTATATTGGTGACCAGGATATTCAGACTGGTGATCTTCGGCTGAATAATCTGCTTACGGCTGAAGGTCAGCAGTTGCCGGGTAAGGGCTGCGGCCTTATCCGAGGCTTTTTTGATTTGATCAATATTTGATTGGTACAGGCTGTCTTTTGGACAATTCATTAGCATCAGGTCCGCATTACCGGAAATGATGGTCAGAAGATTGTTGAAATCGTGGGCAATTCCACCGGCTAGCTGGCCGACAGCATCCATTTTCTGAGACTGGAGTAGCTGGTTCAGCAATTTTTCCTTTTCCTCTTCCGCAGATTTTTGATCTGTGATATCGAGAATGATACCGTTGGCGTACCCAATCTTTTGCGGATCGCCTTTATTAGGAATACCGTTTGACCGGACGTGTAACCACCGGAGCCCTTTGACGGGATGATTATAGCGAACCGTTTCATCAAATTTAAATGGCGGAGCACACCCCCGGACGTTTGCTTCAATAACCAGGGGAAGATCTTCGGTGTAAATATTTTCAAACCATTTTATAAAATTATATTTATTAGTTTCATCAATCCCCAGTATATCAATCACAGAAGGACTGACATGCGTTACACTATTGTCCATTGGATCATTACCGGCCTGTGTGCGGTACAGAACATAGCCCAGTGGATTTTCCAGCATGGAGATAAAATGCTCGTTGCTTTCCTGAAGTGCCTGTTCGGCCTCCTTGCGGTTGACCATTTTCCAGACCGAGTCCATCAGCAGAGTCAGCTGTACAACGTCATCATTATCATAATCAGTACTTTTATTGGCAGTCCCAATGACGGCCACGATCTGTTTATTCTGGACAACCGGAACTGTTAAAAAATTATTGAGTTTGGCATGCCCTTTGGGGTGTCCCTTTTTAAGGGGATGAGCAGCCTGAAAATCGTTCACGATGATTGGCTTCCGCTGGCGAACTGCTTCGCCCCAGAGGCCTGTTTTGTCGAGTTCATAAACCGATTGTGGTTCGGTAATGGAACATTCCTGTATGACTCCATCGGACCAGGTATTTAAAATAAATTGCTCGTCTTTTTCGGAATAATAATAAATATATCCAATTTTACTTTCAGTTAATTCTAGTGCCTCTTCAAGAGCGTAGTCCAGAAGTTCCTGAATGGTATTGGCCTCATGCTGACTGATACGCATCAGACTTTCCAGTCGCTCCTGGTTTATCTGGATTTTTTCATTGGCCGCTGCGCGTTCTGAAATATCACGTGTTGTGCCCTGTAAACCGATCGGGAAACCCTTATTATTGAAAATAAGTTTACTGGATATTTCTACCGGATATTCACTGCCATCCTTGCGCAGCATATGGGCTTCAAAGGTAATATGCTTAAATGTTTTATAATTTTTTAATGCTTTAACCGCCTTGCGCGCCATATTAAAAAATGCACGGGTGCTGGCGTGTTGTGACAATCGGGTTCCGACCCATTCGTCCGGTGTAAAGCCGGTCATTTCATAAACGGACGGGCTGGCGTAAGTAAAGCGGAGACGTGAATCCATTTGCCAGATAACATCGATAGAGTTTTCTGCCAGGAGTCGGAATTTCCGCTCGTTTTCGACAAGCGCTATCTGTGCTTGTATGTTTTCATGGTTGGTCCGGATAGAGCGGATGCCGTAAGCCAGATCACCAGCAAGCTCGGTCAGCAAGTCGATTTCATTGGGATTGAATCCGTTAATTTCATTGGAATAAATATTAATAGCGGCATTCAGTTCGCGGTTGATTTTCAGGGGAAATATGATTAATGATTTCAGCCCCAGTTTTGCAGCCTTTTGTTTTAATTGATCCAGGTTGCTGTCTTGAATATCCTGAATTACATGCACAGAATTATTTTCGATTGCCTGGCAAATCGGACAGTTTTCATTGCCGGAATTGCTGCACGTAATTTTAACAATATCATCAAAATCTGTTCCGGTGCCTGAGTGACCGACATTCGTGATTTTTCCGTTATCCCGATTCAGATAACCGACCCAGACCAACGGGTAATCTCCAAGTGTTACTGCGACCTCACAGATTTGTTTGATCAACTCAAACTCATTATCACTGCGAATTACCGTGCGATTGACTTTGCTCAGTACTTTTAGTGTGCGGTTGAGTTTTTTAAACTCCGCGTTCAGATAATTTCGTTCAAGAGCATAGGTAATGACCCGGTTGAGGATGCTACCGTCTATCCTGTTTTTGACCAGGTAATCCTGAGCCCCGAGATGGACTGCCCTGGCCGCCAGTTCGTCATCATCATTTCCAGTCAGTACGACCACCGGCACGCCAGGATACTTGGTATTTAGTCCGATAAAAGTATCCAGGCCATGGCTGTCCGGCAGTGATAAATCCAGCAGGATGACATCAACCTTTTTGTTGTTCAGTAACGTTAATCCTGAATGTAAACTATCGGCATGGTCGAAATCATAAAGCGTCGCATTTCTTTCAAAAAGGTACTCTTTGACCAGGCGGGCATCACCGGGATTGTCTTCGATCAGCAGTATTTTTGTTTTTGAGTTCATACTTTTAGATCACTTTTATTGGGAGTTTGATTACGATTCTATTTTGGCGGGAGCTTAACGATGCTCAGCCAAAAATCTTCAATGCTTTTAATCACTATCATGAACTGATTCAAATCCAGGGGTTTATTGATATAGCAATTGGCATGCAGATCGTAGGTTTTCAGAATATCCGCTTCAGCCTTGGACGTCGTCAGGATGACCACCGGAATGCGTCTTAATTTCTTATCGGCCTTGATCTCCGCCAGAACTTCCCGGCCGTCCTTTTTTGGCAGATTCAGATCCAACAGCAGCAAATCCGGTGTTGGCATGTCCTTATACTTACCTTCCTTATTAAGAAATGCCATAGCCTCTACGCCATCGGCAACATGGTGAAGATTGTTACTCATTTTACTTTCCTTCAACGCTTCCTTGGCCAGTCGGGCATCACCCGGATTATCTTCGACCAGTAGAATCTCAATCATTTGTACATACGCGTCACTCATTTTCCTGTATCCTTTCTTTTTGAAATTGTGAAATAAAATGATGTTCCTTTGCCCAACTCCGATTCCACCCAGATTTTCCCGCCGTGGCGTTCAACAATGCGTTTACACACTGCCAGGCCGATACCGGTACCGGGAAAATCGGTTTTACTATGAAGCCGTTGAAATATAACAAATATACGATCTTTGTATTGCGGATCAATTCCGATGCCGTTATCCCGGAAACAGAACAACCAGTCACTATCTTGTTCTTTGACTGTAATGTGAATCCGGGGAGCTTCATCGACCTGAAATTTTGTGCCGTTATCCAGCAGGTTCTGAAACAGCCGGGTAATCTGGCCCGCATCAACCGCCAGCGTCGGTAATTCATCATTTACGATGATTGCGTGGGTATCATTTATACGTTGTTGGAGGTTTACCAAAGTCTGTCCGAGTATGGGATTAAGGTCAGTGGTTTTAAATTCTCCGCCTCTGGTAGTAATCCGGCTGAAAGACAACAGATCATTAATCAGCCGTTGCATGCGATTGGCGCCGTCCACGGCATAATTAATAAAATCGTGGGCGTCATCATCCAGACGATCCTTGTATCGTCTTTCCAGCAGCTGGGTATAACTGGAAACCATGCGCAGTGGTTCCTGGAGATCGTGAGAAGCGACATAAGCAAATTGTTCCAGCTCTTCGTTGGAGCGTTTCAACTCCACCATCAATATTTTTAGATTTTCGTTTGCTTTTTCCGCAGATTGCCGGGCCTCTTCAGCATCCTGCATCATTTTCACGGCAGCGACCTGTGCGTCTTTTAGGTCATGGGTGCGTTCTTCAATCCGCTGTTCCAACTCCTCGGTCAGTTTTTGCAATTGAAGATTACTTAAGCCTGCCCCACCGATGAAAACTGCAAGATCGGACAGGTATTCCATTTTAAGTTTGACATCGTCGTCGGATAATACCGGGACTTTTGACAGGGCCAGCAGGTATTCTTTTTCATTGAATCCATATCGTTTCGCCTGTTTACGGAAGAATTCTTGATTTGGTTCTTCGGATAAAAATTGACCGATAAAAAGATTGGCGATATGATTACCGGCGATATTTATGGGAATGGCCACATCTACCAATCCATTCAGACAGCGATAGACGTTGTATTTTTTTCCTTTGCCCAGTTGATTGGCCAAGGCTACATCGCTTTCGCTACATCGCTTTTTTGTTTCATGGTGAACCCGGTGAAATTGGGTACAGATGTCTTGCCAACCACTGGCGACAAGGACATTACCTTTGAGGTCAAGTACGGCCGTTCCTGTCCCGGTTGCATCGGTAAATTTTTGCATGAGGGATTGCAGCTTTTCAATATTGATAATATCTGAAATGTGATAATTCATGATTCAATTATCTCCGCATTATGGTTATTACATTTCTCTCCGGTGATTTTTAAATTTTTGGAAAGTTCCTGATAATCTGTCTTTGACTGAGAGGATTCTTTTAACATAAATACTCCGTCGATATCTAAAATTTCAATTAAATTTATTTTTAAAATCCGTAATAATGCCGGGTATTTGGTCTACTCCGGAAGCGATATCGATAAAAAAGTCGGAACCGGCTTTTTTCAGCAGGTTTTCAAAGGTTTTATCGAAGAATTCAGTCAGGGAAATAATTTTTAATTGGGACCGGATAGTTTTAATAGCCCGGACGGTTTCGATCAGGGTTCCGCGCAGCGAGTAAGTATTTAGGATAATCACATCCGGCGACATGTGATAGACATCCATGAGCAGGTTATCAAAATCGGAAATCACCGTGATAATGTCTTGGTTACGATCGATACAGGGGGTGATTAATTTTTCGATACGTTTGTAAATGATTTCCGAATCATCAACAATTAAAATTTTCATTACTCTTTCCTTATTAAAGATGGGATTATTATTAAAAGTTTTAATTTCATTTTCAGCAGTATACATGATTTACCTCAGATTCTTTCTCCAATATTGTGGCAAATTTCTGGGTTGGATTTGTAGCTGAAACGCTACATGGCAATTTTTAGGTCTTTTTTGGTTCATTTAACTTCATTTCTTTTAGAGTTATAGCGA
>Ga0268278_1001552_pt1 | contig 13238 bp, 13 predicted proteins | sample saktaG_3_FD_190135 | JGI IMG/M metagenome (GOLD analysis project Ga0268278, IMG submission 190135) | Saline water microbial communities from Sakinaw Lake, British Columbia, Canada - sak_2010_1_5_55m | ecosystem: Environmental > Aquatic > Non-marine Saline and Alkaline > Saline ... | reverse complement strand
GGTTTACAAAACCCCTGCTCTACCCCTGAGCTATGGTGGCTACTATATTTTACACACATTTATACCACTTATATAAGTAGAAAATACAGATTGCCAAAATGACAAAAATACTGTCAAATTTTTTATGCTTTTTTATATAACTTAAATATGAATTTAATAATTTATTATAATAAATGAAAAGAAATTCTGTAACAATATTTTTTTACGATTTCATGCGCCAAAATGTCCTTTCTGCACTATCGCGAACCTCTACTCCCATTTCACTCAATTTTTCTCTTATTTCATCAGATTTAACCCAATTTTTACTCCTCCTCGCTTCCTCACGCTCCTTGATTAGCTGCTCTACGAGTTTAACATCAACCTTCTGTTGGGCTTCTTCCTCAAGGATCTGCTCTACTTTATCAAGCTGTAGTCCAAAAATTCTATCAAAATCGAGCACGAGTTCGTACTTTCCCTTATTGCCGATTTCATTAGAGCGAAGCATCTGCCACATCACTGCAAGAGCTTCCGGCATATTCAGGTCGTTATTAATTTTCTTTTTGAACTCCTGCGTAACCTTCTCAAGATATTCTGAATTTGGTTTACTATCATTTCGACTTTTCTTTATCTCAATAATAATATTGATCAAACGATTATATGCTGATTTCGCTGTTTCAATTGCCTCGTCGCTGAAGGTCAAGGGCTGTCTGTAATGCGCGCCAAGACAGAAATATCTATACACCATCGGCGAATAACCCATTTCTTCAAGTTTGGATAAGGTGAGAAAATCACCTTTGGATTTGCTCATTTTCTCTTCATTCATTATAAGAAATTCTGCATGAAGCCAGTAATTGACACTTTTTTTGCCGGTTGCCGCTTCACTTTGCGCGATCTCGTTTGTATGATGAACAGGAATATGGTCGATGCCGCCACAGTGAATATCAAAACTCTCGCCAAGATAGCACATGGAAATTGCCGAGCATTCAATATGCCAGCCAGGATATCCTCTACCCCATGGGCTGTCCCACTTCATTTCTTGATCATCGAACTTGGATTTGGTGAACCAGAGTACAAAATCAAGCGGGTTCTTTTTTGCAGAATCAATCTCAATACGCGCACCGGGTTTTAGACTTTTGACATCCAACTGTGCAAGCTTGCCATAATCCTTGAATTTCGAAATATCAAAATACACATTGCCATCTGCAATATAAGTGAAGCCATTATCTTCCAATCTTTTAATAAGGTCGATCATCTGCTGAATATGAGCGGTTGCTTTTACATGATAATCAGGTGGAATGATATTGAGCTGCTTGAGATCTTTTTCAAATGCTTTTGTGTAATGATCAGCGATTTCCCAAACTGTCTTGCCTTCCTTTTTTGCTTCTTTAACCATCTTGTCTTCGCCGGTATCGGCATCAGACGTGAGATGTCCAATATCAGTAATATTCATCACGTGGGTAACTGTGTAGCCATCATATATGAGCACTCGTTTGAGAATATCCTCAAAAATATAGGTGCGAAGGTTCCCAATATGTGCGTAGTTATAAACAGTGAGTCCGCATGTATAAAGCCCGACTTCATCTTTTTTAATGGGCTTGAAATCTTCTTTTTTCCGTGAAAATGTATTATACAATTTCAAAATCATACTGTTCCTTTCATTAATATTGTTACCTTTGTGTCACCGTATATTTTTTCTTTGATAATAAAATTCTCAAATATTGAGATATCTTCGCTTTTCCCAGTTTCTGCGACAACTATCCCATCATCAGAGAGGACATTATTCACATATATTGCTTCGATTATTTTGCCTGCAAATTCTCTTTTATATGGAGGATCAAAAAAGATAATATCGTAGGTCTTAATACAATTTTTCAGATAGCTGAATGCTGAACAATTATGTATATGAGCATATTTATCAAAGGCAAGATTGCTGATATTTTTTTGGAGAATTTTAACAACTGTGTATGAGCTTTCCACGAAATCGCAAGATTCTGCACCTTCGCTGAGTGCTTCCAATCCAAGACTTCCACTTCCAGCAAAGAGATCGAGTACTTTTGCATTCGATACTTCACTTCGGATCATTGCAAAAATTGCTTCCCGAACCTTGTCCATAGTTGGTCGAACAGCACTTTTTGGAATTTCGAGCTTGCGCCTTTTATGTGTGCCTGATATGATATGCACGATACAATTCTGCGAGCGTTATTATACTCTTCGGCGTTTCTTCTCCGAATGTTTTGTCTTCCAATTTCTATAAGCAACAAGAACAGGGCTTGCAATAAAGATAGATGAGTATGTACCAATAAGAATACCTATGAGAAGTGTGGTTGAGAATGCCCTGATCCCCTCACCACCAAAGAAGAACAGGATCACCACGACGATAAGTGTCGTGAATGAAGTAATAACGGTTCGTGAGAGCACTTCATTTATACTATGGTTAATAATTGATTCGTAGTTCTCTTTTCGATATATTTTTAGATCTTCTCGAATCCGCACGAAAAGCACGATCGTATCGTTCAACGAATAACCCACAATTGCCAGCAACGCAGCGATAACACTGATCGTTATTTCAATGTTTAAAATGGAGAGAAGCCCGATAGTGATCATCACATCATGGAAGAGGGCGAGGACTGCAGCAAAACCAAAGGTGAGTTCAAATCTCCACCATATATAAATAATGATGCCAAGCATCGATATCAATATCGCTATAATGGCTTTTCCTCGAAGCTCCTCACCAACTTTTGAACCCACATGTTCACTTCTTCGCAGAAAGTCAATTTCAGTTTTATTTGCAGCATAATTCGGGAAATTAGTGCGAAGGATGCTCATCAGAGCTTCTTCATCTTCACGTGGATTCTCGCTTGTTTGGATCTTTATCAAAATAATATTTGGATTTCCGAATTCCTGAATGACCGCATCGCTGAATCCCTCAGAACCCATTATGTTACGAATAGCTTGGATCTCAATAGGAGGAGTTTCAATCGTATCAGGAGTGAAATCGAATTCAAAAAGTGTTCCACCTGTAAAATCAATACCATATTGAGGTCCGCCATGAATGATCCAGGACACGATACCTGCGACGATCAAAAGACCGGAAATAACGAAAGCAATTTTACGCTTGCTTATAAAATCTATATTAGTATTTGATAAAAATTGCATGTTGATCTCCTCTTAAATGCTAAGTTGTTTTCTGGGTTTGCGAGTAATCACACCATCAAAAATAGCTTTGGTTACCACAATCGCTGTGAACATGGAAGCAAGAATACCAATACTCAATGTAACTGCAAAACCCCTAATCGGACCGGTTCCGAATTGATAAAGCACAATCGCAGTAATAAGCGTTGTGATATTAGCATCAGCAATGGTTATAACCGCTCGCTTGTAGCCGTTATCTACTGCTGATCGCACCGTTTTACCTGCACGCAGCTCTTCCCGAATTCTCTCAAAGATAAGTACATTCGCATCGACTGCCATACCTATCGTGAGGATGATACCAGCGATACCCGGCATGGTCAAACTCGCATTCAACATTGTGAGAACTGCAAGGATAATAAGTACGTTGGAAAAAAGTGCGATATTAGCGATCACACCGGAAAGTTTATAATAAATTATCATGAATAACATGACCAGTACAAGACCTATGATCGAAGCTTTAAATCCGGCTTTGATAGAGTCTGAACCAAGTGTTGGACCAACAGTACGCTCTTCGACAATATTAACCGGAGCAGGAAGTTTACCAGCATTGAGCACGATCGCAAGGTCTTTTGCTTCTTCCATCTCACCAATACCTGTGATCATGGCATTCCCATCCCGGATCTTATCATTTATGACCGGTGCAGAATGCACAATATCATCAAGTACGATCGCGAGTTGTTCGTTAATATGATTGCCTGTTACATTTGCGAAAATTCGCGCACCTTCGTTATCAAATTTCAGACTTACGTAGGGTTTGTTTGCTATCTTGGGATCCATTCCCTGCCCTATACGGACATCTGCGTTCTTCAGATGAGTACCAGTAAGCTCGACATTATCATACAAGAAATAAACGGGACGAGCTCCTTGAATATTATCCTTATCGACCTTTCCGAGAAGGATGACCACGCCTTCGGGCATGATCTCTTTTATCTCAGGAAGGTTTATGACCTTTCTGAATAGATCGAGATTTTCGGGACGTACTATCAAACGCTGCCCATAGACAGCAACGAGACTGGAGAATAAATGATCATGTGATGTTTCTTCGAGGGCTGCGGCAGTAGAATCTGCAAGAGAATCAGCATTTTCACTTTCGAAAAGCGCTTCTTCAACCGCAGTTGCCTGTTCTGCTTCAAGAGTTTTCAAATAGTCATACTTATCATAATTGCTTTTGAAGTATTCATCGATAGCTTCGACTGTATTTCTGATATCCTCGGTTTTTGCAACAAGTTGGAATTCCAACAATGCAGTTTTCCCAATAAGATCTTTTGCTCTACCTGCATCACGAAGTCCTGGAAGTTGTACAAGAATTCTATTGTTGCCGATCTTCTGGATTGTGGGCTCTGCCACACCGAACTGGTCAATTCGGTTTGTGATGATCTGCTGGGCACTCTTAATAGCATTTTCTGCGGTTTTTGTAGGAAGTCCTTCTGTATCAACCTCAAGCATAAGGTGCATACCACCTTGCAGGTCAAGACCAAGTTTGAGTTCTTTCCTGCTGAACCAGGTGGGCAGTTCTACTCTCGAAGTCTTTTCCACAAGCTCAGCTTTTATCAATTGATCCTTAGTAAAATCAATCTCCCCTTCCATGTTTCTGAGCATATAATCAGGCAATTTACCTATTACAGAAATGGAATCATACAGGTCTATCATGGTTAATTGATCTTCGAATTCCTGTCCGAAAAGATTACTTCCAATTTTATATTCATACTCATTGGTTTCATAGATCAGAGTTGAGTCCTGATCATACACATCGATGTTCACGATCGCATATTGGTTTTTCGCTATGAGTGGTAAAAGATAGTAGATCGTTACAAGAAAAACAACAATAATGACTGTTGTCCTAAACCAGTTTTTCTTCATGAGGAAACCCCTTCATATACGTAAATTATTTTTAAGAAAAATTTATTGAATTTTTTTTAGTGCAGAATTTTAAGTCAAGTATAACAATAAAAACTTGGGATACCCCCAAAAATTTTCAGAGGAGTAGTACTTTCAAATAAACTCACAGAATATTGGGTAAATAAATACAAAAAATAGAGGATAGACATAATAGTTAAAAGTACTGTCACACTGAGGTTCTCGAAGTGCGACAATTCATTCGATAGACCCTTCGACAAGCTTAGGGTGACAACAGCAAGGGTGGATAAAAATCAACAGTGTGCTATATGTTATTTTCCACAAAGATTTCCCCGCAATCCCTTTATTCATGCACTGTCCTGAGAATCTTCCTCGAATTTTTGGGGGTATGCCTGTAACAATAAAAACATGATTTCGCAATGGTTCGATACAATCATGAGTTGGTCGGGAAGTGAACGACTCGGGAATAAAAGAATAGAACGCAGATTAACGCTGATTAAAATCTAAAATTAAAAAAATCCTCTGTGGTATCTGTGTTCTCTGTGGTGATAAAAACTTCAATATCTGTATCTGCGAGGATCAGTTCAAACCTGTTCGCCTGCTGCCCAATCTGCGTTGGTCTGTGTACTATTTTTAATCCGACTATTCACAGGGTCTAGTTACTCAAACTTAATGATCTCTGGACATTTCACACCAAAACCCGGCAGATTCAAATTCGGCTTACCTGAGAGAGAGATGGAAATTTTATCTTTTCCGTCAATATCAGGATAATAGGTTATTTGAAGCTGAACTGTTTTGAACACAAGATTTTCATTCCTCATTCGTACACCAGCACCAAAACCCACATAACTCTTATCTGTGAATATGTTACTATTTGCTTTTCCAATAAAACCGATATCAAAAAAACCAAACATCGCAAAACGGAAACCAACAAGATCCCACGGAGTATATGCAACACTTTCAAAATTTATTATCAGCCGCTGCTGTCCCCGTGCCTTAGTGTCATCAAACCCCGAATATCCTGCATGTTATCAAGATCAATATACAAATAATCGGGCTGATTCAATCCCTTTATATAATCAAATTCTATAAAATTTCTGAGTCCATAATTACCAACTTTATAATGCCTGGTGAAAAAATTAGCATTCAAAGAAAAAACACCATCATCAAAATCTCCCAATAAGAGCTTTTCAAAATAGCTTCCAAGTCCAAATTGCAAATAGTAGTATAAAGCTCTCTCAAATATAAAATTGCCCTGGGAAAAACGAATTCCCGCATAATATCGTTTGTCATATAATTCAGGATACTCCACTCCCCCGATAAACTCGATCAAATGCCCGTATGGTATATATTCAATCTCACCGAAATCGTAAATAAGATTACTTCTATAATATTTACTTCTCTGATGATTAAGGGAAAGTAACACCTCATATCTATCATCAAACAATGACCCGATCAAAGGATATTTGTAGTAATCATAGTATGTAATTCGCACTAATTCAACAAGATATTCAACTCTTAACGGACTGAACATTTTCAGTAATTCTGCAACACCAACATAAACATCACTCTTAACATATTCAAGCGGATTTTCAGTTAACGTACTGTCAACCGTACCATAAGTGTGGGATGTGTTTACCCTCTCCAGCCCAACACCTCCGGCAATATTTATTTTTGGAGGAATGAAATCTCTGTGAAATAAGAAACCATAGCGTTCTTCATGTTCCTGATTTGAATAAAACAATTTTCCTGAAATAAATGTATTTCCTATAAAATACACCTTATAGAGCGATTCCTGAAGAGAAAATTGTTCCTTATTTTCTCCGTCATAGGCAACAGATGCACTAACTTTATGTCCTAGTCCAACGATATTCAGATCATATATTTCAAGATGATAGGAGTCCAGCGAAGAGATGCCAGGATTGACGCCAAGAGGGAATTTATCCTTTGTTATGACTACAACATCAACATACTCGGGCTCATTATAGCAGGCAAAGATCTCGAAATATATCTCGTTGATAAAAGGAAGTTCATAAAGAATTCTTTCATTTTCCGCTAAGACTGCCGGATCAAGGAGTTCGCCTTCTTTGAATAGCAGAATATCCCTGATAAACCTTTTTCTTGTATCGATGTGCAGCTTATCAGCAGTTTTCTTTGCCCACTGAATTATTTTGATATCTGTGTCTGTATAGGATTGGAAAATCGGGATGTTTTCTATGTAAATATTCCGAATTATTTTATTCTTGTAAGGATAAAATTTAAATTCACTTTTTTCGAGCCGGTATAAAGGATTTCTATTCTCTTTTTCTTTTTTAAATGCGAGATTGAAGAGTTGCTTTGTGAAATTGGATTTATATGCTTCACTCTTTACAATATCATAGAACTCGGTTGTATTCATGGTATCTTTTTGAACGAAGAAAGGAATTGAATCAGTAATAATAAATGTTGTGTCCTGTGGCACTATCCAGCAAGAATCACCAACATGAAGAATATCTCCTGTTCGCAATTCAAGTATGAATTCATTCCATTTCTGATCAGCAGATAGTGAACTAAAAAGACTCAATAACGCTATACAAAATACAACAAGTGCATACCGATTTTTATTCATAATTATATACACCAAATATGACTCTCTCAGAAGTTTATCGTAAGCAAGAAATTGATACAAAAATCGCGGTAACTATTATTCTTTTATTCATAGCCATTCTCTGCTGAGTTTTTTGAAAAGTCTAATTATTTATTTGATTTAAGAACACCTAACATTGATTTATGATTTCAGATTTGGGCCACTTCGAAAATCTTAAATCGTTAATCCTTGTTCGATATTCATTTTTTTGTTACCATATTTCAAAATAATGAAGTTGGAAAATTTTTATTACAACTACAAAACTTGTATTAACTATTTACAGTTGCCTGTTGGAAACCGATATTCTTCTTTGTTCCATGCTCGGGTAATTTTATTTCACCGAATTGCTCTTCATACTTTTTCAAGTTTATATTCAAAAGTTGCATAAATCGTTTTGCATGCTGTGGAGACAGTATTATCCTGGAATAGATTGTTGCTTCCGGTACTCCAGGTAAAATTCTTCCATAATCTACCACAAATTCCGATTGATTGAAATTCATAAAAGCAACATTTGAATAGATACCTTCGGAATTTTCTTTGGGTATATTGATCTTGATCTGCTGTTGTTTTTGATTAGCCATGTTTCTCCTTTTCTTTAAAAAATTTAAGTGGGACATTTTTATGCCCCAATTTGAAATACATTCAGATTTATTTCAAGAATTTTATTACATATCATTTTTCTTATTAAATATCGAATTCTACACCTTGAGCCAAAGGCATTGTTTTGCCCCAGTTTATGGTGTTCGTTTGACGGCGCATATACGCTTTCCATGCATCACTTCCGGCTTCACGTCCGCCGCCTGTTTCCTTTTCTCCGCCAAATGCACCGCCTATCTCAGCACCGCTTGTTCCGATATTCACGTTTGCAATACCGCAATCACTTCCTCTATCGCTGAGAAACTGCTCGGCATACTGCAAGTTGTTGGTGAAAATTGCTGAAGAAAGTCCCTGAGGAACATCATTATGAAGCTCAATTGCCTGATTAATATTTTTGATCTTGATGAGGTAGAGGATCGGTGCAAAGGTCTCTTCCTGCACGATCTGCATATCATTTCTGGCTATCGCAATAGTTGGAAGCATATAACAACTTCCGGGTACGTCTTCAGTCAGCACTTCTCCGCCATATATGATTTCTCCACCTTGTTCTTCGATCTTTTCAAGAGCATTTTTATACGCTCTAACTGCAGACTGATCAACGAGCGGACCCATGAGTACGCTTTCATCAAGTGGATTGCCAATTGGAACAGAGCCGTAAGCTTTTTCCAGTTTTTGAACAAAATCATCAAAAATATCTTCGTGAAGAAGCACTCTGCGTGTGGATGTACAGCGCTGTCCTGCGGTTCCAACTGCACCGAAAAGTACCGCTTTGAGTGCAAGTTCGATATCCGCATCTTCCATAACAATAATAGCATTATTGCCGCCAAGTTCAAGTATCACTCTACCGTAATGTTTCGCAGCAGCTTGATGCACTCTCTTACCCATCTGGCAGCTTCCGGTCGCACTGATAAGAGAAATATTTTTATCATTGATAAGCATCTCGCCTATTTCGCTTCCGCGTCCGATGACAAGATTAAAGATCGCTTTTGGAACATCTTGTTCTTCAAGAACTTTGTGGACGATATTCGTCACAGCAATAGCAGTCAACGGTGTAGAAGTCGAGGGTTTCCATATCGTTGTGTCGCCGCATACGCCTGCAATGAAGGCATTCCAAGCCCATACTGCGACAGGGAAGTTGAAGGCAGAAATAATACCGATCACGCCAAGGGGATGGTACTGCTCATACATTCTGTGTTCTGCACGTTCGGATTGCATTGTTGCACCGTAAAGCTGGCGTGATAGTCCAACCGCAAAATCAGCCAAATCGATCATTTCCTGAACTTCTCCCAGACCTTCTGTGTAGATCTTTCCCATTTCCATAGTTACCAATCTGCCCAGTTCGTCCTTATATTTTCTTAGCTCCAGACCGATCAATCGAATGATCTCACCGCGTTGTGGAGCAGGAATATCTCTCCAGATTTTGAATGCTTCATGAGCTTTTTCTGCGACGATATCATAATCCTTGGCAGTTGCAATTTTCACTTTCGCGAGAACCGAGTCATCGATGGGAGAATAGACTGTTACTTCTTCACCATTTGTGTGCAGCCATTCTCCACAATATGCTCCATGATTTACTTCTTTAATACCGAGTTTTTCAAGTATCTCTTTCATATATCTCCTAAATTTTAACCACACGTCTTCACTTCGTTACGCCGTTGCATGCGAAAAGCACGAAAAAACACGAAAATATAACTATGGACAAGTCAAACGTACACTCGTTCCCAAGCCCCTGCTTGGGACCGCAATAATAAGCCATACCCTGCTTAGAAAACAAAACTAGAAAATTCTTAATTCTCAAAATTTGTTTCATATTCCGTGAATTAAAGGAATTTTGTGATTCTTTTTTAATATTCATTTTTATCCGATTTTGTCACTATGAATGGTACAAAAAGCACGATAACAGGACGAAATCAATATTATATTTGAAGCTATTTTATTAATTTCGTGACTCTCGTGCATTTTGTGGTTCACTCTATTCTTCTTCTATGCCATATTTTTTAACTACGAAAAGTACGAAAACATGATAACAGATTTCAATAGAAAGTTTCTCTCGAAACATCAATTTAATTTTTTCGAGTCTTTCGTGTTTTTCGTGGTTCATATCTCTTTTATTCTTCTTCTATGCCATATTTTTTAACTACGAAAAGCAATAGAACATGATAACAGATTTCAATAGAAAGTTTCTCTCGAAACATCAATTTAATTTTTTCGAGTCTTTCGTGCATTTCGTGGTTTAATTCCTTTCTATTCTTCTTCCATAAAGGGATAGCGATAATCCGTGAGCAGATTGAAATTCTCTTTGATAGTACGAGGCGATACCCAGCGGAGAAGATTGACCATATCCCCTGCCTTATCATTTGTTCCTGAAGCACGCGCTCCACCAAATGGCTGCTGTCCGACAACTGCGCCTGTGGGCTTGTCATTCACATAGAAATTTCCGGCGGCATTTCGCAGAATGTCCTTTGCCATTAGTATTGCTTCTCTATCATTTGCAAAGATGGCACCTGTCAATGCATAAGGCGAGGTCTCATCGCAGAGATGAAGCGCTTCTTCGTATTTATCATCATCATAAATATAAATCGTGATGACTGGTCCAAAAATCTCTTCCTGAATTGTTTTAAATTTTGGATTGGTTGTAAGAATGACAGTGGGCTCAATGAAATAACCTTTTGAGTCGTCAAATTTTCCACCAACAAGAATCTTCGCATCATTTGCAGCTTTTGCATATTTGATATAATCTATAATGGAATCAAAGGCAGCTCTGTCTATGACTGCATTCATGAAATTCCTGAAGTCCATAACATCACCCATTTTAATGGACTTGATATCCTCAACAAGCGGATCTTTAAGCTGTGCCCACACGCTCTTTGGAATGTATGCACGCGATGCAGCAGAGCATTTCTGTCCCTGATATTCAAAGGCACCTCGAACAATTGCGACTCTGAGGGCATCAATATCTGTCGAAGTATGAGCAACAATGAAGTCTTTACCGCCTGTCTCTCCAACAATGCGCGGATAGGTTTTATAATGCTCAATATTTCCGCCAATAGTTTTCCACATGCTCTGGAAAGTTGCTGTGCTTCCTGTAAAATGCACACCCGCAAGATCGGGGCTTTGCAGAACAGGATTTCCAACCTGCGCTCCGGAACCGGGTATAAAGTTTATCACACCATCCGGCACACCTGCTTCCTGAAATAATTTCATAAGAAAATAGGCGCTATACACTGCTGATGACGCTGGTTTCCATAACGTAACATTGCCCATTAGTGTCGGTGCTGACGGCAGATTTCCTGCTATTGAAGTGAAATTGAAAGGTGTTACTGCAAAGACGAATCCTTCCAATGCACGATGCTCGAGCGTATTCCACATTCCGGGAGCAGAATTCGGCTGTCGCTCGTATATCTTCATCGCATAATAAGTATTGAAGCGGAAAAAATCAATGAGTTCACACGCGGAATCGATCTCTGCTTGGAATGCATTTTTGCTCTGCGTCAGCATGGTTGCAGCATTGATGATGGGACGATATTTTGTGGCAAGCAATTGTGCAGCTCTCTGGAAAATCGCGACTCGGTCTTCCCACGGCATGGCTGCCCATTTTTCTCGAGCTTCCATCGCAGCTTCGATAGCCATCTCAACTTCTTTCGCTCCTGCTTTGTGATATTTCCCGATGATATGCTTGTGATCATGAGGAATTCTGCATTCACCAAGATTTCCGGTTTTGATCTCTTTCCCGCCAATTATGATGGGAATCTCGATCTCTTTGCTCATCATTTCCGTGAGCGTTTTCTTAAGAAGTTTCTTTTCAGGCGATCCAGCCCGATAACCGAGTATCGGCTCGTTTTCGGGGTATGGCACCTGCAATTTTGCATTAGGCATGAAAATACCTCCTTATTCCTTTATAAATTCATTTAATTCTTTAATAATTGTATTGATTTCCTCGTCGGAAAATTCCTTATCCTGCATCAGTTCTTTTAGAGAACCCCACACTGGCTCACCACACATTACACATACGATATTTTTTTTTGAGAGGAATTCCTGAGCTGTGGGATATTTCTCCAGAATTTCTTCAATCCACATCTCCTTTGTGATTAGCTTGTCTGCCATCTTGTTCACCACTGATATTATTTTGATTAGCTTCTAAGCAAACATAGTTTTTCGTGTCAAGTTCTTGCCTGAGATATGGGAAAAAATTGAACACAGATGTCGTTGATTAAGCTGATTTACTCAGAAATTTTTTAAATTATGTTTAATCATCCGTCTTCATTGCATTACACCGTGACAGCAGAGAGCTTCCGTCTTCATTTCATTTCTGTCTTCTTCCCGACTAGTCGGGACGGATACGCCCAGACAGGTATGAGCCACGAAAACACACAAAAGCACACGAAAAAAATATTACCTATTAATATAAAAAGTAACAAAAATAACTTTTGTGTAATTTTGTGTGATTTTGTGGCTAATCAGTCTTCACTTCGTTACGACCAGACAGGAAGCCGTGGCAAGCAGGGGACACAATAAAACTCATTTTGAGAAACAACCAAATTAGTGGAACAAGGGATTCAAAAATTAGGCATTCCCAATCTGGGGATTGGGAATGAGACGGAACTTCGATTCTTGTCCCCAAAGCACTCTTTCTTAAACCTTATTCTACTCTCAGAAATTTCTATATTTTGAAATTTTTTGTGATTATGTATGATTCTTACTCAACTCACTTGACACACAATTAATAAAAAATCTATACAAACCATTATTCTTTAAAGAAAGCAGCAAAATTATGAAATTTCTAAGAAAATTCTCTACTCAAGACTTGCTCTACATTGCGATCTTCAGCGCAATGGGATTAGCGATCAAACCACTTATCACCCCTATTGCCCTGATGCTCTCCCGGCTACTGATGATAACCGGCGGCTCTCTATTCGGCGGTTTGTATATGATGTGGATCGTCCTTGCAATTGCAATGGTACGGAAGCCGTGGACAGGATTTCTCGTG
>Ga0268278_1001543_pt1 | contig 13293 bp, 7 predicted proteins | sample saktaG_3_FD_190135 | JGI IMG/M metagenome (GOLD analysis project Ga0268278, IMG submission 190135) | Saline water microbial communities from Sakinaw Lake, British Columbia, Canada - sak_2010_1_5_55m | ecosystem: Environmental > Aquatic > Non-marine Saline and Alkaline > Saline ... | reverse complement strand
TGGAACTATTCAATAGCCCGGTTTGACAGCTCTGAACCGGGAGCACTCTATTTATGTAATGTGCTTGATGGAAAACTCAGGAAGTATGATATTTCAGAAACTGGTGATCCACCATTGATTTTCACTTTCAATGAAATACTACAGGAATGCAGTTTTGATGTAAAGAATGGATTTGGGTATCTTCTAACTCAAGAAACACACCCTCAAAAACTGTATATTATTGATGGTTTATATAATAATAATCCTTCAATTACAAATACATTAAACAATTTCTCGAACTATACGTATGCACCTTTCATTCAAATATGTGGAGATTATTTATGTATTCGCTATTTGTCGGATTACTATGAGACAAAATTCTATTCATTAGATGAACCGGATGATCCGCAGTATGCTTTTCGATTAGAAGTTCCTTCAACAAATTCATGGCCAGAGATATATGATAACCTTATTTTTTCAAAAACAGATAACGTGGGTTTTGTTTATGATTTGAATGAATCGAAGAATGATACTCTCCATTACATAGATTATTTCCCGGGACTCTTTTGGATGTACGATTATGATTTTTATGATGTGGGAGATACACATTATCTATTTGTAACAGAGCAATCCAGTATCGGGGTGTACGAATTTAGTTACAGCTATGGTATCGATGACGAACCGGAAGAACCCGAGCAATTTTTCACAAGCTATCCCAATCCCTTCTCAAACTCGACCAATATTTCATTTAATGCAACTACTAATTTACACGAATTGTCACGAATTAAAATTTATAATATCAAAGGTCAGCTCATCAGAGAATTAAAAATTCAAAATTTAAAATTAAAAATTAGTGAAGCGGTCTGGGATGGACGTGATGATAATGGCAACGAAGTGGGCACGGGAGTGTATTTCTATAAACTCAACAACAACGATGAACATATAGGGAAGGTAGTGAAGTTGCAATAAAGGATTAAAAGGAAATATAATGAAAAAAAGTATGGTATTAATGGCACTCTTAATATTATTATTTAACTTGTGTTTTGCTCAGAACCCGACTCTTGAAAAAATAGTCGAATATCCGACAGGTGGGGAATATTACGATAAAGATGATCTATGCGTTAAAGATCAACATCTCTTTGCTGCATCCTTTTACGGATTGGAGATATACGATGTTGAACAGGACGCTCCAGCACAGTTGATCAGCAGACTACCTCTACCGGGAGAGGCGCGAGCGATTGAAGTAAAAGACAACTATGCCTATGTGCAGTCCGTGTCATACTATGAAGGATATACAATACTATTTAAAATTGATATAGCAAACGTCTATGAGCCCTTCGTTGTACAGAGCATTAATAATGAGAATGTAAGCGGTTATGCTCAGATCGATGCTTATAAAGATTTTATTATATTAAAGAATCATGATATTAACTATAATTATTACTATAGTATTTACAGCATCCCCGAGTTAGAGTTTATTCAAAACTATTATTGTTCCGGTGTGTTTATGAAATTAAATGATTCGTTAGCATTCAAGGGATATATTGGAGAGACATTCACGCTTTATGACATGATTGATCCAGAGAATATTACCGAGATCGATCAGGTTGACTTTAGTGCGGGAGGTATTTCAATAAATAATATACAACCAGTAAACGATACGATCCTTGCGTGCATTGGCTTTGATGGAATCTCCTTTTGGAATTATTCGGAAATTCACGATATACAATATATATCAACGATTTATTCAACAGGGAATGAAAACTGGGCAAATTATTTATATAGTAGTAGCAATATTGTTTGCGTTTTGCGCACTGGTCCGCCAGGATTAACATCCATTGATATATCAGATATTTATTATCCTTTTGTGGTAGATTGTATTGACTTTACCGAACATATTTTTTTTCATACTGCTCTTGATATCACCGGTGTAGGAAATTCGATTTTTACAGGTGAATATTACTTCATGAACCAGGTGCTTTGTAATGACGGATATTTTGGCGAACATTATATTATAAACGAGTATTATGGGCAACATGGAGGTGATGTTAATAATGATTATTTATATGTAAATTTTATGGATGGATTGAAGATCTATGATGTTTCATCTTTACCTGATATTGTGCCCGTTGATACGTTATATACAGACCATGTATTATACTCCATGCAAAGAGTAGAAAATTTCCTATTTTTATTGGATTATACTGATTATAAAATTCTTGTACTCGATATTACGGATCCCCTTTCTCCAACGGTAAGGAATGAGGTTTATGTTACAATTTCCGGCTCTATTCTTCTTACGGATTCTCCCTATGTAATATACTATATAAGAAAAGATAATAATAAATTGTATAAATATTCAATCCCCGAGCCAAACGCATATACGTTGAATTTTCAATACAACCTAAACCATGCAGGAAAAGGATTTATTTATAACGATTATTTATACTATATTATAGAAAACACGAAAGGATCTGATTTACTCATTTATGGTGGGTTGGCTGAGAATGATCCGGAACTTATCACAATGATCGAGGATATTGGAGGAGGAGTTGAATGGTTGCGAATGAAGAATTATGATAATATATTTTATCTGAGCGAATGGGATGATTGGGAAGGAAGCACAATGTTTTATGAGATAGGAGAACCGACTGAGATCACATATAAGTTCAGTACACCCCAAAGGTGTGACGGTGAATTCTTTATTGATGGAGACTGTCTATTTACCGGAGGTAAGTTTTCTCATATTTATATTTTTGACCTTGAAACTGCATCCGGGTTAGTTGAGCCAATGGCGGATTATCAGGATTATGGCAGTAATTTGTATTGTAAGGAATATGAGAGTAACGGACAGAAATACCTTTATCGTTTTCAAAGTACGGCGTTTTCAATATATGAGATTCAAGGTTACGGAGTAGATGATGAGCCGGCAGTAGAAAACGAACCAATAATATGCAGTCCCAACCCCTTCACCACCTCAACCACAATCTCATTTTCAGGAAAAATAAATCCACACGAATCTTCACAAATTAAGATTTATAATGTAAAAGGACAAATGGTAAAAACAATCACATCGTTCCCAAACGGGGGTTTAGGAACGAGAGAGGTGGTTTGGGATGGGAAGGATGAAAGTGGAAAAGAAGTGGGTGCAGGTATTTATTTGTATAAAGTAAGTTTTGAAGATGACAACATTGTAAAGAAAATAGTAAAGATCAGATGACTTATTGTTTCATATTTCTTCGTAATAGGAATATAGAGATGATATATGATAAAAGAGATAAATAATTAATAAAGGAGGTATTGCTTATGATGCCGTTGCGAACAACCATCTTTACGAGATTGTGAATTATTGCTTATAAACAAAATAAAAAAAGGAGAACACTATGTTTACTATGCAATTTAAAACAAAACTGGTCGTTTTGACCATTCTATTTACATTTCTATTTACCACATTATTGTTCGCAGAGTGCGATATGATGGCTATGATAGCAAGAAAAGGTCATCACATATCATGGTTGGATTCTTGTATTAATGATTGGAATGATCCATATGACTTCTTTCAATTTTTAAAGGATCGTTCTAATCCAAATATTCAAGACGATGGTTATGGGATTATATATTATCCCGAAAGTGGTGGTTTTTATTTTAATAAATATGACTATTATGACATAGGTAATCAAGCATGGTTTAAGACAAATCAAGACGTTGATGGAAATTGGCACGAAGATTGGACATGGTATGGTGATACACATCAGCATTATCAATGGGTTGACGATGAACCGTTAGATATTGCAGAAAATATTATAATGGAAAATGACACTGAAGCTTCAATAATTCTAGGGCACGACAGAAATGGATGCGGCTGTAATGGTAATCATCCATTTTGGTTGGAATTAAATGGTAAATACTATACTTTTGAACATAATGGTTATGTCGGTAGTCTGATTCAAACATTTTATGATAGAATAGAAGAACTACACCCAGGTTGGTTTTCTACTTATGAATCAAACTGGGAAGGAGACCCAAATAGTATTGATGATTGGATAGACACCGAATTGTATTTTCATTATATATTAGCAAACATCGAAGCTGCTGGTGATGATGTAATTCAAGGAATATACAATGCATTGATTTATCCGCCTGTTAATATCATAGGAAATTATTGTACTGCTAATTTTATTCTCTCCGACGGCATTACTATATATGCATATAGAAGGACATACCAAAATGGAAATAGTATGAATCTTGAATGTCAAGGACATTCAAATTTTTGGAGCATTAAAACACAACAAGATGCTGGTACCTCATTGTCCGCAAACGACTTAGCAATCATTTCTCCTTATGGTGATATCGAAATTATTAATTTAGTTGATCCTCCAACATTCTTTTCCGGTACAATTTCGCAAAATACAACTTGGAATTCAAATGTATTAATAACTGATGACATTATTATTACAGAGGGGGTTACACTTAATATAGATGCAGAAGCAGCTTTTATTTCTCATTGTACATTCACTATAAACGGTACGGTAAACCTTCAAGATGATTCAAACCTTAAAATTAATCATAGTTCAGAAGTTCTAGTAGAAAATAATGGTCTCCTTTTTCTTGACTGGGGCAGCACGATAACCGGTGTAACTCCAACAACCTATGAAGCGACACCTCCGGGACAGCAAACTGGTGGTGAGGACGCCATTCCGGGTGATAGAATTATTGCTCAGAATGGGGGTATCATTACTACAAACGATGATTATCAAAATCCTGGTTCTGGAATTACAATCGGATCTGGATTACCAGAAGGTGATGAACAAATATGGGATGGGATTCTCATACAGAATCCATCTGCGGACGATAACTATTGGTTCGTTAACTGTGATATATCCTGGATAAGGAAACTCTCAATAGAAAATGTGGGGCTGAGTTCAAAGAATACTGCAAGCTTAAAGCTGTATCAATCGGATTTTCGTCATTCCGGACAGATAGTTGCACGGGACGGTCATCTGTTGTATATCCATGGCTCAGAAGATAATATGTGCTATGTTCAAGAAAATTCACCAATACCCATTACGGCTTACGAATCTCCTGTCGATGTTAGCTATTGTTGGGTTGGGGGAATATCAGAAGGTGACGGACTTGAAAACGGCGGTGGTATTTATCTTTATGATTCAGCAAGAGAGAATTCTATAATCAACAACTGTAATTTTATGTATAACAACAGTGATGGTGTTAAAATAAACGGTGTTTCATTTGCAGAATTTAATAATAATAATATCGAAAATAACACCAGATTTGGTATGTTATGCTATCCTGGAACTATATTTGATTATTATTATTTCAATGAAAATACTTTTAGAGATAATGGATTTGCTGAGTTTGCTGGTTGGCAGGCAACCTTCAGAATGGACAATCCAAATGCAAATATCACAATTGAAGATAATGATTATGGTTCAGGTTCTGATCAATATCTCTTGATGGATATTTTATGGGATGGGATAAATCCTGTTGATATCAGGGGAACAAATATAACTGTCTCTGATCTTCCTCATCTCATACCATCCAATCTGGATGCCTGGATTTTTGGTGGAGATGTTGCAGATGAAAGATTAATGCTTTATTCTGCTTCAAGCGATATTAGTAATGGTAATTACACGGCAGCAGAACAAACATTACAGCAGATCATTGTAAATTATCCATTAACCCAGGAAGCTGGAACAGCAGTTTACTACTTATATAATCTTGAAAACATAGACGATCAAGATTTTCCGGGTTTAATATATTACCTTGAAAACATCTCTATTGTTGCTGAAACCCCACTTGAAAAAGCTGCAGAAAAAATAATCACCAAAAGCTTTATGAAAGATAAAGATTACATAACTGCAATTGATCGTCTGGAAACTGTCATTAATAATTCACAAATACCAGATGAAGTTTTTATGGCAATGATAGATCAAGGTTATTATTATCTAAAGCTCGAAGAGAGTGGCTACAAAGCAGAACCGGAAAACTGTACAGTAAAAACTGCAACTCTCGATGAATATCAAGCTAAGGTTAGAGAACTGGAATCTCAATTTTCATTCTACCCGGAAGAACAAGATCAAGAATCTGTTCCAATTGCAGGAAATATTCTATCTTTAACCAACTACCCCAACCCGCTTAATCCTACTACTACGATTTCTTTCGATCTTGCTTCAGAATCCAATGTTTCCATTATCGTTTACAATATAAAAGGTCAGAAAGTCACAACCTTAACAGATAACCATTTTGAAAATGGTTCACATACAGTAACCTGGAATGGTACTGATGAAAATTACAAATCCGTTGCATCAGGTTTATACTTCTATAAATTGTCATCCGGTAAAGAAACTCAGGTGAAAAAAATGTTGCTTCTCAAATAACCTTTTGCTTTATTTGTCTCATCTCGTAAAAGCCCCTCTCTTGTTTTGAAGAGATGGGTTGGGGTGAGTTCGAATGAGGTAGTATAATATGAAAAAATATGATTTTCTTTTTTTTACTTTTTGCTTTTTGCTTTCTGCCTTTTCCATTGCGAACGCAATAGAAGTAGGTGGTCATCTAACAGAAAACACAACCTGGTCACCTGAAAACAACCCTTACCTGGTTACAGAAATTTTATACGTGGATGAAGGCGTCACACTGACCATTTTACCCGGCACAGAGGTAAAAGTAAGTGGAGCATCCTGTACAAGCTGGCAGGAATTTGACCAGAACTTCTGGCTTTATGGTGGTGTTTCCGTTGCAAAATTTATACAGATTGATGGCAGGTTAATTGCAGAAGGAACTGAGCAGAACAGTATAATCTTCACCCGAATGCAGAATGATCCTGATTTCTACTGGGGAACGATATACATTACCGAACAGGTAGAAATGTGCCGTTTTGAACATTGTAAATTTGAATATACAGCTGGTATTGGGCTTGCACTAAGTAATATTGCAAATGCGGCTGTTTCAATTTATAATGGTGAGGGTATAATAAGAAATGTTTATTTTTAAATAATGGTTCGTGTATTGTAACTTATCATAATTTGGTAAAAAATCTTGAGATATCAAAGAATATCTTTACATATGATAACAATATCAACAATTTTGTTGAAAATATTTGGATTTCTGCTCTTAGCATAAGCAAGCCCTGTGAAGGCTATAAACCTGCATTTATAACTGATAATAAATTTTTAAATAGTTGTCACATTTCTTCTCCAAATCTTTATTTTGTTAACAATATTAATAATTCTTCTAATATACATACTGGACTTTCGAATAAAGCATCTTATTTTTATAATAATACTTTTACAGATTGTCAAACAGGTATATATGGTGGTCATAATGGTGATTCACTTTTCATTAAAAAAAATAATTTTTTAGATGGTTCTTACGGTATCGATATAGATTATGCGTATGTAGAGATTTCGGATAATTATTTTGAGCGATGTGAAGTATACACAGAATTCGCAACAGGCTTGTTAAAGAATAATATTTTAAATAATGGTGAGATTTGGACACCCGGAGAAATAGAAATCTATAATAATATATGTTATAATAGCGAAGGATATGGATTAAAGGTGGGATATAATCCATACTGCGTTAACAATATTTCTATAAATAATAAATACGATATTTGGAGTGCTACAGTATCTTATGAAAATTGTATAATAATTAACAATGAAGAATTGACACAACATATAATAAATGGTAACCCCATTTTCCATAACTGTATTATAGATTTCCCATTGGAATATCCCTTAATCGATGGAGGAGGTAACATATGGGTAGATTCATTATCAGCAGATTCCCTTTTTGTAGATTGGCAGAATGGAGATTTTCATCTAATAGAAGGAAGTCTGGCTATTGATGCGGGTTTCGATACTTTGGGTTATTATTGTCCATTCGATATGGATTACAATGTTCGTGTTTGGGATGGAGATGGTAACGGAAGTGCAATCATCGATATTGGTCCTTATGAATATAATTCACCATCATTTGGTGGTATCGAGGGTTACACATACAATCCAACAACTGGGGAACCGGTAGATTATGTACTATTAAAGATTAATAACCAACCAGGTGAGTTAACTTTCTCAGACAGCATCGGCAATTTTGAGTATCGTCTTCCTGACGGCATATACGATGTATATGCGGAACGGGTATTTTATGATGAAGTAATAGAATATAATATCGAGGTTATCGATGGACAATTCACACAAATCTCTATTCCGATGACTGAAACTTTTGATGTGGATGAGCACGAGATAATTCCTGCGATGAATGATTTCAATTTATCCAATTACCCCAACCCCTTCTCAACCACAACCACCATTTCATTCAATATTACCACCCGTCTTCACTCCGCTACGCCGTGGCAGGCAGAGAGCACAGAGAACACAGAGATAAAAATTTATAATGTAAAAGGGCAACTCGTGCGGGAACTTCTCCCGGTCGCTCCCAGTCACCTTGTCTCCGTTACCTGGGATGGCAGAGATGAGCAAGGAAGAGAAGTAAAACCTGGCATTTATCTTTGCAAACTTGACACAAAACAAGGGAGTTACTTAAGAAAAATAATATTTCTGAAATAAGGATTCCCTATGAAAAACAAAATTATTTTTGCATTTATTCTTGTCTTTTCTCCACTGCTGCTTTTCGCACAGAACATTCAGTTATGGAATAATTTCTGCACCTCTGCCCTGGTGCCAAATGAGGACATTGTCGTCAATGTGGATATAGATTCCATTTCTGTGGATTCCTGCGAAACCATGCTCTTTTACTCAATTGACGATCAGCAAAATTGGTCTTACGAAGACATGCAGTCACTCTTTCTTCCCGGATACATGAATACTCTTTCCGACACACTTGGATTACCGGGATCGGGTTTTTTACATTATGGCTTGCAATCAAATTTCCATGCATGGTTAGATACGCTGTTCCTGAACCTCTATCTTTCCATGACCCCCGAGAATTCTCTTGATCTTTTTCCGACGCCGGACAATTATATGATCGAAGTGTGCCAGGAGGAGACCGGAGATAATACAGGAAGCTCTTTTCTTGATCTGACTGAATTCTGGGCTTCCTATTCTGACGATAAATTCTATTTTACTCTAAACAACAACGACACAGAGTGGCCCCTTTACGAAACCTTCTCCTTTTTACCGCCATGGTACGTGTATCTTGTGGGGCTTATCAATCCGGAAACCGTTGACTCGATCGGGTATGCTCTGGTTTATGCAGACATTCCCTCTTTTGCGGGTTTTCCGGGAGTACAGACCGGCTTATACAAGGGTGATATTACAGACTCTTCATATACGCGGATCGGCGATATTCAATCGCAGGTATATAATGGCAAACTTTATATGGCGTGCAACATCGACGACCTCACTTCTGATCCGCAGTTCGGACCCTGGCCCAATAGCTACGGTTGCCTTGTGCTCGATGCGATAACTGCAACTATAAATGTCGATCCTTTCATCACGCTTAATGACTCCACACCGCCTGTGCTGTTTTATCCAACTCATGAAGAGAGGGTCATCGGCACAAATACTCCACCCCAGCTTTCCGATCTCACCTACAGTTCTGATAATGATTCAATAACATTTTTCATCACCTATACAGATACAGACAACAACCTGCCGCTCGTGCATAATATCATGATCGACCTGCCTGATGGTGGAGAATTTGAAATGATTCCGCAAGATCATTCGTATGAAACAGGCAGTCTGTTTTCTCTTACGCTTCCTTCGTCGCAGATCACCTCCCATGCGCAGGCATATTTCGATGATGGTGAATATGAGGTGCAGTCAAATATCCTCTATATCACCAGCGTTTACGATGAAATCCCGGGTGGAAATCTCTCCATCTCCGCCTTTCCCAATCCATTCTCGAGATCGACGACCGTGAAGTTTAATAAAACCACAGAACTCACAGGTAACACAGAGATAACAATTTATAACATTAAGGGGCAACTTATAAAAATCCTAACCTCGTTCCCAAACCCCAGTTTGGGAATGGTCGAGGTAACCTGGGATGGCGTCGATCAAAGCGGCAATGCGGTGGCAAGCGGGATATATCTCTGCACAATAACGTGTGAGAATCGAATTATAGATTCACAGAAATTACTCTTGTTAAGATAAAGATGTTTGATACTAATAGTTACTTATTAAAATATGCGTGCTAATTGGATAAAAGGATATGACCCCGAGAATCTTGCTGTTCGTTTAGAAGAAAGTAAATCTCCCAGAAAGGATGGTAGAATAGCATTCGAGGGATTTGGCTTTAATGAATATATCGTAGTCCTAAACAGTATGATATCATTAAATAACACAATTACAGAGTTCGAAAAAAATAGGATAGTAACACAGGCAACTTTTAGTCTAGCGGGAAAAGAAAAAATAACCTCTGGGGGACTTTTAAAAGAAATAACTAAATTTGAAACAGAATACCTCAGCCAGATACCTCAAAAATTTGTATTGGTTTCAACATTATCAATAAATAATAGATGCAAATTAAAACGCATAAACATTAACGGTTCAACAATTACTTTTCATCGCTATTTAGATAAGAACTTCACTGATGAAATAGAAACTAAAATCAAGAAAAAAGCTTCTCGTTCGATTATAGGAGAATATCCGAGAGACTATATTTTTCTAAAAACGTCGGTTAAAGCAAAATCCGTTTCTCAGGCATCAATAAAGGCAATAGATTCAATTGATATCATTAGAGGAATATGGAATTTATACTACAACCAAGGACGATATAGAATTTCATCTGATGGTCGCAAAGATCCAATAAATAATATAGTCTTCGGTCCTCTACATACAATACATTATCCTAATGGAAAACTCGCTACAACAAACTGGTTTTATGAAACTGGATATATTGGACCATTAAGAACTTTTGATATGGAAAATAAGCTGGTTGACTTATATAAATTCCAAGAAAATGTGCGAAAGTTCTTAAAAAGAAGTAAATTTCAGAACCATATTGAGACAGCATTAAGGAAATATACTCAAGCTCTTGACCTTCGTGATTTGGAAAGTAGTTATTTGAGATTATGGGGATTGTTGGAATATCTAACAAATACTAATGAAAATGAAACACACAAAGAGACCGTAAAACGTACTTCATTTTTCTTTCAGGAAAGAGAATATGCGAAGCAAGTTTTAAACCATTTAAGGGATCACAGAAATAGATCCGTACACATAGGTGAAAATAATCAAAATATTGAAACTCTCTTATACCAGTTAAAGAATTTTGTTGAAGTCATACTTAGGTTTCAAATTGTGAATAAGTTTCAATTTTCAAACTGCGAAGAATTGACGCAATTTATGAATTTACCTGATGATACTTCCGAATTAAAAAGAAGAAAAAAAATAATAGAGAGTGCATTGAAATTCATAGATCATTAAGTTCATACTCAATAAATGTGGAGACCATTTTACAAAATAGAATTCGGTTACACGACAGGTTTCCACTGCTTTAGAGGGAAAAATATTTGATAACGGATACCCATACTCTCACGGTATAAAAAGAATAACTGTGCTTACAGATAAGTTTTCCAATTATTCTTCTTTATTAAAATCAGTTTTGAATATTTCAGTCTTAAAAATTATATTATGATAGAAATTAAGTAATCTTATCATATCTTCATTCATTGAAATGATATTAAATAAATTTAATTTTAATCTTTATCTTCCTCTGGTTTTAATTCATCTTGTATATCCCTAACTGCATAAAGGATATTATTTATTTTATTTTTATTATCAATTACCTCCTTTTTTATTTTAACTACATAAACCCAAAGAATAACATTAATGATTAATACTATAATGATTAAAAAGGCTAATACATTAATAGACTCCTTTAGATTCAAAAAAATCGCCGATAATCCTAAATTCATATATCTTCCTTTCCCTTGCTTATTGAACCTTTAATCTATAAGGTGTCCGCAACTGTATTGGTTCGCCTCGAACATCTTTGATTAAATCTAATACCTGTGAAATATCATCGGTAAATGGGTTACTGTTCATTGCACCGTATATTTTTAGCAGTGTTACAGCAGAGAGTGAAATTTCTTGATTCAGGATAATATCCATCAGCGTCTTCTTCTCCGGCATAATGAGTACGGAATATTTATCGATCTCAGCCAGTTCGGCAGCTTTGATAATTGCATCATCCAGTCCGCCAAGTTCATCCACGAGTCCGTTCTCAACTGCTTGTATTCCAGTCCATATCTTTCCTTGCGCAATCTCTTCAACATCGGTCAGGGGAAGATTCCTTCCACGTGCAACAAGGTCTTTGAATTCCAGGTAAATCCCATTCATGTCTTTCTTTAATGCTACAATATCTTGAGGAGAAGGAGCAAAATTCAGCGAAAAGAAGTTGGCGTATTTTCCGCGCTGGATCTGGAATGTATTCACCTCAGCCCACTCGCGGAGCTGCTGCCAATTTGGGATCATACTGACCACACCAATGGAGCCCGTGATGGTGTTTGGCTCTGCAAAGATATAGTCTGCAAGAGAGGAAATCCAATATCCGCCGGATGCAGCAACATTTCCCATCGAGATTACAACTGGGATTTTCTCGTTTAATTCTTCCAGCTTATCCAAAATAATATCGGATATCATCGCACTGCCCCCGCCGCTATTCACGCGCAGCACAAGCCCTTTCACCGATTTCATCTTTTCTATACGTTCGAGCAGTTTTAATATTTTTTTTGTTATCTTCCTGTAATTGCTCTCCAGCACTCCGGCTTCTGCAAAGGTGATACCACCCTGCGCATACACAACGGCAATCTTATTATACGCAAATTTTCGGTTGCGCGGCTCATAGAGACTGAATTTGAGGACAGGATCATCCTTCTCGATCATTGCCTCGAAATCCTGTTCATTACCAAGATGATCAACAAGCCCCATTTCAAGCGCCTGATTGCCTGACAGAAAATACTCATCGCGCTCATCAAAAATTTTTGTAATATCTTCATCGCTTAAATCCCTGTTTATTTGTAAATCGGAAGTATATACATCATAAAGTCCGTCAACGATGCGAACAAGGTCTTCCTCCAGCTCGGGAGACATTGTTTTTCGGTCGTACATCTCGCCCGTTCCCTTATATTTCCCTGCATGGAGCACCGTCATTTCAACACCGATCTTATCCAGCAAACCCTCATAGTAACTCAACTCGAGTCCGATCCCGTTCATCACAATGCCTGCAGTGGAGCTCGGGTTGAAATAGATATCCTCTGCAGTCGAAGCGAGATAATATCCCTTGTCATAAGTGAAATCGATGTAAGCATAGAGGGATTTACCGCTTTCC
>Ga0268278_1001540_pt1 | contig 13300 bp, 18 predicted proteins | sample saktaG_3_FD_190135 | JGI IMG/M metagenome (GOLD analysis project Ga0268278, IMG submission 190135) | Saline water microbial communities from Sakinaw Lake, British Columbia, Canada - sak_2010_1_5_55m | ecosystem: Environmental > Aquatic > Non-marine Saline and Alkaline > Saline ... | reverse complement strand
CCGTTCTGCTGTTTTTCTCCCCTGGAATAGTCTTCAGCATATTTTTATTAAGGAAGGGAATCACCCTGCCTATAAATCTTGGGATCAAAGGCCGTATTATAATGCAGTTACCTTGGCTCAACGTTTAGCTCTTTATTACAATGCCGAAATCACCTATTGTTAAAATTGTTGACTTAAAGAAAGAAAGAAAGAAAGAAGAAGAATTCACTTCTTTGTCTTCTACTGGTAGTTCCGCTTTACAGAAATTAAATTACAAAAAAGAACAAGCTTTCATCTTTATTAACAGGAGAGGATTGGCCACTAGTATTGTCTGCCAGGATTGTGGTTTTGTTTTCCAATGTCCTCACTGTGATGCTCCTCTCACTTTTCATCATACCGATAAAGGGAATATTCTAATGTGCCATCACTGTGGTTATAGCACCCCCGCTCCTTCTGTTTGTCCTCAGTGCCGGGGGTACCGCTTAAAACCCTTAGGATTAGGAACAGAACGAATTGTTCAGGAAGTAAAAGAATTTTTTCCGCCTGATTTTCCCATAGCCAGAATAGAGGGAGGGATGGAAGATGAAAAAGAACTGGGAATAATAAATGATTTTAATGCTAGGAAAGTAAAAATATTAATTGGAACAGAAGCCTTATTTCGTCCCCAACTCCGGAAAGCTGATTTGGTTATTGTGGCTTCCATTGATCCCCTTCTCTTTCTTCCAGATTACGGCAGTGAGGAAAATACTTTTGCCATCCTGCAAAACCTGAAAAAATTAGCTCAGAAGGAAATAATTGTCCAAACCTTAATTCCTGATAATGACATCTTTTCTTTTTGGAAGGATGATCGGGAAAAAGAATTCTTTCAGAAAGAAATGAAAAATCGTCATGACTATCTTTGGCCTCCTTTTGTTCAATTAATAAAATTAACAGGCATAGCCCGCCAGCAGGACAAGGGGGAAAGAGAAGCCCTGCAACTAAAAGACCGATTAGAGCAGGCATTGCAACATCCTCCCCTCTCTACTTACAGAAAGAATTTTGTTATAATGGGGCCAGGACCAGCTTTTATCTTCAAGGAAAGAGATTATTACAAGTGGAATATTCTTATTAAGTTTAAATATTTTGAAAGCAAGATAGATAAACAGTTGCCAGCTTCCTTAGGACTCGACCTTCTTTTGCCTTCCTTGAGCAAAAAAGAGTTACTGATTCGCAATAAACTCCTGCAGGTGGTTCCTCCTCAATGGAAGATTAATGCCGATCCTAAAGATATTCTTTAATATATGGAATTAATAACAGGTGAACAAAATAAAACATTACGCCAGAAAAGCCTTCCCGTAGAACATATCAATGAGAGGGTGCATCTTTTAATAGATAAAATGAAGCAAGTAATGGCAGAGAATAATGGCATTGGCTTAGCAGCGATTCAATTAGGCCAACCGGAAAGAATTATCGTCTGTCGGGTAGATAACAAGGACTATGTTTTTATTAATCCGGTTGTCAGTAAATTTTCTAAAGACAGTTCGGTTATGGAAGAAGGTTGCTTAAGTTTACCTAACAATTTTGGAGAAGTAGAAAGACCCAGTAAAATCACCCTTAAGGCATTGGATCTGACAGGGAAGAAAGTGAAAATGAAAGCATTTGGTCTTTTAGCCCGGGTTATTCAACACGAAGCGGATCATTTGGATGGAATTCTATTTATCGACAAGGCCAGGGAGATTAAGAAAGAAACAAAGAAGAACATATCTTTTTAACAAGAATTTTTAATTTTTTATTGTATGCGTTTTGCGTTTTTTGGTTCATCAAAGTTTGCTCAAATCGTTCTCCAGGAACTGCTCCAAGAGGATTGGCAGCCGGTTTTAGTGGTAACTAATCCCGCCCGTCCCAAGGGAAGAAAACATATTCTCTCCCCTACCCCGGTAGAACAAGTAGCCAGGAAATACAACATTCCTGTTCTTACACCCGTTAGCCTTAAAACAGAAAGTTTTCAAGAAGCATTGAGCAAATACCGTTTGGATATTTGTATTTTGACTGCTTATGGTAAAATTGTACCGGAGGAAATTCTTTTAATTCCTACTCATGGTTTTGTTAATATCCATCCTTCCCTTCTCCCCAGGTATAGAGGGGCCACACCTATTCAATCAACCATTCTAGCCGGTGACACGGAAACCGGTATAACTCTTCTTCTTATGGATAAGGAAATTGATCATGGCCCTATTATACAGAAAGCAGGATACAAGATAGGGAATACCAGAATAACGTATTCTGATTTAATGCCAGAATTAGCACCCCGGGGAGCTAAACTAGTGATAGAAGCTCTTCCCCTCTGGCTTAAAGGAGAGATTACTCCTCAACCTCAAGACGAATCATTAGCTACCTATTGTTCTAAGATAACATTCACTGATGAAAAGATTAATTGGGACGTTTCTAGTACAATGGTAGACAGAAAAGTAAGATCCTTGAGTTCTCATCCTTTGGCATATTTCCAAGTGCTGGATAAAAGATTCAAAGTAGGTCAGGGGCAACCGTATTCCGGAGATGTTAATTGGGAAGACAAAAAAATAGGTGAAATTTTTTCTCAAAATGATCAACTTATTGTAAAATGTAAAGAAGGGGCCTATTTAATTGAAATGATTCAACCAGCAGGCAAGAACATGATGAAGGGGGCAGATTTTCTACGGGGTAACAAATGGATATTAGAAAAAATATTAAACAGTTAATCGCAATGTTAAAGAACCGAGTGCTTATTGCTTTATTGTTAATTGGCCTGATGGGAATAGGCGGTGTTTTGTATTGGGGCAAAAAAAACAATGCTCTCTCTCAATCTTTAACTGCTTCCATTGCTTCCCAGAGCCAATCAGCTGATTCTGCTCAGTTAGGAGGAGAGTGCAGAGTTGATATTCCTCCCCATATAGACCTTGTTAATTTCTATAAAACGTATGGCGAGAGATTATTAGGTAACGATGATTTAATTGTAATTAAGAGAGAAGATTGGGGAGCTGATAATCATTATGCTGATTTGAATTTTATTGAATCTACTTGCCAAAAAATTTACTGTAATCAGGATAGTTATGATGCGGAAGACTTTTTTTCTTCTTCAGAGTATTGGAACACCAGAGAATTGTTGTTAAATTATCGTGACAATTTTAAAGCTTATGATGATTTATTTCTCCGCAAGATCACTAAGGCAAACGGTGTTGCCTATGAATACATACCTGTAGAAAACATTATTATTCATCATACAGCAGGAAAATTTACCACCTCTCTTGATGAGTCTAAAAAAGAACTACAAAGAATTTATCTTGCTCATGCTGTCCAAAGAAAATGGCAGGATATTGGTTATCACTATTTAATTGATGGAGCAGGACGTATTTTTGAAGGAAGCCTGGGAGGAAAGTATTCAGTGGGCTCTCATACCTATATGCATAATCAAGGGACAGTAGCTATTGCTTTAATGGGTGATTTTCGTCCTGATCATGACGAATTAACAGAGCCCATGAAAGAATCCTTAAAAAAGTTAACTGTTTATCTGTCTCAGGAATATAATTGGGATCTTAGTCAAAAGAAATTCTATTTAAGAAAAAAAGATTTTTCTGGAAGGGAATGGACTGAGAATATTATAAAAGGACATAAAGAAGTGGATCTCAAAGAGAAGGTTACTGCATGCCCGGGAGTAGAGCCTGATGAATTAAGAGCAATTATTTATCCTTATCTTTTTAATGACTAAAGAAGGACAACAATATCTGTTGCAATTAGCCCGACGGGCTATTCAGAAGTATCTTCAGAGCGGACAAATACTACAGATAGAATCAGAAAACCTCTCTCCTGCTCTTCAGGAAAAGAGAGGAATTTTTGTAACATTAGAAGAAAATGGAGAGTTACGGGGATGTATCGGTAATCTCCAGCCCACTAAAATGGTTTATCAGGGAGTGATAGACAATAGCTTATCCAGTGCTTTTTTTGATCCTCGTTTTCCCTCCTTAACAATAGAAGAATTTCCTGATATTAAAATAGAAATCTCTATCTTAGATCCTTTGGAAAAGCTATCTTCCTTTTCCTCTTCTGCTAAATTATTAGACTACTTAAGTAAAAACAAACCAGGATTACTTATTAAAAAGGGCGGTAAGGAAGCTACCTTTTTACCCCAGGTTTGGGAAGATCTTCCTGATGCGGAACTGTTTCTCCAGAATCTTTGTCAGAAAGCTGGCTTAGATCAGGATGACTGGAAAAAACCGGGTTTAGAGATTTCTGAATACAAGGTAGAGAAATTTAAAGAATAATTCATGCGTCTTCGTTCTCCTATAGCAGCTGGCAGTTTCTATCCTGCTGACCCCAAGGATCTTAAGGAAATGGTTCAAATGTTTCTCCAGGAAGCTACAGAGAAACAATTATCAGGTTCCATTAAGGCCATCATTGTCCCTCACGCTGGCTATGTTTATTCTGGGCTGGTAGCTGCCTCTGCCTATAAATTAATTCAGAATAAATCATATTCAAGAATAATCCTTTTGGGGCCTAGTCATTATGCTGCTTTTGAAGGGTTAGCTACTAGCCCGGCTGATATATGGGAGACACCATTGGGAAAAGTAAAGAGTCTGAAGAAAACTGATTTTCCTCAGGATGAAATTAATATTTTAGAATCATCTTCCATCCACCAGCCTGAACATTGTCTAGAGGTACAACTACCATTTTTACAAACAGTATTGAAGAATTTTAAAATATTCCCCATACTAATGGGAGATATTTCTCCGGAAAAAATAGCAGAATTTTCATTGTTGTTACTGGATAAACAGAGTCTTTTAGTAGTTAGTTCTGATCTTAGTCATTATCTTCCCTATCAGGAAGCAAAAGAAATCGATAAGGCTACTATTGATGCCATTCTTCAACAAGACCTAGCTAATTTTCAGAAATATGGAGAAGCTTGTGGTAAAATGCCGATTATGTCTTTAATGCATCTGGCCTTACAGCAACATTGGCAACCCCATCTTTTAAAAGCGCTAAATTCAGGAGATATTACCGGCGATCAAACAAAAGTTGTCGGTTATGCTAGTTTTGCCTACAGTGAAGAATAGTTTTCGTATAATATTTGAACCTCTAATTTTAAAAAATAAAAAAGGCCGGGATTAAACACCGGCCACTTGTTGTTTAACTGCTTTTTTACTTTTTTGATAATTTCTCTAATGCCAGATCTACATATTCTTTGTCTCTGGATAGATCTAAATTATTTAATCTATCCAAAGGATCTGCCCCCAGAGAGAAAATTATGAATCCAAGACTCTCTAAAATTGGATCTTTTTTTACAATCAAGTCTATGTCATGACGTAGCTTCCTTATCTCTTTTTGACATTCAGTTAGTTTATTCAATATTCCAGAATATCCAACTAAGACCTTTTCAATCTCTGTTTTTACTTCACCTTGTTGTTTCTTTTTCATCTCTTCCTCCTTTCTTTATCTTTAATTGATTCCGTGATTTTAATGGAGATTGTTTTTTCCTCAAGTAAAATTGTATCAATTTCCATATTTCAGAACTTTTCTCAGGATATTGTCTTGCAACTTTTTCAAAATATTTTCCTTTCAAAAATTGATTAGAAGGAAGTCTAGGAAAATTGTGATAAGTCCAGATACTGCCAGATGTCCAATGTCCTAATTTTTGTTTTAATTCTGCTTCAAGCACTGCTTCTTTGAAATGCCGAAGCTTTCTCAAAATTCGTTTTCTCATTCCTATCATCTCCTTTTTTTACATTTTTAAGTTACTTATTTAATGTTCAAGGCTGGAAGATTTATATAACCTTCCTGACTGAAACTAACTAAAAGTTTCAACTCTAACATTATGATGCTATATTACCATAAATCACCTTCTGTGTCAAACATAAAAATTCAGAAAATGCCAGCTATTTTAGTATGGCAATAAGGACAATGTCCGTCTTGAAGATCGTTCTTCAGTATTTCCATCCCCCAACGTTCTACTAAAAGAGTGTTGCAATGAGGGCAATAGGTGCCCTCATATTTATTATTGGGTATATTACCAGTGTAGACATAATTCAGGCCATTTTTCTTTCCAATACTATAAGCATTCAGTAATGTTGCTTGAGATGTGGGGGATCGGTCTTGCATTCTATAGGCGGGATAGAAAGCAGAGACATGCCAGGGAATATCAGGGGAGATACCGGCAATAAACTGGGCAATTTGGGTTAATTCCTTATCACTATCATTCAAACCGGCAATAATGAGAGTGGTCACTTCTTCCCAGATGCGCATTTGCCAAATTCTTCTTATATTCTCTTTAACTGGTTCCAAATGTCCCCCTACGATATCTTGATAGAATGATTCCTGGAAACTTTTTAAATCTACATTAACGGCATCAAGATAAGGTTGGATCAATTCTAATGTTTTGATTGTCATATACCCATTAGAAACCCAGACATTTTTAATCCCCTTTTGTTGAGCTAATTTCATTGTGTCCAGGGCATATTCCATCCAAACACTAGGTTCGTTATAGGTATAGGCAATGATGGGAATTTTGTTTTCCTGACAGTAAGAAACAATCTTTTCCGGAGACCAATCTTCTCCCCAGATGTCTACTTTTTTATTGTGGGGTATCTGAGAGATATTCCAATTTTGACAAAACTTACAGGACAAATTACATCCTAAAGTACCTAAAGAAAATGCTTGTGCTCCCGGAAAAAAATGAAACAATGGTTTTTTTTCTATGGGATCAATATTAGTAGCAATCGCTTTTCCATAAGGCAGAAGATAAAGTTTCCCTTTAATGTTTTTTCTAACATTACAAATTCCTTTCTGTCCCTCTTTAATTACACATCTGTTATGACAAACTTCACATTGGACCAGATTGTCCTTTAATTTTTTATATAGTCTAGCTTCTTCCATGTTCTTCATTAATTATAAAAGGAAGCTTTTTTAGTCAAGATTTTGTAAATATTTTCCAGGAAATCACCTCCGGCGTAACCAACAATGAAAGATAATGCAGGACTAAAAAAACTCACGCCTAGGAAGATCATTCCTGCATTCTTCACTGCTGATGAAGTAAGAAGACCAATAATTCCGGAGATGAACATCATGGTAAGGAAATAAGGTAAATGAAAAGGAACATTTTTATATGCCCGTTGATGTTTAATAAAACCCACTAAACCTCTTACCGCTCCCCCACCAAAACCGGTCATGAGAATAATCCAATAATTTTCCATAAAATGTTTGATTTAATTTTCTTTTCCTTATTATAAGATATTTTAAAGTAGTTAACAAATATGAATAAATAAAAATAGGGAGCGCGATGCTCCCTATAGGTTTTTGGGTTCTTTTTTTTAAGAACTCAGCCATTTTATATAGCGTATAATACCCCGAATCAGATATATGATTCCCAAAATAGAAAGAATATAAACAACTGGTCTTTCACTGAAGGGCGCTCCATGCATTTCTTTCTCAACTCGGGATGCCATAATAAAAACAAAGATCATTAATGTTGTTATTACGGTTATTGCTTTCAATGTGATTTTTAACCCTTTCATTTGATTACCTCCCTTTCTTTTTTGTTTTGGTTCTGATCTTCTGTTTTATGCCCGAGAAAAACATAAAACAATCCTATTTCTATAACTCCGACTATAATCGCTGTGAATATAGCCATAAGTGCCTCCTTTCCTTTATATTTTAAGGTACTACTTAATTTTCATTATTCCGTATTATATCACTAATCAATATCTTTGTCAAAGGTTAAGTATTCTCTCGGAGTAAATGAATCAGACGAATCATAAAACGCAGATTATGAATAGTAGCTAAACGTAAATAAAGAGATTCCTGGGTTTGGTTTAAATGATGAAGATAAGCCCTGGAAAAATGCTGACAGGTATAGCAATCACAATTATTATCAATAGGTTCTTTGTCATTTTTAAATCTGCTGTTTGATATCCGAAGAGTTCCCTGAGGAAATTCTGATTTAAATTGAACTTCACCCTGTTCAATGGAAAGCTTTCCATTAAAGAGAGAACCATGACGGGCCATCCGAGCCGGGGAAACACAGTCAAACATATCCACTCCCCTTTTAACCACTTCAATAATATCCTGGGGAGAATTACCTAATCCCATTGTATAACGAGCTTTATCTTCCGGTAAATAATCCTGAAGATACTCTAGAATCTTTAATGATTGAGGCATATTGTAGCCAATTGTTTCTCCCCCTATAGCAATACCATCAAAAGGCAAAGAGGTAATAAACTTGGCTGATTCCTTTCTTAAATCTTCAAAATTGCCTCCCTGAATGATACCAAAAAGCAAGGGAGTCTTTTCTCCTTTGCTTTCTTTTATCTTTTTTAATTCCTGATGTTTAATAAGGGAACGCTTGGCCCAACGATGGGTTCTTTCCATGGCCTTACGGACATATTCCTTATCAGCAGTATCAGCCGTGCACTGATCAAAAGCCATAATAATATCCGCTCCCAATTGATACTGAATTTCAATGGATTTCTCCGGGGTAAAGAAATGCTTTGATCCATCTAAGGGAGAATGAAACAAGACTCCCTCCTCAGTTATCTTGCTTAAAGAGGTACTTTTCTTCTCTCTTTGTCCCAAACTCCAGACCTGAAAGCCCCCAGAATCACTTAAAATGGGCCTAGACCAGCCCATAAATTGATGTACCCCATCTAGCTCATTAATCAGGTTTTCCCCTGGTTGGAGGTGTAAATGGAACGTATTGACTAAGAGAATTTCAATGCCAATATCTTCTAGATCATCAGGCCCCAGTGCTTTAACTGTAGCTTTAGTGCCCGGAGGCATAAAAATTGGCGTCTGGAAGGTTCCGTGTCCGGTTGGTATTTCTCCCCAGCGAGCCTGGGAACGAGAGGACTTTTTTAATAACTTCATTTTTTCTTAATCAACATATTAATCGCGTATATATCCTTTGCTACATTATCAACATAGTTAGAAACTAAAACTGTTTTCATTCCCAGTATTTTTGCCGGCATTAAATCCAAAAAAACATCATCTGCTATTAATAAACACTCTTTTGGTTTTAAAGAATATTTGTTTAAAATATGATTTAAAATAGTAATACTTGGCTTTGTTTCTTCCTTGAACATCTTTGTAGTTAAAATTTCTGTAAAATAGTTATCATTCAAGCCAGCCTTACTTAACAACCTCAGAATATCTTCTTTTGTGTTCCCTTGAGAAAAAATAAATTTTAGTAAATCCTTGGATAAAGATTTAATTAATTTAGCAAACTCGGGTTTTATCATCAATTCGTCTTTTCTAATCAAATTATAATCATGTGAAAATTGAGGAATATTTATCTTAACATTTCTAAACTTTGCCCAATTTTTAACTCCAAATTGAATAATGTCGGTCATCTCCCAGTTAGGATATTTTAAGTCAGCAATTTTATCTGCCTGCCAAAAGAATGCCAACAGCTCTTTAGCGAAAATCTTAAGATCCTTATCTCTGTCATTATTCCTATCTTTCTTTCTTGGCAAATACTTTTCTAGAGTTAGAAAAAAGGCTTTAGCAAAAGCTTCATCGGTATTATCTAATGTCCCATTCAGATCAAAAATTATTGCTTTTGTCATATAAAAAATTAACTTGACCTTTTTTTAAAAAATAAGTTACTACACTAATAGTACATTAACAAAAGGAGGGAAAGATATGAATTTAAAAAATTGCTGTTAAGGACATGATAGGGGTTTGTATTTCTCACCAGCGAGTCTGGGAATGAGAAGACTTTTTTAATACCTTCATTCCTTGCAGCAGTTTACTATACTCTTAACAACAGTTCCCAGCTTGTCCCAGACGGTAAGTTTTTTAATTCCCAAATCCTCCCTTTCTTCTGCTGGTAAATCTTTTACTTTAATTAAATTTAAGTTTAATCCCCAGAACATATTCCAGAGATTATATGCTTTATCAAATAAATTTTTCGCTTCATTTTTGTTTCCTTTTTTCAGTTCTTTTGTTCCCACCTCCATCAATCTCATAGAAGATGCTAATAAGTGTTTTGAGATACAATTGTGGACTACGCCGGTAAAAGTAGTATAACTTTCTTTCGAGGGAACTGCTAAATTATAAACCTTCCCTGAGTAATTTCTTTTCTCTATCTTTCTAATCGGAATCATTATATGCTTATCCAAAACATGACCAAAATTTCCTGAGGTTCTCTGAACTGAATAGTTCAAATTAACTTCCTTCTGGACTAATCTGGCCGCGTCTCCGGAAATACCCATTGAAAACCCATCATGACGGGGAATAATTTTTCTTCCATTTATCTTACATCCTTTTATGTTTTCTTTCTTTCTTAGATGAAGGGAATGGATAACTCCCAATTTAAAGAGAATCAATCTTAATTGAAAAGCAAGTTTCTTGGAAACAGTGAAATATTTTAAAGAATACTTACTTTCACATCCATCTCCTTTTATTAATGCCCAAATAAGAGGAAAGAGTTTTTTCCTGGGCAAATTAATAACCCACAAAGGCAATTGCTTCTCCTCGCATCTTCGTCCAAACTGACTGAAAAATTTTACGATAACTCTTTGGCTACAAATTAAATCCGTAGTGGTATGAGTTTCACTTAATTTCGGAGTAATACCGAAAACCTCTTGAAAGTCTTTTATTGCCCGATTTATCAAAACTTTCTCTTTTTTTCCAAAGGAAAAATAAAGAGTGAAACTATGTTTCTTGTTGCCCTTATATAAACATGATATTTCACTTACTGAGCCTTCCGAAAGATAAAAACCAATTAATTCCATTAAGGAATTGCTAATCTTAATTTTTAAACTTTTCTTGAATTTAGTTGGCTTTTTAATTCCTTTCTTTTTGAAACAACCATCGTTTTCCCATTCATAGTTTATCTCTACTTCTTTTATGTCCTCCTCTTTTTTATATCTAGGGAAAACAAGAAAATCTGTTTCCTCTAGATCTTTGGCAGGCTTCCACACTAATTTTGGTTCCTTAAAATTCTTTCTCCAGCAATCTTTCTGTTTTCTTCTCACTCCGGTGGCGCAAAGCACTGGGTGATTCGGTGTAATGTTAAGAGGGTCGGAGTAATAAGGAAAAATTGAAATTATTTCTCCGTTATATTTTCTCTCAAAAACCTCACTTACGGTATGAAAATTCCCATCAGCGCTGAGAACTTTTTGACCAACACTAATTTCTCTTACAGAAGTCGGAGTGGGATTAGCGTAAATACAAGTTTCGGGAGGAAGACACCAAACCTCTCCCTCGTAGTCTTTAATGATTCTTTTTAATAACTCTACTCGCATTCCTCGTACCTCGTTTAATAAATCAAAATACTTTTCTTTCCCTGTTTTTTCTCCAGTGAAGAGTAAATGTTCTTCGATAGAAATTAAATTCATAATTCCTACTGATAAATCTTCATCAGCTGATAAATCCAGCTTCTTTTCCTTGGTTGCTTTCTCAACCTTTTTTAATAAATTTTCATATTTTTCTTCTGGAGTCATAAGTTTGATTGTTTAACAAATTGTTTTTGTAAGAAGACTGAGCAGAATAAGCACAACAATAGGAACAATAGTTCTCTGGTAGTAAAAGTACACCTTGTTATGATGCCGTTTAATGATAGCATCATTGATCCTATCTGCCAAGAAGAGAACTAATCCTCCTAAAACAGTACCAATGATAATTTGAGGAACTCCACAGAAAAGAGAAGCCTTTTCCTGAAGAAAATCATTTATTAAGGGTAGAAAGGAAAAAGTGAAAGTAAGTATTAAAATCAGCCAAAAACTAAGTTTAAAAGACCATCCTTTCTTAATAAGAAATCTGTTGAATTGAATTGATAAGGATAAGATAAGAGCTCCTATCCATAACCCCAGGGTAAGATCGTTAATTCCTAGCCAGTGAGAGATTTGTAAACCTCCCGCTATGCCAATAGCACATAAAGGACCACACATATTTAATATTTTTATATTTTAGTAATTTAACTAGTCTTTATCTTCTATCTGCTGCTGATCATCTGCTATCGGTTGTTCTTGACTGTCTTCTACCGTATCTTCTATTTTTTCCTTGATCTTTTCTATTGGTTTGGGTTTAGCAGTGCGGCGAAGACTTAATGCCAGTAAGAATCCTCCTCCAATCAAACTGATAATGATAAAAAGCCAGAGAGAAGCAAGACTTAAGACAAAGTAACTTCCGGTGATAAGCCCTAATCCGAAGCCAATAATAATACTGCCGAGAAAGAGAAATAGATGTTTCAACATGATTTTAAGTTATTAGGTTTTTAGGACTACCATTGAGATATTCTTCAATATTCTCCATGGTAGTAATTTCTATATTCCTTAATGCTTCCTGGGTGTTAAAAGCATTATGAGGGGTGATAATAACATTATCTAAGTCAATAAAGGCATGATTAACCAAGAGGGTTTTTAATTCTTTGGAATCCAGTTCTGTATCCTGAAGCAGCATTTTTTGCTCTTCCTTAATATCTCCTTCTTCTTCCAAGACATCCAAAGCTGCTCCAGCCAGTTTTCCTTCTTTCAGTGCCCGATAAAGAGCCTGGGTTTCTACCACTGCTCCCCGGGAAGTATTGATAAGATAAGCATCCTGCTTGATCAAGGGAATATTATCTTTGTTTAATAAATGATAGGTACCTTTATTATAAGGGACATGAAGAGTGATAATATCAGCCTGGGATAATAATTCCTTTAAAGTCACATAGGTGAAATCCAATTGTTGAGCCAGTTCTTCATTGGGATATTTATCATTAGCAATCACTTTCATGGAAAATCCCTTTGCTATCTTTATCACTTCTGTCCCGATATTACCAGTACCAATAACACCAATAATCTTGCCAAATAATTCCCTTCCCTCTAATCCTTTTAGGGAAAAGCTGCCTGTTTCCCTTACTTGATGATAGGATTGGTAAATTTTACGGATTAAAGTGAGCAGGAGAGCAAAGGTATATTCAGCTACCGTATGCTTTCCATAGGCCGGAACATTGGAGACAAGAATATCATGTTTCTGGCAGTAATCTAAATCAATATGGTCAAAACCGGTAGAACGGGTAGTGATATATTTAAGGTTAGTTAAGGGAGATAGGTTTTCCGCTATAAGCTGGGAACCAATAAAGGGAGAAATCACTTCATAGTCCTTAAACTGAGTAATGTTTTCTGCAGTTAATTTTTCTGAAGAGAGATCAATCTTTCCTAAAAAATCAGGGTAATTCTGAAGGATCTTCTTTTCCCACTCTGCTGTCTCTAAATAAATAATTTTATTCATAGTTAAAAATTAAATTAATGTTGTTTCCCAATCTGTATTATTCTATCATATTTTGCCATTCTTTCTAGTGGTTGAGGTGCTCCTGATTTTAATCCCCAGGCTC
>Ga0268278_1001535_pt1 | contig 13307 bp, 13 predicted proteins | sample saktaG_3_FD_190135 | JGI IMG/M metagenome (GOLD analysis project Ga0268278, IMG submission 190135) | Saline water microbial communities from Sakinaw Lake, British Columbia, Canada - sak_2010_1_5_55m | ecosystem: Environmental > Aquatic > Non-marine Saline and Alkaline > Saline ... | reverse complement strand
TTTGTTATTATGCGGGCCGTGAACAATCCAGGGCCACAGAATTCATAGCAGTTGATAACGTGCGTTTAAAGATACCTGATAATTCTGTTTTTGCGCTTGTGGGTGAATCAGGCTGTGGCAAGACCACCCTTGGCCTTGCCATGACCAGGCTTATCGACACAAAAGACGGCATGATCAAGCACGGCTCTGTTATGCTTGAGGATAAAAATATATTAAAGTTTTCTGAAGAAGAGCTCCGTGATGTAAGAGGGAAAAAGATATCATATATATTTCAGGAACCGGCTTCATCATTAAACCCTGTATTTACAATAGGAGAGCAGATAGATGAGACATTGCTTGCGCACAAGATAGCCACAAAGAAGAATGTGAAATCACTTACCCTGGCCTCGCTTAAAGAGGCGAGATTGGATGACGCGCAGCGCATTTATAAATCATATCCGCATCAGCTTTCAGGCGGTATGAAACAACGCGCCATGATAGCAATGGCCATAGCGACAAGGCCAAAACTTATAATAGCGGATGAGCCAACCACAGCGTTAGATGTTGACACAGAAAGAGAGATATTACACTTATTATTGTCCTTGCGCAGGGATTTATCGCTTTCTATTTTATTTATAACGCATAATATCCGTATCGTAAAAGACATAGCGGATGAAGTAGCGGTTATGCATGATGGGAAGATTGTTGAGACAGGTTCTGCTGATAGGGTATTTAGATTTCCTAAGCACGAATATACAAAACTCCTCGTTCTTTCTATGCCGGAAAATATTAAATGATAGAAGTTATAAATGTATCAAAAAATTTCGATAAGGTAGAGGCATTAAAGCCAATAAGCTTTAAGATTGATTATGGAGAGGCTATTGGTGTTATCGGAAAATCAGGCTGCGGGAAGACCACCCTCGCGAAGATAATATGCGCCCTTATAAGGCCCAGCAGCGGGAAAGTTTTATACAGGGGTGAAGATATATTCAGGCTTAAAAAGGCAAAACTTAAAAAATTCAGGCAAAAGGTCCAGATCATATTTCAGGACCCCTTAGCAAGCCTTGACCCTAAGATGACTATCGAGCAGAGCCTGGCTGAGCCTATTATGATACATAAAAGCTATTTAAAAAGAACCCTACCCCAGAATACAAGAGCGCTTATTAAAAAAGTAGGCTTGGGCTATGATATACTTAGCAGATTTCCGCATGAGATTTCAGGCGGCCAGCGTCAGCGCGTAAACATCGCAAGAGCCCTTGCGACAGGGCCGAAGCTCCTTATTTGTGATGAACCTTTATCTTCACTTGACCTGCCTGTTCAGGCGCAAATGCTTCGGCTGCTATTGAAATTAAAAAAAGAAGAAAACCTCGCTCTCTTATTTATATCACATGACCCCGCTGTGATAAAGGTTTTATCAGACAGGGTCCTGCAGCTTTAATAAACCCCCTAAAGCATATCCCCATTTTTGCTATTTTTATTAAAATAACTCATTATAGTTAATTTTCACCACTCCTCAATGACTCTCTTTGTATACTGCAGATCTAAAAACCAGCGCATATTTAAACATTCGCGATTTAAAAATATCATACAATCAAAGCTGAATCTAATTACGAAAGCGCATGCTGATGCAGAAAATGGTAGATTTAGTCCAGGACACCTCAGAGACCTTAGAAAGAGAGACAATATGATAGAAAAAGCCGCGTAACATTCACACAGTAATTAAAAAAACATCATTTCTTTTAATTTTCTCTACCACCCACCATATATATTTGTTATAATAATACTTAATTGAATGGTTATGCTGTACGTAAAAAGATATTAGGAGGGAAAAATGTCCATAGCAAGGAAAGTTCTCGTTGTTGATGATGATGTAAGTATTATTAACCTTCTTACAGAGCTTATCCCTAAAGTCTTAAAGCATGAAATATATTTAACATTGACAGGTGAAGAAGCATTAAAAATATTAAAAGAGAAGAGACCTGATATTGTTTTGCTGGACATGCAGCTTCCTGGTATAGATGGAATACAGGTTCTCAAGATAATCCGCAAGGAATATCCTGATACAAAGGTATTGATAATAACAAGTTATGATAAGGAAGTGAAACAGGCAGTAGCAGAACTTGGAGTAGATGGGTTTTTTCCAAAACCCATTGTTTTAGATGAGATAACAAATAGGATAGAAGAAGTTTTACAAACAAAGGAAGATACCAGAGTCAGCCCTATCTCTTTAGATGAGGTTACGAAGAAAGATGGTATTATTCCTGTTGCAAAGATACTTTTTATCGAAAGAGAGTTCTGGATGCCGTATCTTTTGCCTATTCAGGATGGTGAAAACGAATACCCGCCCCCGCTTGTAGAGCCTTATGGTGAATATGAGTATATGTCTGTCTATTGTCAAAAAGAAGTGCCACCAGCTTTGTCAGTATTCAGGCCTGATATAGTAATATGCGCTACGGATGTACCTATAGATGAGCCTCATGGCAGAAAGTCCGAACCAACAGCCAGCCTGATAGCTGATATTATGAAATCAAAATATGCCCCCAAGGCGATAATCGTACACGGCACACAACAGGATATAAATTCCCATGGCTTTAAAGGTGCGCCTCAAAACACCGGCATCTGGGTTGAAGGTGAAGATATGTACAAATATGATGAGAAAAAGAATAAGGAAAACGCCGAACGGCTCAATAAAATGATATGGTCTATATGCTTTAAGCATAATCTAGTAAAAAAGGCAGAATAGTGGCTATAAAAAGGGTAGTTATAACAGGATTAGGTATTGTTGTTTCAAATGGTATCGGAAAGGATATTTTTTGGAAAAATTGCCTTGGGGGTGTCTCCGGGGTTAAGAAAATAACCACTTTCGATACCACTGAATATAACACGAAAATTGCGGCCACAATAGAGGATTTTGACCCTTCTAAATTCATGGATAAAACAACCGCAAGGCGTTCTGACAGATTTGCTCAATTTGCTTTAGCAGCAGCCGTGATGGCAATGAAAGACAGCGGAATACAAAAAACACTTCCAAAGCAAACAGGTGTCTATATCGGATCAGGCTTAGGGGGTATGTTTTTTGCTGAAACTCAAATAGTAGGAATTATAAACAGGGGTAATCGTGCCGGAAACCCTACTTCCATACCTGCTATTATGCCCAATTCTGTTTCTAATCAAATTTCTATAATGTATGATGCTCAAGGGCCTAATATGACCATATGTACAGCCTGTTCTTCAGGCACGCACAGTATAGGTCAGGCTTTTGATACTATACGTCAAGGCAGAGCTGAAGTTATCATTGCAGGGGGCGCGGATTCCCCAATAGGACGTTACAATTTTCTTGGTTTTGATAAGCTTAATGTCATGAGCAAAAGAAACGAAGACCCAAAAGCTGCTTCAAGGCCCTTTGATAAGGATAGAGACGGCTTTGTAATGGGTGAAGGAGCTGCTGTCCTGATTTTAGAGTCTTTAGAGCATGCACAAAAACGCAATGCCCGTATATATGCGGAAATAAAAGGTTATTCAAATACATCAGGAGCATACCACATTGTTATGCCCAGGCCGGATGCAAATGATATTGCAAGGGCCATGCAGATTTGCTTAGACGAAGCAGGTATTGAATTCTCTAAAATCGATTATATCAATGCCCATGGCACATCTACCATAATGAATGATACGGCTGAGACCAAAGGTATAAAAAAGGTATTTAAAGAATATGCCTATAAAATACCTATAAGTTCTACTAAGTCAATGATAGGCCATAGCTTGGGTGCATCAGGTGCCATAGAAGCTGTTGTCTGTGTTTTGTCTATACAGGATGAAAGAATTCATCCTACTATAAATCTGGATAATCCTGATCCAGGGTGCGATTTAGATTATGTACCGCATAAATCCAGAGAGAGAAAATTACATTATGTTCTTTCCAACTCTTTTGGGTTTGGCAATAATAATGCATGCTTGATATTTTCCAAATATGAATAGTTAAAGTAAGGTTATTATGGCTGATCTGAATAAAGACATTGATATTAGCAAGATTATTAAAAAGACACTAGCAGAATCATTGGATATAGAACCCTCTAAAATCAAGTCCGATGTCCTGCTGGTAGAAGATTTAGGGATAGATTCTTTTGGATTTGCAGAGTTATCTTTTGCGGTACAGGAAAAGTTTGATTTTGAAATTTCTGCTGATGATGCAAAAAACATTAAAACTGTTAGAGATCTAATAGAATATGTTAGCTTTAAAATAAAAAGGGCGTGATACCATGGCTAAAAAGAAATTTTCTTTAGATTTACGTGTTTATCTTAAAGACACGAATTTATTCGGTAATGTGTATTTTGCAAACTATTTCTATTGGCAGGGAGTAGCAAGGGAGGAGTTTTTCAGGCAGGTTGCACCGGATCCTATGTTTTTTATTAATAAAAAAATAACAATGGTTACTATAGAAGCCGGTATGAAATTCAAAAAGGAAGCTTTGTTGTTTGATGAAGTTACCATTGAAGTGAGAATAGCAAATCCTAAAATTACTACCTTTGAGTTAGTTTTTATCTTTACTAATAAAAAAAGCAAGGAAATTTTAGGTGAAGGCAGGCAAAAGATTGGGTTTATAGATGAAAGCAATAAGGTTATACCCATACCAAAAGAGTTAGCAATAAGTAGTGCTGAGTACATATAATATATTATGATTGAAAAAAGAACATACCCTAGATTTAAGCTATCTTTTCCTATAAGTATAACATCTGATGCTGTTGGTAGGGCTGTTGATGTTAGCGAAACAGGTTTTGGGTTTATTCTCCGGAAGCCACTTCTTTTATCTGAGGTAACAGCAAGAATTGAGCTTACACCCAAAGAGTCAATTGAAGCAAAATTTAAACTCATTTGGCAAAACCATCAGCTTGAACATAATGGTTTTAGGTATGGAGCCTGTTTTATAAGATTAAAAGAGGGCGATGCTCATATTTTGCGGAATATTTGTTCAGGCCTGTCTCTTATTGATAAAAGATACATAGAGCTAACAGATAGTTTTGCTCAATATGTACAAGTGTTAATATCTGAGCTTAATGATTTTGATAGGAAAAATCCTAGTAGATCAACACAAATTGCTTTTTTGGAAACACGAAAAGAAGAAATATTTAAAAAGTTTGATTTGTATTTTGAGCAAATATGGGAGATCGTAAAAAAGCTCGATCGTAGTACACGCATGATATATTTATATAAATATGCTTACGAATTCAACCGTATATTTGGGCAAGATATAGCAATAAATTGGCGTATTTATATGAAACCACTCGGATATGCAGGCGATTATATTGTAATGAATTATATATATGATTACAGCGGCAGTGAATACATGGGTAATTCTTCTTTTCAAAGGCTCATTAACAATTATACATGCAATATCCCATTTGCAAGATCAAATATAGCAAGGAAAGATTTTATCAAAGGAAGAATCTTAAGTACCATAAAATGTAAGGAAAATCCTACTATATTGAGCGTTGGTTCTGGTCCTATGAGAGAATTGATAGAGCTGCTAAGAGAAGGCAGGGTTAAAAATGATATAAAGATTACTTGTTTGGATTTCGAAAAAGAAGCGCTAGATTATGTAAAAAATGAGATAAAAAAAATAACTCAAAAAAGCAATACGTTTTTAAATGTGATATACGAACATAAAGATGTAATGGATTTTGTCAGTTTGAAAATAAAAAATACCAATTTCGATTTAATTTATACCGCAGGACTTTTTGACTATTTACGGAATGCTACTTGCCTGCGGGTATGCCGCAAGTTATATAGTTTGTTAAATGACGAAGGCAATCTTTTAATATGTAATGCTTCCTTGGATAATGCAACTCACAGAGGTTATTATGAGTTTTTAGGAGATTGGGTTATGCAATACAGAAGAAAAGAAGATATGCTTTCATGGGTAAGAGAACTTGATGGTATTCCTGAAATAAGCTTTGAGCAACCATCCGATTGTTTAAACTATTTATTTATGTGTGTTAAAAAATCGTTAAGGTAAAATATCGTGAATTTAGCATATGCCGTAGCTTCCTTTTTGACTTTTTTAATTTGTTGCGTAGGTGGTGTCTTCGTGTATTTAAAAGGGAAACACCTCCCGCTTAATCGTTGCTATTTGTTGATAAGTTTTTCTATAGCATTATGGTCGCTAGGCATCTTTATGCACGCCACTGTTGTTAATCCCGAAAGATGCCTATTCTGGGCAAGATTTTCTCATATAGGTGCTGCTTTTATACCATTGTTTTATTTCTTATTCGCCGTTAAGTTCATTAATCCGGAATTCCGTATTACAAAATCAACGATAGCATTATTAATCGTACCTATTTTTTATTCATTACTTGCTTTTAATAGAAATTTTTTTGTCAGTGTCTCTCCCAAAGTTAATCTAATGCGATGGGCAGATCCTGGTTTATTGTATCCTTTATTTGTTGTCTATTTTTTGAGTCTTCCAGCTATAGCGCTTGCGTATCTTGTTTTTAATTTTAAAAAACAAGATTCAATTAAGAAAAAACAATTATTTTATATTATATTTGCGTCTGTATTATGTTATATAGGTGGTTCTAGCACATTCCTAACAGTTTATGCAATAAAGATGCCCTTTATTCATCCATACGGGTTATTTTTAGTTTCCGCTTATAATGTTATTATAGCCTATGCTATTCTCCGCCATCAGCTTCTTGATATCGAAGTCATCATCAAGAAGACCCTTGTTTTCGCTGGGTTATTTGGTTTTGTGTTCGCGGTTATAGTTGCAGCGGCTCTTTTAACACAGGAATTCATTGCAAGCTATACCCCGCATTCTAAGTATCTGGCATTAGCTGTAAGCGCCGCTATTATTGTATTTTTACAACAGCCTGTTTATAATTTCTTGGTGAATATAACCAACAGATTCCTTTTTCAGAAAAAATATGATGCGCGAAAAATGCTCAAGGATTTCTCCAACGAAGCATTAACTATTTTAAATCTCGATATACTTTGCAAGGTTACTATAGAGGCATTAGTCAGGCATTTGTATTTATCAAACTGCGCGATTTTACTGTTAAGCAGAGAAGAGATAGGCTATCAGATATATGATTCATCCGGCATAGAGGATAAAGGTATATATTTTGATTCAAATAATAGCCTTGTGAGCTCTCTTAAAACAGGTTACCTGCCGTTGTTGTATCAAAGTTATGATAAAAGTATGCAGGCTTCTGAATCAGCAAAAAAAGATATGGAAAGGATAAAATCCAGGCTTTGCCTGCCGCTGATTATCCATAATGAGATGGTAGGTATCCTAAGCTTAGGCGCGAAAAAGTCCGATCAGCCTTATGATGAAAACGATATAGACATATTGACAACCTTGATAAAGACCCTGTCAATAGCCATCAGCAATGCAAGGCTTTTTATGCAGGCTGCCCAATATGAGAAATTAGCGGCAATAGGCACCTTAGCCTCTGCCGTAAATCACGAGGTCTGCAACCCTCTAAATAGGATAGGGGTCCAGATACAGGCTTATATATTAAACAAAAAGACTAAGATTTTTGCGAATAAAGCGCTGGAGGAGCAGTTTAATGAAGTGGAAAAGATAATGCGTGATATAATGACCGAAATCCAAAAGGTCGCTAATATAACAGGCAAATTATCAAGTTTTGCCAAGCCCAGCAAAATTGTTGCTTCAAAGCCTATTGATATAAGACAGAGCATAAAAGATGCTCTTGATGTTCTTGCCCACAAGTTTCAGCTGGATAGAATCAATATAGAGGAAAATATCCCCGCAAACTTATCCAAGATAACAGCTGATGAAGATCAGATGCAGGAGATATTTTTTAATCTCCTTAAAAACGCTGCCGAAGCCATAAAAGAAAAAGGTACAATTTCAATCACGGCAAAAGAGGACAATGACAAGGTCAGGATAGAGGTAAAAGATTCAGGCTGTGGAATACCGGAAGATAAATTGGATAAGATCTTTGAACCATTCGTTACAACAAAAACAGACGGTTCAGGTTATGGGCTGGCTGTAGTGCGTGAGATTATTTTACGTAATAAAGGCAGTATAGCGGTAAAAAATAATGTAAATGGCGGAAGCACGTTTTATTTGGAATTTCCAAAAGCGTAAAGGTGCCTAAAGTGAAAATTTTAATGGCCGATGATGATATAAAGGCATTAAATATGCTGGCTTCGGCTTAAATCCGCTTTTCATTTTCGGGTTGGCATGCTCGGGGCTTAGCTACCCTTGGTGTTTCCGTACCCCTAATTAATTTGACACAACCCTGTTATTTATTATATAATACCAATCCTAATGAAGACTACCATAAGAAAAGCATATATAAGTGATGTGCCGAAGATTCAGGAGCTCATAGGGTATTTTGCCAAAAAAGACCTTATGCTCTCGCGCTCCCTTATGGATCTTTATGAAAATATAAGAGATTATTTTGTAGCAATAAGCGGCAAAAAGATAATAGGTTGCTGCGCCCTTCATATATGCTGGGAAAACCTTGCTGAAGTAAAGGCCCTGGCTGTTGATGAAAATATGCATGGCAAAGGCATTGGTGACAGGCTCGTTAAAGAGGCCCTTAAAGAAGCGAAGAAGCTTAAAATAAAGAAGGTGTTCTGCCTTACATATGTGCCTAAGTTTTTCACTAAAAGGGGTTTTAAGAAAATAGACAGAAAACTGCTCCCCCATAAGATATGGACAGAGTGCCTGCAATGCGCTAAGTTTCCAAATTGCGATGAACAGGCCATGATGCTTAAAATAAAATGAAACAGACAATCACAGAGAAAATACTTGTAAGGCATTATAATAAGAAGAGAGTATCTCCTGGCGAATTTATAAACGCTAAGGTAGACCTATGCCTTGGAAATGATATTACGGCACCTTTGGCGATATCTGAGTTTGAAAAAGAGTGCATAGCAAAGCCCTGGGACAGGAATAAGATTGCCCTTGTGCCTGACCATTTTACGCCTAATAAAGACGCGATGAGCGCCAGGCAGTGCAAGGTGTTGCAGGAGTTTTCCAGAAAACACAGGATAAAGCACTATTTCGAGCAGGGAAGAGTTGGTGTAGAGCACGTCCTTTTACCTGAAAAAGGTTTAGTCGGGCCGGGGGATCTTGTTATAGGGGCAGATTCTCATACATGCACATATGGCGCATTAGGTGCTTTTTCTACAGGTGTCGGCTCTACGGACTTAGCCGCTGTTATGGCAACAGGCAGGTGCTGGTTTAAAGTGCCAGAATCTATAAAGTTTATATACAATGGAAAGCTGTCAAAATGGGTAGGTGGTAAAGATTTAGTGTTATTTACAATAGGACATATTGGTGTGGACGGGGCAAATTACAAGGCAATGGAATTTACAGGCCCTGTCATAGAAAAACTATCAATGGATGACAGGTTTGCCATATGCAATATGGCTATCGAGGCAGGAGGTAAAAACGGGATTATAGCGCCTGATAAAATTACCCTTGAATATATAAAAGGTACAACAGGTAATCGTTATGCAGCGTATGCCAAGAGATGTTTTTATCTTTTCTCCGATGAGAATGCCCAATATTCCGATACCTATGAATGGGATTTATCTAAGATAGAGCCTCAGGTCGCTTGCCCGCACCTGCCAAGCAATGTAAAAGGCGTAAGTGCCCTTAAAAAAGTATCTATTGACCAGTCAGTAATAGGGTCTTGCACTAATGGAAGAATATCTGACTTTCGCATTGCGGCAAAGATATTAAAAGGGAAAAAGGTGAATTCCCGCGTGCGATTAATAATAATACCAGCAACGCAGAAGATATATCTGCAGGCTTTGAAAGAAGGCCTATTAGAGATATTTACAAAGGCAGGTGCTGCTGTTGAAACACCTACCTGCGGACCGTGTCTTGGCGGGCATGCGGGCGTACTTGCAGAGGGAGAAACCGCTATTGCCACTACAAACAGAAACTTTGTAGGAAGGATGGGGAGTCCCAAGAGCTTTGTGTATCTTTCAAATCCGGCTGTTGCCGCGGCGAGCGCTATAAAGGGCAGAATAACAAGCCCAAACGATATTTAGAGGAAGAAGCAATGAAACTAAAAGGCAAGGTATATAAGTTTGGGGATAATATAAATACGGATGAAATTATCCCCGCGCGTTATTTAAATACAATAGATCCTGAGGTCCTAAGCCAGCATTGCATGGAAGACGCGGACCCTGAATTTGTAAAAAAGGCCCAAAAGGGAGATGTGATTGTAGCAGGCGCTAATTTTGGATGTGGCTCATCCAGAGAGCATGCCCCTATATCTATTAAGGCAGCAGGTATATCATGTGTAATCGCGGAAAGCTTTGCCAGGATATTTTATCGCAATGCAATAAATATAGGCCTTCCCATACTTGAAAACAGGGAAATTGTCAAGCAGGTAGAAACAGGTGATGAGATCGAGATAGATCTTTCAAAGGGCGAGATACATGATATAAAAAGAGGCAAGGTTTATGCCACGCAGGCATTTCCTGAATTCATGCAAAGAATAGTTTCAGCAGGCGGGCTGATGAAATATATCAAAAAATCGTAAAAGGAGCATTAACATGTATAAGGTAGCAGTAATGCCGGGTGATGGGACAGGGCCTGAAGTCGTACGAGAGGGTTTAAAGGTTTTGAAAGCAGCGTCCGAAAAGTTTAATTTTAAATATGAGACAAAGACATTTGACTGGGGCGGCGAGAGATATTTAAAGACAGGCGAGACAATACCTGAGGGCGGGCTTGATGAACTAAGAAAATTCGATTCTATATTTTTAGGCGCCATAGGACACCCTGGAGTAAAGCCGGGCATATTGGAAAAAGGTATTCTGCTAAAAACAAGATTTGACCTTGAGCAGTATATAAATCTTCGCCCTATAAAACTTTATCCGGGCGTATGGACGCCTGTAAAAGACAAGGGCCCTGAAGATATAGATTTTGTCGTTGTCAGGGAAAACAATGAAGGCCTGTACAAGGGCATGGGCGAGTTTCAGAATAAGGGGACCAAGGACGAGGTTGCAATACAGATATCCTACAATACCCGTAGAGGTGTTGAGCGCTGCATAAGGTACGCCTTTGAATTCACAAGAAAACGCAATAAGAGAAAAAAACTTACCCTTTGCGGAAAGACCAATGTGTTAACATATGCCTGGGATTTGTGGGAGCGCGCCTTTAATGAGGTCGCAAAGGAATACACGGATATAAAAACTGATTATGCGCATGTTGACGCGACTTGTATGTGGTTTGTGAAAAATCCCGAATGGTTTGATGTTATTGTAACAGATAATATGTTCGGTGATATCATAACGGATTTAGGCGCTATGATACAAGGCGGCATGGGCATAGCCTCAGGAGGCAACATAAACCCTGAAGGTGTTTCAATGTTTGAACCAATCGGAGGCTCCGCGCCAAAGTACACAGGTAAGGGTGTGATAAATCCTTTAGCGGCGATAGGCGCTGTGCAGATGCTTTTAGCCCAGATAGGTGAAGATAAGGCCTCGCAGGCAATAGAAAAGGCTATTATGTATGTTACCGCGAATAAATTAAAATCATTATCAGCGGGAAAGATGGGATATTCTACCGCTGAAGTTGGGGACCTGGTGGTTGAGAATCTGTAATTATAAAATCAAGGAAAACCATGAAAAAATATAATATTGCAGTAGTCGGCGCTACGGGTGTTGTGGGGTGCGAAATGCTAAATACCCTCCAGCGGAGAAAATTTCCAACAGCAGAGGTGCGCTTGCTTGCATCAGAAAGGTCTGTTGGTAAAAAGATACAATTTAAAGGCAGGGCCCTAAATGTCCAACTACTCTCAAAAGACGCATTTAGTGGGATTGATATAGTATTATCCAGTGCCGGTGCTTCTCTTAGCAAAGAGTTTTTGCCATTTGCCGTTAAAGCAGGGGCAGTCTGTATTGATAACACTTCCGCATACAGGATGGATGTTGATGTACCATTAGTTGTGCCTGAGGTAAATCCGAAAGATGTATTCAAGCACAAGGGCATAATTGCAAATCCTAATTGTTCAACAATACAGATGGTAGTTGCTTTAAAGCCTTTGCATGACTATGCCAGGATAAAAAGAATAGTGGTCTCTACTTATCAGGCGGTATCCGGCGCCGGGAATCCCGCTCTTACGCAGCTTGAAGAAGAGATAGCCCTTATTGTGCCTAAGCGCTCAGGCAGACCTGCAAAAGGTTACAAGCCTTCCAAGTTTCCTTATCAGATAGCGTATAACCTCATTCCCCAAATAGACGTATTCCTTGATAATGGTTATACAAAAGAAGAAATGAAGATGGTCAATGAAACCAGGAAGATATTGCATGATAATTCTATAAGGATAACCGCGACATGCGTCAGGGTGCCTGTGTTTATCGCGCATTCAGAATCTGTGAATATCGAGACCAGGAAAGCCATTACTGTAAATAAAGCAAGACAGCTTCTGCAAAAGGCCCCCGGCATAAAAGTGGTCGATGATCCGCCTAAATTAAAATATCCTATGCCAATAGACGCGGCCGGAAAATACGATACATTTGTAGGAAGGATACGAAAAGACGAAAGCATAAAAAACGGGCTAAACCTATGGATTGTATCTGATAACCTTTTAAAAGGCGCTGCATTAAATGCTGTTCAGATCGCCGAAGTACTTATAGGTAAAAAGCCCGTTTCTTGAGCACGATAAAAATGAGAAATATTAGACTCAAGATAGAATATGACGGGACAAACTATAACGGCTGGCAGACGCAAAACAATAAAAACCGCGCAAGGCCTCAGAACACCATACAGCAAACCATAGAAACAGTTTTAAGCAGTATACTTCAGGAACATATAAAACTTATTGGCTCAGGCCGCACAGATTCAGGCGTGCACTCATTAGGCCAAACCGCGAATTTCAAGACAAAATCCGAAATATCCCTTAAGCAGATTCAGCGCGCCCTAAACGGGCTTCTTCCGAAAGACATTGTTATCGTAAGCGTAAAAGAAACCAGCCTTAACTTTCATTCCAGATTTGATGCGCTTTCAAAAACCTATTGCTATCAGATATTAAATTGTCCGCATGCCTCAGCTTTCAACAGGCTATATCAATATCATATACCTTACAAGCTCGATCATAAATTAATGCAAAAGGCAGCTCGGGTATTAATAGGGAGAAAAGATTTCCGGTCTTTTCAGGCATCGGATAAGAGAGACAGAAGTTCCATAAGAAACATCAAGAAACTATCTGTAAAAAAGCAGGGCCATATTATTGCTATTGATATCGAGGCAGACGGTTTTCTTTATAATATGGTGCGCAATATTGTCGGTACGCTTATAGAAATAGGAAGAGGTAAACTTGGGCCTGAAAGTATCGGA
>Ga0268278_1001527_pt1 | contig 13350 bp, 11 predicted proteins | sample saktaG_3_FD_190135 | JGI IMG/M metagenome (GOLD analysis project Ga0268278, IMG submission 190135) | Saline water microbial communities from Sakinaw Lake, British Columbia, Canada - sak_2010_1_5_55m | ecosystem: Environmental > Aquatic > Non-marine Saline and Alkaline > Saline ... | reverse complement strand
GTGCGCGCGGCTACCGCACGGCCAAGAATCTCATCACGATGATCTACATGATTGCCGGCAAGCTCGACTTCAGCTTACCCACATGAAACAGCGAGGAACCATGAAACTTCACGTCTGTCATCGCTACCTTGTCCTGATTGCCGCAGTGCTGCTGGTTCAGGCAGTGGCTCAGGCTGAACCACTGCACCCGTGCGGGTGGATTCGCGATGACCCGCGCACGGCACCGTGGATGGTTGAGGACAAGCTGGTGCCGTCCGCTCCCCGCAGCCTGGGTGTCTCGGTGGACCTGTCCAGCCAGATGCCGCCGGTCGGGAACCAGGGCTCCCAGGGTTCGTGCTGCGCGTGGGCCATCGGGTACTACCAGAAGACCCACTACGAGTGGCTGGAGCACCACTGGAACGACTCTCTGACCAGTCACCAATTCAGCCCGGCGTTCATCTACAACCAGATAAACGGCGGCGCGGACCAGGGCTCGGGCTCCAACTCCGCCTACGCGCTGATTGCCGACCAGGGCTGCGCGACAATGGCCGATTGCCCCTACAACCAGAACGACTGCACCACGTGGCCGTCTGAATCGGCCTATGCCCGCGCCATACCCTACCGCGGCAGCACGAGCCGCTGGTTCTCGATGACCGACTCCGTGGGCATTAACAGGGCCCGGCAGCGCCTCGACAGCGGGTACACGACGGTCATCGGCATCAGTGTCTACTCCAACTTCGATTACATCCCCAGAACTTCAACTACACCTACTGCGTGGCCGACAAGTACGGCAGCAACCGCGGCGGCCACGTCGTGACCATCGTCGGCTACAACGACACCATCACCACGCACGACGGCCCGGGCGCCTTCAAGCTGGTCAACTCCTGGGGTACGGGCTGGGGTCTCGCCGGATACTGGTGGATGTCCTACGTCGCGGCCACCAACGCGGAGCTGTCCGCCCAGGTCGGCGTCTACCAGGATGACCGCATCGCCTACGCGCCGACCATGCTCGCGCGCGTGCGCCTCACGCACGCGGCCCGGGACAAGATCGGCATCCGCCTCGGCGTGGGCACTCCCTCCTCCCAGCTCTGGCTAAAGGACTTCCGGACGTGGCGCTACCCGAATACCGACCACGCCTTCCCCAACCACAACATAGTCTTCGACATGACCGAGGGCGAGCCGCTCATCACCAACGGCCTGACCGATTCGGTCTCCGTGCAGGCGATTGACGACGTCGCGGACTCCCAGTCCGGCACCATAGACTACTTCGCGGCCCAGCACCTGGCGTGGGACACGACCGGCGTCTCCTCGGATACGCCGGTCGGCATCCCGGACTACAACGTCGCGGTCTTTGCCCGGGCCGGAATCCCCAAGCTGCGTGACGTCGGCGCTTACCTGCTCATCGCACCCACCGGCACCGTTGATTCGGGTTCGTCGACTGCGCCGCAGGCCCGAGTCAAGAACTACGGCCTCGAGGCGGCATCCTTCCCGGTGGTCTTCCGCATCGGTGCGTATGCGGATACCCAGAATGTGACCAACCTGGCTGCCGGGGATTCGGCGACGTTGACCTTCGACTCCTGGACCGCGACCGCGCGCGGCGCGAACGCTACCCGCTGCTCCACCGGCCTCAGCGGCGACCGCTGTCCGGCCAACGACAAGCAGATCGGCTCGGTGATTGTGCGGGTGCGGGACGTCGCCTGCACGCAACTCCTCGCGCCCCCGGACACGGTCGACTCAGGTGCGACGATAGCGCCGCGGGCCGTGGTCCGCAACGCCGGCACCACGAGCGAGACTTTTGACACACGCTTCGCCATCGGCCTCGACTACGCGGACACGGTCTCGGTCACACTGGGGGTGGGAGGGAGTGACACGCTGGACTTCGCTGGCTGGGACGCGCTCGTGCTCGGCACCTTCCCCGTGACCTGCTCCACGATGCTCGCAACCGACATGAACCCGGCAAACAACACGGTGCAGGACTCGGTCACGGTCGGGGTCCACAGCGGCATCGCCGAGCAGACCGGGCTGCCCAGGGTCTCCTCGCTCGAACGGCCCGTGCCTGACCCGATGCGCGGCGTGGCCACAATCCGGTTCAGCATCCCGCGTCGGGCTCAGGCAAGCGTCACAATCCGCTCCGCGACCGGCGCGCTGGTGAGGACCCTCTGCAACTCCTCCCTGCTCCCTGCTATCTACTCCCTTACGTGGGACGGCCGTGACGCACAGGGCCGGCGCGTCGCACCGGGCGTCTACTTCTACCGGCTTGAAAGCGACAACACCACGCTCACGCGCAAGGCCATCAAGATAGACTAGGTCCGAGCGCTTCTGCGGGGCGGGCTCCTTCCCGCCCCGCCTTTGTTATTCCGTTCCTCGCGTACTCCTTCCATTCTCCGGGGCCGCCGCTTTGTTTTTTGACCTTTGGCTTTTGGCTTCTGACTTGCGCCCGTCAACCTTGCCCGCCCCGCTTCTGTCATTCCCCTTCCTCTCCACACTTCTGCATTCTGACTTCTGAATTGCCCGCCGTTTGCATTCTGCAATCTACAATCTGAAATCTGCAATACCTCCCTCCCGCCCCTTTCCTCCCTATACTTCTGCATTCTGACTTCTGACATCTAACTTCTGACTTCGAACGCTCCGCCACTCGGTCCCTCGATCCCTCTATCTCTCTATCCCTTTCCTCTCCACTTCTGCCCCCTGCCTTCTGCTCTCTGCCTTCTGACTTCGGTTGGGGTCTCGATACTGCAACCTGCAAACTGGTAACTGGAAACTCGCGCCCATGGCGCGCCGTTCCCTCTCCTTTCCCGCCTCGCCGCAGAGATTGACACCCGGCCCGGATTCCGCTACAAATTCTTCCATGAACGCGGACACTGCTGAGCAGACTCCGCTGGACCAACTCTGGGACGCCGCGAAGGCTTCGCAGACCGCCAGGAATTTCGAGCCGGCCGCTGCGGCCTATGCCGAACTCTGGCGCCGCACCCGGGAACCGGAAGCCGGAGCCGCGCTCCTCAGATGCCTGCGCCGGCTGAAACGCCACACCGAAGCGCTCCCGCTCGCGGATGAACTCAACCGGCTGTTCCCGAACTCGCCGGTCTGCCGCCGACAGATCCTGAAGGCCTGGCTGCACGGCCGGTTTGTCCGGCATGACCCCGACTGCCCGTTGGAGAAGCTCGATGCCTGCGCCGAGGCCCTGCTGAAGGCACACCTGAAATGGGCAAAGCCTCTGGTCAGGCTCGCGGTGATGGAAGAAGCCGTCCGGGCGCGGCAGTGGGACCTGGTCAAGACCCGGGCAACACAATCCGACCTGCCGCAGCTCCGCAAGGCCCGGCGCCCCGTGCGAGACGGCGGACTAAGCCCGCAGGCATCCTGGTACGACTGCCTGGTAAAGATGCTGCTCGAAACCGGCCGGGCCGCGGACGCGCTCGTCCTGCTCTACAAGATGCCGGAAATACCTCCGCCCGAGCGCGACCGGTTCCTGCAGCACAAACTCGACGCCTACCTCATGCTCGACAGCCCGCACGACGCCCTCGCCATCTACGCCGAATTCAGCCGCAGAACCCCGCCGCCGCGCTGGGCATTCGCAAACGCCGCCCGGCTGCTGCGTGACCTCGGTCAAACCCGGGTAGCGATAATCCTCTTCTGTCGGGCGCTGCTCCACACCGGCGAGCCGGGCCAGACCGGCATGATAATGATCGACCTGTCGGACCTGATGATCAGAATCGGGTGGACCGACCTCGCGCTCAAGCAACTGCGGATCGCCCTCAGGCAGTTCCGCGACAACGGCTGGACCGTCCCGCCCCGGCTCTACGCCCTGCAGGCCACGGCAGAGGCCGGCTGCGCCGACCCGGGCAAAGACTACGCCCACGACCCGAACACCGCCCGGGACTGCCTGGAAATCTGGAGCCGCGAGGCTAGCCGGCGAATCGAACTGAAGCGGGACGCAAACCACACGCGGCGCGTGCTCACAGAAGTGCACGGCGTGCTTCGGGCCGAGCCGGACGGGTGGACGGCGCTGGCGTCGGCCGGCCTCAGAGCAATCTGCTCCGAGGCCGACCTGCCGGAAGGGGCCGAGTCGGGCAGCCTGGTAACCTTCGACGCGGTCCCCGCTTTCGACCGCGTCCACACCCACGAAACCTCGCGTGCGACCAACATCCGCCTGGCCCAGCCCTCCGCCTCGGCCTGACTTCCGGCTTCCTTCCTCCTTCCCCAGCCCTCCGTCACATCCGCCACTCATCATTCAGCGCTCATCACCCATCGTTATCCATCGCCACTCGATCCCTCTATCTCTCTATCCCTGTCTCTCCTTCGCTCACACTTCTGCATTCTAACTTCTGACATCTGACTTCTGACTTCGGTTGGGGTCTCGATACTGCAACCGGCAAACTGGTCACTGCAAACTCGCGCCGCTGGCGCGATGGTCCCTCGATCTCTCTATCCCTGTTCTCTGCACTCGACCCCTAGGAGTCCGGCCGAAAAGTCTTGACAAGCGTCCTGTTATATGTTAGTCTTGGGTCATCGCTGAGCAGCCGGTAGACAGCCCGAGGTTTTCCGAGAGGAGGCGTCTTGGTCGGACACGTTGATCCGCAGCGTAACCTGTACACCTGTGACAACCAGTACCTCAAGTTCGTGGGCGAGGATACGTTTTACGGCTTTCTGGCCCGGCACCGGCCGGAGCTGTTCCGGGACGATGACTTCGTCTCGCTTTACACCCAGAACAACGGTCGGATGAGCGTGCCGCCGAGCATTCTGGCTAAGGCGCTGCTATTGCAGAGCCACGACCGGGTGAGCGACGAAGAGGCGGCCGATCGTGCGCGGTTCGACATTCGCTGGAAGGTGGCGTTGGGCATCGGGATTGACGATCAGCCGTTTGTGAAGAGCACTTTGCAGGCCTTCCGTGCCCGGTTGGTTCTGCACCAGGTGGAGCAGGCAATCTTCCAGCGGTCGATTGATGCGGCTAAGGGGTCCGGGCTGCTCGCGAGCCGGAAGCTGAAGGTGGCGTTGGACACGACGCCGATCTTCGGTAAGGGAGCGGTGAAGGACACCTACAACCTGTTGGCGGACGGCATCCGGCAGTTGGTGCGGGCGCTGGCGCTCCTGTCCGGGCAGGCGCCCGAGGTCTGGGCGCGGGAACACGACCTTACCCGTTACTGGGGCACGAGCATCAAGGGTGAGGCAGAAATCGACTGGGATAACGCGGCAGCGCGGCAGGCGTTCTTGGACGGGATTGTAGTGGACGCGGAGCGATTACTGGCAGTAGCCGAGCGGGTCCGAGCCGGGTATCCGCCGGACAGCGCGGAGTCGGGGCGGATTGATGAGGCGGCCCGGCTACTCAAGCAGTTGTTGGTACAGGACGTTGAGCGGACTACCGAAGGCAAGGCGGTTTTGAAAGGTGGTGTGGCGCCGGACCGGGTTCCTTCGGTTACCGACCCCCAGATGCGGCACGGGCGGAAGAATGCGAGCCGGAAGTTCACCGGGCACAAGGGGGCGATAGCGGTAGATACGGAGAGCGGGGTGATAACGGCGGCGGGCGTGTTGGCGGGCAACGCTCCTGACCGCACCGATGCGCTGGAGTTGGTGCAGGAGACGCGCCGGAACACGGGTTGTGAGGTAGCGAAGGTGATTGGCGACTGCGCCTATGGCGACGGTGCGACGCGGCGGGTGTTCAAAGAGCACGGTTGTGAGCTGGTGGTGAAGGTGCCGCGTGGTGGGAAACCTGGGTACTATGCCAAGGGCGACTTCAAGATTGATCTGGAACACGACTGCGTAACCTGCCCGGCCGGGCAGACAACGAGAAAGTGGAAGCTGAAGAAGGTACGTAGAGGGGTGCGGGGCGAGTGCGTGGCGGTGAAGCAGTTCGAGTTTGCGGCGGAGCGGTGTCGTGGCTGTGCTCATTATCGGCAATGTGTGAGCAGCAAACTGGGCAAAGGGCGGAGCGTGGTGCTGCATCCTGAGGAAGGGCTGCTGCAGGAGGCGCGGGCCTATCAGGAGACGGCAGCATTTCGGGAAGACACCAAGCTGCGGCAGACAGTGGAGCACCGGCTGGCGCGGCTGGTGCAGTTGGGGATACGGAAGGCGCGGTACTTTGGTCGGCATAAGACCAGGTGGCAGTTGCTGCTAGCGGCGGCGGTGGCGAATCTGGTGCTGGTGGCTGCCTGGGAGTCAGCGACCGGGACTTCGCCTGGTCTTGGGACTTTTTCCTTCAGTCTGCTGCTACAACTGACTTTCTTCTTGCTTCTCGTGCCGAATCTCATCGGCGAGGTGAAACGGCGACAACATCTCGTCTTCCCCGCGTCAGTTCGTGGTCGCGTGCCCCAGATCCCCGGTTTCCGGCCGGATTTCTAGGGCCGGACCGGAATCCACTCTCCGCGTCATCCAGCCTCCAATGCGAGGATTCCCCGACACAGGAAGTGCGCGAAGCAGAAGTTAAGGAGGAGATGACGCATGGCCCGACTTCACCATTGCCCATTTCCGCTCACCCATATCCTTGACCCGCCTCGAATCTGCCAATAAGATGAGCGGCCATCATGAGGATACTCGTCATAAACTGGCGCTGCACCAAGAACCCGCTGGCCGGCGGGGCCGAGGTCTATTGCCAGGAGATCTTCTCGCGCCTCGTCGCGCGCGGACACCACGTTACGTTGCTCTGCGAGCGGTTTCCCGGGTCTGAACCGGAGGAGTTCCTCGGTGGCATCCGCACTATCCGCGAGGGCGGCAAGCTCACGTTCAATTTCACAGCCGCGCGCCAGGTCGGCCACCTTGCCGATTCGCTGAACGCGGATATCGTAATTGACGACCTGAACAAGATTCCGTTCTACTCGCCGTGGCATACGAAGCGACCGGTGCTCGCGATTCTCATGCACCTCTTCCGTGGCAGCATCTTCAAAGAAACTCTGCCGCCGATGGCCGCCTATGTCTGGCTGGCCGAAACGATGATACCGCTCGCATACAAACGGTGCCGGTTCGCTGTACTTTCGGAGAGTTCCAAGAACGATACGACGAAGGTCGGTATCGACCCGACTCGAATAACAGTTATCCCACCAGGAACCGATTTCGACCGTTTCCGACCCGACGCCTCTGTGGCCCGTGAACCGGTAGTGCTGCATGTCGGTCGGCTGAAGAAGTACAAGTCAACCGACCACCTGCTCCAGGCGACAGCAAGGCTGAAGGCCCGGGGCGTGAAGTCCACGACTGTCATAGTTGGTGACGGAGACGACAAGCCGAGGCTCGAAGCGCTGGCCGTGAAGCTCGGACTGAACGACACGGTTCGGTTCACCGGATTCATACCGGAAACAGAAAAGGTGAACTGGTACCGTCGTGCGGCCGTGCTGGTCGAGAACTCGCTCAAAGAAGGCTGGGGCCTGATCGTGATGGAGGCCAATGCGTGCGGGACCCCGGTCGTGGTGGCCCGTTCGCCCGGGCTGGTGGATTCCTCACGTGACGGAGTGAACGGCCTGATGTACGACTACGGCGACGTGCCGGCGCTGGCCGAGAAACTGGAACGATTCCTGACCGACGAGGCGCTGCGTGCTCGACTCGGGCAACAGGCAATCGAATGGGCCAAGCGATGGACGTGGGACGGCGCGGCGGACGCTATGGAGCGGGCGATTGAGCAGACCGTCAGGGAAGGAAAGGACCAATGACAGACAGAGAGAACGAGGCGGGGATTCAAGGGTCCAAGGGTTCAAAGGTTCAGTCACCAGAACCCCGGAACCCCAGCGCTGTCAGACAGGGGCCGCTGCGGCCAACCCCGGAACCCTTGGACATCCGACCCCTTCCGCTCGGCATTTCCATGGGCGACCCGGCCGGAATAGGCCCGGAGATCATCCTCAAATCCATCTCCCGTCTGCCACGACTGCGCTGTCGCGTATTCGGGTCACGCGGAGTGTTCGAACAAGAGCAGAAGCGGCTCGGCACGGATGTCGACCTTTCCTGCGTTGATGAAGCTGCCGGGAAGGTCGGCGCCTACAAGATGGGTCGCGCCCAGCGGAACTGCGGCGCGGCCGCGTTCGCCTGCCTCGAAGCCGGGGTGAAGGAACTCAGCGCGGGCCGCGTATCCGCGCTCGTTACTGCGCCGGTATCCAAAGAGGCGCTGCGCATGGCCGGGTTCCACTGGCCGGGTCAGACCGAGTTCCTGGCGGAACGATTGGGGGCGAAACGTCACGCCATGCTGGCATGGACCCCGAAGTTCAAGGTCGTGTTCGTCACCATCCACGAACCGCTGGCCCGCGTCAGCCGGCATATCACCGCGGCCGCAGTGGCTGAGAAGACCGGGCAGCTTGACCGGTTCCTGCGCGACTCAGGCGTGACGCGACCACGAATCTGCGTCATGGCGTTCAACCCGCACGCGGCTGAATTCAGTCTTGGTGAAGAGTCGCGGATTGCCGAAGGCGTCGCCCGTGCCCGCAAGGCAGGCATCAATGCAACCGGTCCCATCCCTGCCGACGCCGCCCTCGCCGCAGTGTCTCAGTCCCGTCATTTGTCATTCGGACTTCGTCCTTCGTCATTGCCATTCGATGGCTACATTGCCATGTACCACGACCAGGCGATGATCCCGGCCAAACTCCTCGGCCGGGACCAAGGCGTGAACCTCACGCTCGGCCTCGGCCACATCCGCACCTCGCCATTGCACGGCGTGGCGTTCGACATCGCCGGCAAAGGCATAGCATCACCCGGGTCCATGCTTGCTGCAATCCGGCTGGCGCAACGCCTCGTACGGCACTGATACTCGCTAGATTTTCAGGAGAAACAAAAAACCGAGGCGGGGACGGCCGGGGTGGAGATCAAGCGGCTTTATTTTGACTACCTCATAGAATGGGTTCATCCTAGTGAGCTAGCGGAGGTTGAGATGCTCTTTGCCGCCTGACAAACCGTCACCCGCCTCACCAGTCAAGGATCTGATTATACGCTCCCCTGCCGTGCCTGTAAAGTCTTTCTTGTGGATTCCTGACTTGACGGAAGTCTTGTCAGAATCCGGCGTCGGCGCGGTCCTGGCCCGAGAATTTGTCCTGGTACCGCCGCCAGGCTTCCTTGCGGTTGCGTTCCATCTCCTCGACCGCGGCCTGCGACTCGTCGTCGTGGCCGAGAAAGAGAAGCGAATCGGCCAGGGTTATGTAGGCCGACTGGCCGTAGGGATTGAGCTGGTTTGCCCGGCGGCACGCGTCAATCGCCAGTCGATAGTCGCCGCGTTCAAAGTAGAGCGACCCCAGCAGCTCGAACGTGTCGTGACTTTCCGGGTCCAGCCGGTTCGCGGCCTCAGCCGCGGTGATTGCCTGGTCCAACTGCCCGGCCTCACGGTGCAGGTTAGACAACCGCACCCGCAGGTCCGCGTCATCCGGGTGGCGGCTGGCCAGCGTTTCGAGGGCAGCCCGGGCCTCGCGCCGCATGTGGAAATACTCATAGAAGCCGCTCGTCAGTTCCGGCTCGTTGCTGAACCGCTGCCTGATAGTTTCATAATTATCCAGGGCGTCATCGGTCCTCCCCAGCCGGTTGAGGCAATCCATCAGATAGAAGTAGGCGGCGGGCTCGTCCGGCTCTTCGGTCATCGCCTGGCTGAACTCGCTGGCTGCTTCTTCAATCATGCCGTCCAGGTAGTAGTCGCGGCCCAGGCGTTCATGAGGGTTCTCAATGCTCGGGTCAACCGCCTTGGCCCGCAGGTATTCAACCAGCGCGCTCTGATACTCGCCGCTCATGGCATAGGCGATGCCCAGCGAGACCCGGGCGCGAACGTTGTCCGGGTCGAGTTCGAGCGCCCGCTGGAACGCCGCCACGCCCTTCTCTTCCTCGCCCGAGTACTCGTGCAGGATGCCAAGCCCGATCTGGATGTCGAGCTCGCCCGGCAGCAGCCCGAGCGCCTGGTTGAACAGGGCCTCGGCCCGGGAGAAGTTGTCGAGATAGAGATAGCGGACCGCCTCGCACGCAATCGTGTACGGGTGCCGGGGGTCAGTCTCGAGCGCGTGAGCGCACACGTCCTCCAGCGTATCTTCCTCGGAGAGCAGGTCGGCGCAGAGCGCGGCCAGGTAGTGGACGTGCAGATTGGTCGGCGCAAGGTGCAGCGCTTCGAGCAGCAGTTCCAGCGCCTCGTCCTCGTCCTCTCGATAGAAAGCTGCCCGGGCCTGCCGGAGCAGGTGGCTCGCAGAGTGAACGCGGCCGGGCTCGGGCGCCGCACGCCGGTCGGACTGCCGGTCGCGGTGCCGGCGGGGACTGGGAACCGATTCCACAGCTAATTGTAATACGTTTCCGGGCGGTTGGCAACGAAAGGAAATGACAAAGGCGAAGGGGACAGGGGTAAGTGGAAATGGCAAAGTTCCGACTGCGGATGGCTCACTTCCTACTCGCCGTTTCCAGCGGCGTGACGAAGGCGGCGGAGTCGGCTGTGTTCGGTTCGGTCATTCGTCATTTCCCCTTTCCACTTTCCCCTTGTCGGTGCTGGTCATTTGTCATTGCCCATTTCTACTTGCTCCTTGCCTCGGGGCGCAAATGACCAAGGACGAAGTAGCAATGACAAAGTCGGGGTGGCCGAATGCCGTTCGGCTCCGGTCATTTGCCATTTCCCCTTTCCACTTTCCACTTGCCTCTTCCAGAGGCCGAAGCGTACCCGGAACGAATGCGCCTGGCCGAACCGACCGCGCGTCAGGAATCGCCGGTCACACTGCTGGAATCAGATTCCGCCATTTTGACCTTTGTTATGCGCACATTTCACTATGTCCGCTGCATTCCCGGCCGCTGGAATCCTGGAATCCTTGACCCCTTGAATCCGTCCTCTGTTGACTTGGCGAGCCCTGCCCGCCGATGCGTCAGGAATCGCCTGGTGTGTCACCCAAGACCTTCCCAAGCTACGGAAATCCAACGTCTGCCGTTTGACCTAGCCTGCCTTTTTGCTAGGATACGCTACATGCCAGACACAAACCCGCCGGTCCTGATGCGGCACATCGAACAGGCAATACTAGTCATCCGTGGGCATCGGGTCATGATCAGCAGTGACCTCGCCGCGCTCTACGGCGTCGAACCCAAGGTTCTGATTCAGGCGGTGAAGCGAAACATCGAGCGATTCCCGGACGACTTCATGTTCCAGTTGACCGCTGACGAACACCGCAACTTGAAGTCACAATCTGTGACTTCAAGTTGGGGCGGGGCACGACGGGCGCTGCCGTACGCATTCACAGAACAGGGCGTGGCGATGCTGTCTAGCGTGCTGCGCAGCCGGCGCGCGGTCCAGGTCAACGTCGAGATAATGCGTGCGTTCGTCCGGCTGCGACGAATCCTCGCTGACAATGCCGGCCTCGCTCGTCGACTGGACGAACTGGAGAGAAAGTACGACGTCCAGTTCAAAGTCGTCTTTGACGCCATCCGTGGGCTCATGCAGCCGCCCGAGCCGAAGAAGAAGCACATCGGATTCGTCACCGACGACGACAGGCCCGGCCAGAACGGCTCAGGCTCGGACTTCATCGCCCGCGACCGTCCCCGCCACAGAACCCGCCGCTAAATCGTCCGCCGTCCGTTCCACCACTCTATCCCCCTCTCCCATGCACTTCTACATTCTGATTCCTGGTATCTGACTTCTGAATTACCCGGTGCCCGCCGGAACTGCCCTTCCGGCCCCGCGCGCGTCAGGAATCGCCTATTGTGCCCTTAGGACAGCCCGATGATTGGTGGCCATCCCGGTTGTTCTTCAGCCGCTTTCACTGTTGAGTTTTGGCTGCGGCCAAGCCATCGCGCACGAAGCGCCTGAGTATTTCCACCTGAGCGTCCCTCTCCACGGCAAAGAAGCCTCCGGGGCTATCTTCAAGGGTAAGCTGCCTGACGTTGTCATTGTCCAGCTGGAACAGCAACTCACGTGGGTCGGCGTACAGGATTCCACAGAACTTGCGGTTGTCCTCTATGTAGTAGCCCCGGTGGGTCCAGCCTGCAGAGTTCTGATATATCTTAAGGCCCTCCGATTCAATGGCGGCTCGGAGCATGTCCATGAACCTGAAGAGCGACGTGGTCCCTTCCACATACTCGGATGTGGTTTTGTCTATGCTCATATTCTTCTCCTTAAGGAACTCCCTCAGCGCGGCGACAAGGTAGATGGTCACCGGGTGCGTTACCTTTGCGTCGCGCAGCCAGTCGTCAATCTGCGACCATCTGATGTGCATGTCTGGTCTATCGCCGGCCTCGCCGAAATCTATAGCAAAACGAGTCAGTAGCACCAGCCGTTTTGTGGTGGCGGTCCGATCAAGTAGTGCCTTGCGATACCGCTCCATCTGCCTGTAGCCCAGCGGGGAATCGTGCTTCACCTCAACGAAGACGCTTACGGTCGGAGCAGAGACCGTGATGTCGGGCTTCCCCTCGTCCGTGGAGACTTGGGTGCTTATGCTGATGTCGGAGGACGACGTGAAGCCTGCGTCACCCTCACCGAAACAGAGCTTGTTCAGGAATCGGACGCTGGCATCTGGGTCGGTCACGAGCATTGCTTTGAGGACGAAAACCAATGACTCGGTCAGGTAGTTTTCGTGCCGAGCTGAGTTGTACTTGGCAAGAGCAGAGAAAACGCCGTGACGTTTGACGTCTATCTCTTTCAACTTACCTCCACGACCTAAGACGCAGTGCAGTCTCGCCGGCCTCCGGCGCCAACGGTGTCTTCCGCTGTGAATCCGAGAACGCGGCGCATGTCGTCTCTTCGCGGTCGGAACAAGTCTGGATGAGGCACAGGCATGGCGGGATTCAAGGACTCGCGGGCGGGGGTGGCAATCGGCAGACAAAGCTCCTTGCAGCGCGTCGGAGGCAATCATGGGCACTGTGTTCCTGAGACACCTATTCTCCGAGGATGCCGAGACACTTCATTTCTCGCTCCCACACCTTCAGTGCCTCGACCTCGAGTTCGTAAAGGTCACCGATGTGGGAGCCATGCTCGTCTACGACTTTCGCGGTGACAACAACATAGGCTGATCCGGAGCCTGATACCTTCGGTCCCAGAGGAGTGAAGGTCACCGCGACGGTCGATCCCACCTCTGCAGGACCTGACACGGAGACGAAGGGCGTTCGCCTGCCTCCACTCGAGACCATTGCCAGGTCCAGCGCGGGACCCGCGCCCGTAGCGAGGCGGAGGACGCGTTGGATATCCTCGAGCTTGGGTGCCCTTCCAGAACGTCCACCGTCCCGCGGTGGGTACCCATGCTTGTCGTTATTACACAAGTCGATCATAACCTGGAGCACCGAAGACCCATTGACAATTCCATCGACCCGCTTGGGGTCGAGGCCGCACTTCTTCATCCAGCGGCGGAGGTGGTCGGGGAGACTAGTGTAGCGTTCCTTAAGTAACATTGTATTCATGCTGCTAAGGGCTTGCCGGTATAGGTCCACTTGAACGGGCGGGCTCGTTCAAGTGGACCTATACCGGCA
>Ga0268278_1001525_pt1 | contig 13363 bp, 12 predicted proteins | sample saktaG_3_FD_190135 | JGI IMG/M metagenome (GOLD analysis project Ga0268278, IMG submission 190135) | Saline water microbial communities from Sakinaw Lake, British Columbia, Canada - sak_2010_1_5_55m | ecosystem: Environmental > Aquatic > Non-marine Saline and Alkaline > Saline ... | reverse complement strand
TGACCCCTTTTCCCCCTTAAGGTTCGTTTTTGCTTCAATGATATAAAGACAATTTTCATGGACGAATAGCACATCAAACTCATTATCAACATGACCACCCAGATCAAGCTTATAGTTCAAACCAAGTGAATCATCATCAAATATCTTATCACAGAAATAGTATATATACTCCTCAAACCAGCCACCCCTTATATAGTCTATCACATTCTTCTCAATGTCAGTGATATTCAAATCAAGATCATACAGTAGTTTATCAAGTCCTTTAAATTCACTTACTGGTTTCGTCTTATGTTTTCTATACCACTTTGTATTCTTTCTTTTAAAATTCGCAGTAAGGGTAAATGATGTATCATGAGATCATTTTCAAATAATGAAAAGAACTTCTTCGTTATCTCAATATCAAATCTCACATCAGGCACTTTGTGAATTATGTCTATACCATTTGCACGTAAATACCCATCAAGTGTAAACCGGTATTCAAGTTCGAATTCTCGAAGTTTCACGTCAGGAGATATCTTTCTGTATTTGTTTTTTCCGAGAGGAATATAGAATATTTGTGATTCTTTCTTTCTAAAAATTTCAAATGCACCAATACTCATTAATTTTGTACCACCTGTGAGATTGACAATGAATACATCATCATCAGCGGTTTCAGCGTCAGTGTAATCTTTCAGCTTGTCCTGAAGGTCTATGATCGAATCTTCTTTAGCTATAATATATGATGAGTTATTTTTAACAGAATCTTTGCATGCATTTATGATAGTTTCTCTCTTGTGATCCTCTTCCATCTTTTCTGTGGTAATAAACAGATATTTATCAATCTCTTTCATCTCTTTGATGAATAGAACGTTCGGAACGGTCTGCTTGCTGACAAGGGATACCAAAATCCTGCTCATATCGGATACCTCCTGAAGTTTATATGTTTAAAAACTTGAGTCTTTTGAATTTTACCCTCTTCAATATTTTTATCGGTAGAGCTCCTGTAGGTTGTAGAATATATGGGAATTCTCCCATTAACCCGGCACCATTGTACAAGGGCATAACACATGCCGAAATCACCTTGAATGAGAACATAGTCATTTTTTAAAGTGTTCTCCTGTAGATACGTAATAAATTCTGCCATGAGATGTTCATCCAATTTGCCAACAGGATCAACATTTGACCATTTTCTTTGCAGTACATCAGGGAGATAGATGATGTCCTCGCAATGTAATGAATTCTTTGCTTCCTGAATTTGATCAGGAGCAAGAGTGTGAGAAAAGATTAAAAAGAGTCTTTGCATATGTCCTCCTGCATGAAAAATAAATATGGGATGTATATTGTCAAATAAAACTATCATAAAAACCACATGCAATTGAATTTACACACCCCGATCCGCCGGCTGGCGGACCACCCCTCTTTTTAGAGGGGATTTTTTTCGAGTCTTGCATAGCATGCGAAGCATCCGATGGGTATTAGCACTATCGGGGGAATCCCCTTAAAGACAATCGAAGATTGGCTCTTAATGAGTCTTCGTACCGATTCTCGGCACTACGCCCTCACACAGTCGGGTCAATTCTAATAAAACGCACGACATAGCAGCCTATGGACAGCTGATACCGTCTTAATCCCCTTTAACTGATCGGGTCAATTCTAATGCTCTGACGTATCTGCGGCTGTACAATTCCGACACATTGGTCTTAATCCCCTTTAACTAATCGGGTCAATTCTAATGAGCGAAACAAGCGATGCCCGTGTACTTGCAGAAAAACGTCTTAATCCCCTTTAACTAATCGGGTCAATTCTAATCTATTGATGACGAAATTGCAATGAGCAAGGATAAGGTCTTAATCCCCTTTAACTAATCGGGTCAATTCTAATGCTTTCTTCCATCTCGGTCAACACACTCCCAGCCCTTGAGTCTTAATCCCCTTTAACTAATCGGGTCAATTCTAATGCATCCGTCCGACGACCCGATGAAAACCCGCGCTCCGCGTCTTAATCCCCTTTAACTAATCGGGTCAATTCTAATACGGTCATCATAATGATGGGTTGTGCCACTCTCTATCTGTCTTAATCCCCTTTAACTAATCGGGTCAATTCTAATCAATAAACGCAACTTTAAAAGATTTGTCGCAAAATACAGTCTTAATCCCCTTTAACTAATCGGGTCAATTCTAATATATAGAAAAAGAATTGGATGTTAGGCTCACGATTTGTCTTAATCCCCTTTAACTAATCGGGTCAATTCTAATGATTTTTCAAACGGAGGCATCCATGATATCAAAACGAGATAAGTCTTAATCCCCTTTAACTAATCGGGTCAATTCTAATCTAAGGCAAAAGAGCTAATGCAAGATCCGTTCTGCGGTCTTAATCCCCTTTAACTAATCGGGTCAATTCTAATGATCAAATGAAAAACATAGAGACAAAGACAAAGAGCGGGGGTCTTAATCCCCTTTAACTAATCGGGTCAATTCTAATGTATTTACACGAAACGGGCTTTACTTTCCAGTAGAGTCCGTCTTAATCCCCTTTAACTAATCGGGTCAATTCTAATGAGCAACGTAAAATCTTGTATAATTGGCGTTGATTTGTCTTAATCCCCTTTAACTAATCGGGTCAATTCTAATGCTTCTCTTATAACTTTCTAAAGAACTGGAACTTATAGACACTTTTGTGCACATCCCAGGCATTGCTGTCAAAATATTCATGAATTCCAATAAAGAGATCATGGTACTCGCCTTATATAGGCATGTTACAAAGTGTGCACATCTCCTGTCGTTAAAATTTGTATAACTCATTATTATAAAGAGAGTTACAGAAAATACTATTCTCATTATATAAGATCGTCACATTTAATAGATCACGAGCTCTTCATAACTGGTAAATAGTGGAATTCCAGAAACAGTAAGTTCTCGTACACATTTCTTGCAGATAGGGTAATATCGAACAGAATCCGTTAGGCCAGTGATAATTTTTTCAATCCTCTTCTTGAATGACTCGAATTCATTCTGAGAGAGCCAACATTCGAACACACTTTTTTGTACTCTATGACCGTGCTCTTCCATGAGTTTCACCACCCTTCTTCTACGTGAATCACTGCAAATATCGGAGCATACAAGATAAAATTTTTTATTCATTTCAGTACGCTCCTTCTCCAATCAAAGCCAGTATATGGCTCTATCCTGTTCACCATTCTAACCATCTTTCTACATTGCATAAGGATCACATCATAAAGAGAGATCTTTCCTATATTTTCATAGAGGAGCTTATTGCCACAGTATGAATGTGTAAAACGAATTACATTTTTCAATCCATCATGAGAAAGTGCTACAGGGTATATGATTGTATCATCTTCATCTTTCACATTATAGCAAAAATCTTTTTTTTGAATGATCTTCTTGTTTATCATTGTCAGCACACAATCGTCCATAAAAGGGCGGAATTCTTCCATTATATCAAGAGAGAGAGATTCTCTCCCATATTCAATATCATGTAATGCACCATAAAAAGGATCGAGTCCTACACAATACAATCGAGAAGAGACGATCTTAAAAAGAGTGTTGTAGGAGAAGCTCATGAGGGTATTAACTTCATCTTTCGGCGGACGTCTGGTTCTTTTCTCAAAAGAGAATTTTGGATTTTTCAGAAATAGTTTAAAAACAGAGAAATATTCCTTTGATGCAGCACCTTCATATCCCCGTAACTCGTCCAAGGAATTTGCTTTTGTGATCAATACTCCTATATAGTATCGTAGTTTTTTTATTGTGACTTTTATATCACTATTTTGCATACGAAGATTTCTTTTATAAAGCAAAAAGGAATAATTTTTCAGCTTAGAAGTAACGCATTCTTTTGCACAAATAAGTCTGTTCTTTCTGAACCGGAAGAACTCAAATTGACTCTTTCTTAACTGAATGGTATTGTTCAATCTTCCGACCAATCTGCCTATATAGTCTCCGTTTTGGCTAAGATACATTGTATCGATATTATTGAAGAGAAGGAACTTTGTTACCTGGGTTGTTATGGATATGTTTCCATAAATTTGTAATTGTTCGATATCTTTTCCCAGTATGGTCATCTGCTCACCATCAAGGGTTTTCAAGATGAGATTATTCCCTTTTTTATGCAGATGTGCCCCTTGGTCGCTTATACATATAATCGCCATTTCTCACACTCCTATGTACCTTTGAAAGAACAAATGTAATTTTGAATTTTCAATTGGATCATCAGCCATCCCATTGGCTCATGATCTATGAGATTTCTTGATTTAGGCGAGAAGTGAAGCTGCTGAAAGGTCATATAATTCTTTCCGCTTCCTTTGCCAACCTTGAGTACAATGGAATCCTCATCTCTTTCTTCAATCGCTTCTTTGATTGCCTGATACTCTTTTTGAAAATTCATCCTTTCATAATAACTCTTATCTTTCTCAAAGGCATCCAAATAAAATCCATTAATGCTTTTCTTGAAAGTCTCAAAATCAGTATTCGTTCTTTTCCAGAACCGCTCATCAATGCTCATGTCAGCCTGAAGTGAATGAGCTCTAAAATAATCCAGCACTTCATGATAGGCAGGTATCTGTGATGCAGGTCTTCTTGTTCCTCTATCATCCGGCAATGCGGTGCTCAGTACTTTCTTTACATTGAGATACTCATTGGAAAAAGAAATGTCCGGAACTTTGAGATATTTGAAAGGGTCTTCCTTCATGTCATATCTTCCATCTCTGTTCTTTGCATTAAGAAGTTCCATTTCTATGTTTCTATTTTGCAGAATTCGGTCTTTATCTCCACCATTCTTGAGATATCTATCAAGAAGATAAGAAAGAAATGCAGTTCGTATGCTCCCTTTTATGGAACTCCCGGGAATATAGGGAACGGACTGCCACTTATTTCGGATGAACTGATAGAGGAGATTTTGGCTTTCCAGCTTGTGTAGTTTTTCTCTATAATAAGTTTCAAATTCATGATCAACCTCGTAGGATGCAGTCCAGAGGGATTCATTCTTTTCATCAAAGTGATCGATAAAGAAGTCCGTGATCCTTATCATATCAGAAGTATTAAGCACCTTTTGAAATTCAGTTTCATTTGTTTTCATCAGATGAGCTATCATCTGTGCCTGATTCAGGTAATAGACCTTGCCGTTTTTCACGATGTATTCAGTAGGATCAAGCTCCTCTCCATTACCGATATGAATATATGAAAGTGGAATGGTCGTAAGATGATACTTAGCCATTTTTTCCTCCTTCCCATTTGAAGGGCAGGGAATAGCAGTAGGTATTCTGAACGATATTGTCATCGTCCGGATGAACATTCTGCATGAGTGTTCCAACCGGTTTTTTCTCACCGATGAATACAGAACCCGGTGCGAACATGAACAGGGGATATTTGAAGGGTGATTTTGTAGATGAGTAGTTGCTTCCCAGCTTGCCGAATTTGGTGAATCCGTTATAGAAGCAATCGGTTGGATCATCGGGCGCTGGTATGGTGTTTGAGAGGACAAGGTAGGCATTGGGGTCGTTACATTGAGGTGGATCGAATTCTTCCAAAGTAATCTTAAAATGTCCTTTCCCCGTGTTCTTTTTCTTGCCGAATCCACCGCTCTCGATGATTTTGAACAATTCATCGAGTTCATCTTTGGTAAACTGATCTGTGGAAAGATAGGATTCGAACTGGGCATTTTCTCCATAGAAGGTTGCAGGTTCATTATAGAGACTTGCACCTTCTTTTGATGTGGTTCCGGTTATCCTGTTAATGGAATTATAAGTTATTGAGACAACTTCTTCACGAAAAGGTCTGATCTTCAGTATATCCTGATCTTCAAAGAGTTTATTGATATCATTATTTGTCTTATTCCACACATCATAATAAAGTGCAGGCAAAGAAAAGTTATCATGATTCTTATACCAATAGCTCGCTGAGATCCATCGAGATTTCTTCAGTTTCTTTTTCAATAAAGCAAACTTGATCTTATCTTCTTTTGAATCAGACCATTTGAGCATAACTCGTAGTCGTTCAAAATCTGCTATTGGTACAGGCAATGCAATTGGAAAAGGAATATATCCTTTGGGGAATGCGGAAGAGAGCACGAATATTGGGGACTTCTTCAAATCCTCGAGAAATGATTCTAGTTCATCCTTTCCCTTTTTATGGAGGAGAATCCAGCAGAAATGCCCGAATATGGTGTCGGATTGGAGTTCTGTTTCCACAGGAGATCGGACAGTCCATGTTATTTTATAGTGTTTCATGTTCTCTCCTATAGTGTTACCTCATCTAAGGAAAACGCTTCACCGTCGAGTGTGAGCTCGAAGAATTTGATCCTACCGCTTCCTCTGCTGCCGAAACCGCCAAGGGCATCATTTTCAAGTAGTTTGAGTCCCTGTTTCAGAATTTCGATATGTTTATCCTGCTCGCCTTCTTTGAACACACGCAGTACGATCTCAAACTCGAACACTGTACCTGCTGGGACACGCTCGACAGTCCTTAGTGCACCACCTTGGGCTGTACCAGATACTCTATCAATGGCGACCTCTGCTTTTTCCTCAGAGAATATGGAATTCATTTTAATGGTTGCTTGATCAACATCAAGTAGTTTTTGTGAATTAATACTTTCTTCATTATAATAAACAATTGCACCAATGACGTGGGAGTCATGAAATATAACCCGAGTTGGAAAAGTCAACAACTCATCATTTCTCTCAGCTTGTGATTTGTAAAACTCCTGCTCGAGTTTCTGATGATCCAGGTGTCCAAAAATAACAGCAATCTCATTGATAGAATTATCTATTACGACACCTGGCACATTGCCCTGATCGTCTGTTCTCACCATTCCTTTATAATGCTCCAGAAGGAATCTAATCTTTCCTTTCAAAGAGGAACCAGGAATGTATGGAAGTTCAGAAATTGGATCTCTAATAATAGATAAACTTGGATCTATTCCACCAATTCTTATTCCGGTTTCACTTCCGTGTATATGAAGGCCACTTGTGCATAATATTTTTCCTTTAATAGTTCTATAGTCTAACATTTCTCCTCCTTATTTATTTTTTGGAAAGAAGCCCACAACAGCTTCCATAATTAGACAACTATTATTAAATTTTTCAATAGAATCACCAATCTGTTCTACTAATTCTGTTATGAAGTCGACAAATATCTGCTTCATATCTCTGGGAGAATTAGTTTTTTTGTACTTCACTTTCGCTACCAGCAATTTAATCTGAACAAGTTTTGACTTATCATCTGAAGGAAGATCTCTAATTCTTAGGAACTCGTTGTAAAAATTTCTTAACTGGTTGGATGAGAGTGGTCTTTCGTCATTCCACCTTTGCTTTTTCACAAATTTTGATAAATCATTAGAAAACTTTTCTGCTGAGTTATAAACCCACTTTAGCTTTACAGATCCATCTTCTTCAAAGAATTCGAAATTGTAATCACTCATGTGTGTCCTCCGTATTATCTGTTTTCGTATAATACTTTGCTTAATGGAATTCTCAGGTATTCCATCAGGTTATCATTATTCTGGCTGATGCGCTGCATCAGTTCCTTACATTCTTCTACTAACTGCTTATCTTGTTTCTTATCATAGATATTTCTTCTTGTGTCATAGTTAATATGACTTATGTACATTAGGTCTTCGGGATTGTGTTCAGATTTGAACCTCTGATACATTTCATGATAGGAGAAGAGTCGATACAAGAACTGCATGCTGAATCCATTCAGATTATCAAGGAAATTCTGAAATTGTTTTGCAACACGCAATAACCGTTCTGCTTCTTTCCATTTCACGGTGGTATCGAAGATAGTTATTGCATTCTTCGAAGCTGTCTTTTCTTTGTCTTTTATCTGATTATAATCTTTCTTCTTCCTTTCTTCATCAATAATTTTAGATTTTTCCAATGCTTCATCCGCCCGTTTTATTCCATGTTTAATAGGAGCTTTTCCGCGCATCAACTCAATTCCTGCTGAGAAATGTATGTCTGCATTATGACAGGTAAAGGTAGTAAAATCCCTGTTCAATCGGGTTACGAAATCAATTATCTGGTTCCATGGACCAACGAGAGCGAAGTCATCCCCGCCGGTATAAACAACATAAATATAAGAAAAATCTTTTTCAATGAGAGCAGGAACGTACTGTGAAAAGAAAAAGTCTATAAGACCGGAGAAGGTTGAATAGGATGTTAGGGATAAACGCTCATCTTTGTCGGGCAATCCAAGATTAAAGAGCAATCCCAGGTTATCCACATCACCTTTTAGCACACCCAGCATCTCTGTGCCATGCATCTTGTAGCGATCTTCCCTATCAGACCTTCTTGCACATTGTGCAATTTCTGAAAAGGTGAGATACTGGCTGGGATTATCTTCTTCTCTCTTTTTTATTATTACTAAGGCATCTCCTTCATGTTTCGGCAGATATGTCGCTGTTGGTTTAAGAGGAATGTACGGACAGTTCATCTCAGATAGCAGGAAATATTCGGCATCCTTTTGCAGTCTGGATGGTGGTTCATCTTTCAGATAGAAATTTAACTCGTCATTGAACAATGATACAAGTATCTTATCATCCTTCACGGGTTTTTCTGAAGTTATGATACCGACATTGTTCTTGGGGAGTTGCCTGCCAAGTTCAAGATCTCTTTTACAAAACAGGCATATCCGTTCTTCAACTGGTTCTATACTCGGATTTCTATTGCAAATCTCACATACCGTTGTGCTATAAAGCTCAGTGTCGAATCTGAATTTGTCCGTATTCCAGGTTGCATTTTGAAGACTGGTTGAGAATTTACGCTTCTTTGCCTGTTCAAGATTGTCCATGAATCTATCCAGTGTATCTTTGAATGTATCCATTCCCAATTCCCGGAATGCAATATCAGTATTCCAGTCGATATTCAAGCTGAGCATTCCCTGGAATCCGTCATAGAAGGTTGCATCGATATCCTTTTGCAGTTCTTTGAGCTTAACAATTAGGCTGGCCTTTTTGGGAAGAAGTATCATGAACTTTCCACCGGCGTTCATGAGGATATTCTGTCGAATAATATTAAGTTTTTTGATAATGTGGTAGAGTGTCATTTCCGATAGTATTTTCACTTTGAAAGATCTGGCACGGAGTGTTTTGCTCACACCTTTTGAATTTTCAGGATTGAGATCGAAAATATAGGACTGAATACCACTAAGATCACCACCGAGAAGAAGGAATAATTTCTCATCAGAATCAATCAGTTTATCATTGAGTATTGATGTGTCTCCATCCTTGCAATAGTCGAACAATCCGACCGAGACTGCAGCAGTCGTCTTGGAATGGTGATAGAGTGAATTGGTCGGGTGCACTTCAATCGTGTTCGAAGGTACGCACCAGAAATGCTTCTCAAGAAGGGAATCGAGAGCATCAACAAAATGGACTTTGGTTATTTCATTCTTATTCCATTTTTGCATGAGAACTTCATATTCTTTTTCGAATGCTAAGTATAGCTCCTTATATTGGGGACATTTCTTAGTGGTTTCATCTGCTTTTATGTATGCATCTTCGCTATTCAACAGATTCTTCTCAAACTGCCCGAGGGAAATGAAGGGTATTTGCTTATCAAAATTCTCTTTATCAGATTCGAGATGAATTGATTCAAATACAGGATAGAGTGGTCTTTTCTTATACATTATTCCGGATGTTTCTTCCGGTTTCCTATCCCATTTAGCTGAGATCCTGTCTGCAAGCATGATGCATTGTGCTAACCACAGGTCATCTTTATTGGCAAAAGATGGTAGATTGTGATGGCTTGCAGCAAGATTTGTGATCTGCTGCCAGAGATCTTCATCTCCGATGTATTTGAACTTCTCAAAGAACTCCTCTGTCCATGTAACATGAAGATGAGTCGGGTGTCCATGCTGCCTTGTAGGACAGCGAGAGATAAACTCATTTGGAATGGGCATTTCAGCCCGTTGCATTACTTTGCCTATATCGTGAAGTAATGCAGCTATCGCAATATCGTGTTTATCGATATTCATATTCACGCTCCTTGCTTTATTCTAAGATCTCTAATTTATATTTACCGAGACCAAAAGTGGTCTGTTTGCCCACATGAAAAATTTCACCAAGCTTCAGAAGTGCATAGGTGTCCTCATTAATATTTTCTAGGATAACTTCTCCTATCAGTCCGCCAAAGCTCATTTTTTGGTTCTGGATGTGTGATTTGCGATACTGCTCTTTCCAATAAGTCTTATCAGTACTCACACTTACATCATAATCTTTTTCTATAAGATGTAGTTTCAATTCAGACGAGCAGTAATATTGGTTAAGATATATCATGCGTTTATAAAGAGTTTGCAGGAATGCATGCCAGACAAATGTTTGCATGAATTTGTTTCTATACTTGATCCTGAATGGTGTTTCAATAATGAGAAGCAGCTTTTTTACAGGTCGTTTTTCAAGTTTTACTTGAATAATCTCGGGCATCTCTAATTTTCCAATACTTTCATCATATATTACCTTCCCATATGAATCAATAATCTTCTTTATCTTCATAGTATGGGATTTTTTCGAAGCGAGAAGTGCATACTTCTGGATTTTCATGATTCCATGAAGGAGTTGTGATATTTGGTCACACAACTTGCCGATGAACGTAAAATTTATGATAAGATCATTTGAATTTTTAGCTTGAGTAATATCTCTAATGATATAAGGATGGAACCGCTGGTAATCTCCATACTTCTTCTCGAAAAGTTCAAAATAGAGACAATCGGTAAAGCTGCACTTGTCGCATTTAATGTTTCTCTGAATGCAGTAGATCTGCTTAAGTGAACGACCGAAGATCCCTCTAATTGCTGAACTATAATTCCAGTTCTTTATTCTTTCACCATCAAGATTTATCTCGACTATCAATCTTATATAAATCATATGACCTCTCTTGATTCAACTAAATAGACTATTCAAAATAGAGTTCCAGCGCGATTCCAACCCAAATTTTTTATTAGTTTAATAAATCTTTTAGAACCCTTATTATACATGTCAACAAATTACACAATAAAAATTCTGGACAAAAATAAATAATTTTAAAAATCTTCTACTATCTTAAATAAGAAAAAATAATATAATAGGAGTACACATGAATAAAAATATGAAAAAATCTATTCAACTCGTCATAGCCGTGATAGTGCTTATGAGTTTATTCGCATGCAGCAATGCATATAAGAAACTTGTCCCCTATACTTTTAACGGCAAAACCGTTGCGGCAATGGTTACCTCTACACCCTGGGGTAATGTCTCGACCAACAGCTACTTCACGATTTCAACGGGAACCAGCAAAAAATCAAGTTCAGAGCAGATATTAAATACTGTTCTCAATGTTGCAACTACGGTCATCAATAGCGTGGAAGCAAGCAAAGCCCAGGCAAAAATGGACAGTGCGATGAAGCATGTGGATGTGGCTAATATCATAAAAACTCAAACACTCCAGCAAGGATCCGACATTCTGCACTACAACCCGATAAATGACACACACACTGCAGATTTCCTTTTCAGTCTTACAATAAATAATTATGGTATAAGCTCCAACTCGTGGGCATCTTCTGTGAACTTTAATATGGATGTGACCTTGAAGATTTATGATAATCATAACTCTTCATTGATCTGGAAAACCGAAGTCTCAGAATCCGATCCGGTTTCTTCTGCATTCTTCTTCGGAAATACTGCTGCAGGAAACGTTCTCACTGCATTACAGCTCTCCCAACTCACGCAGGATCAGATGAAGGCAGGATTCACACACATGGCTGAGTATGCAGCAAATAAGATAGTGGAGAAACTGCAAAAAGATTATGCGAAATCGCGGAACACAAAATAATAATTAATTAAATAGATTAGATTATACTAAAAAAGCCCACGAAAGATTGTGGGCTTTTGTTTTGTAATAATTTTTCAAAAACTCCCGAAAAGCATAGTGAGACTTGCAGTGAAACCGGAGAGGTCGCTATTTTTTATGTAGTCATTAAAATTATCAGGATCAACACCGGACACAATCCGATAGCTTAGCCCGAGTGCAACTCTAATTGTTGAAGAAATATTCAGCACGCCGTCAGCCCCCGGTTCGAAAATAAATATCATATCATTTTTCCCGGTCTTATTGCCATTTCGGGTACTCACCACTCCGGTGCCAAGCAGCATATTTACCTGCCAATGGATCATATTATCGGACATGCCCACATATTCGGCAACAATTCCACCATAACCGAGATTGATAAAATTGGTGTCTGGTTGTGCAGGATTAATAGGGACATCATTCATAACGCCATAGGCTCCCCCACCGATCGTAAGCATATTATTGAACGCCCAACCACCTCGTGCCCCCACGATCAGCGCATCTTCATTATTGAGCTTGGTGTACTTTATAAGCGGTCCGCCAAAAACACCTGAAATAGAACCGCTTGAAAAAAGAGTATCTGCATGCATGACATTTGAAAAAAATATTAAACAAATGATCATGAAAAAAATTATTTTCTTATTCATCAAACCTCGCTTTCGGGAACATCTTACAATTAATTCTTAAATTAATGTAAAGAAATATATATTGAAAATTCATCCCTTTATACTGATCATCTCAAAAAAAAGAAGAAGCAAAAACTTCTCCTTATTCATTCTTTTCTAAAAGTATGAGATCATGGTTTCCCGGGATAACCAAGAATTTCTCTGGCTTTCCATGCGGCATCATACATAGTCATAAAACTCGTATAAAAGTTTTGTTCTGAACTCATATCAACTGTTGGCAGCGAGGCTATTATTGAAACATCATGATCAGGATCATATACCATAATTGAAAAATATCCTCTGATACATCCATTATGACCATAACCGAGGTTCGTCGTATGAGTGCAGCCCAGTCCATATCCCGGATTACCTGGCGAAGTGTCTGTCTGCATGAGAGTTACGGTTTCCGGTTCAAGCACATTCTGCCCTTTCATGAGTGTTCTTATATAGGTATTCATTTCTTCATAATTGCTATACCCGTTTCCTTCTGCAACATGTGCGCTCATGTTCGATTCATCATAAACAAAGACTTCCGAACCGAAGTATAAGTATCCGCACAGATGAGGATCGGGCAATGATACATCCGTGGCTTCCCATGGAAAGTGAACATCAACAGGGACAGCTGAATTGGGGCCGGTCACATAATCATAGAGATAATCAGCATATGTCTTATCATTCTTTGCTTGCGCTGAGTATACTCGGGCGATGATCTCACTCAGAATGGTGTAGCCGGTATTGCTGTAATGATGATCTGTTCCCGGCGGAAAATAATACAGATCGTTTATTGTGACCTGGTTTACTAATTCTTCAGCAGTAAATTGATGGCTTGGATCAAGGCTGAAAGTATACTCTACATAAGATACTCCCCCGCATCCAGGTA
>Ga0268278_1001523_pt1 | contig 13375 bp, 13 predicted proteins | sample saktaG_3_FD_190135 | JGI IMG/M metagenome (GOLD analysis project Ga0268278, IMG submission 190135) | Saline water microbial communities from Sakinaw Lake, British Columbia, Canada - sak_2010_1_5_55m | ecosystem: Environmental > Aquatic > Non-marine Saline and Alkaline > Saline ... | reverse complement strand
AACAGACTCCTTAGGGACTTTATGTCCTGAAAAATGAAGTTGTCTTGCCCTGTTGCTGTTACACAATGTCCTTTGCCTACGGCTTCGGACATTGTGTAACAAGTCTATAAAGATCAAAACATGAAAACGTATAAACATAATACCAAAAAAATAAAACTTATATGTAGGAGATAGTATGGCAAAGATCGCATCGGCTGGCAATTACGGACCGAAGATCCGTTCCGATTGCATGGTGACAGTAGAACTCACGGACAGTGGCGGAGTACACATCGAGCTCATCAGCAAGGTGAAGGATTTCTTTGGCGATCATATTATTGCCCTCGCTCAGGATGAGATGAAATTTTTCGGCATAAAAAACGCCAACGTGAAAATCGAAGATCGGGGAGCGCTGGATTTTGTGATCACCGCTCGCATCGAAGCTGCATTAAAGAGAGCAGACAATACAATAACAAAATCATATTTACCAGAAATGAAAAAGCACTGTTTGTATAAATCTGCAAAAGATGCGTTAAGACGCTCTCGGCTTTATCTCCCGGGAGGATCTCCAAAACTGATGCTGAATGCCGGTCTGCATGGAGCTGATGCGATCATACTCGATCTTGAAGATTCGGTCCATCCCGACGAAAAGGATTCAGCCCGAATACTTGTACGAAATGCACTCCGAACAATCGATTTCAAAGGTGCGGAAAGAATGGTGCGCATCAACCAGCTTCCTCTTGGTTTTGAAGATCTAAAAGAAATTATCAATGAAAATGTCCATGTAATTCTCATTCCAAAATGCGAATCAAAACAGCAGGTAATCGATATTGACGAAAGCATTAAAAAAATCAAGAAAGCAAAAAAACAGGTTTATCTGATGCCGATCATTGAATCCGCAAAGGGCGTGATGCATGCCTATGAAATCGCTTTAGCAAGCAAAAATGTTATTGCGCTTACACTAGGGCTTGAAGACTATACTGCCGATATTGGCGTGACCCGTTCAAAGAGTGAAGATGAATGTTTCTTTGCAAAAAGCATGGTGCTCAATGCAGCAAAAGCTGCAGGTGTGCAAGCGATCGATACAGTTTTCTCAGATGTGAATGATATGGTCGGGCTCTATGAAAATGTGAAACAGGCAAAGGCATTGGGATTTGATGGAAAAGGATGTATTCATCCACGTCAGATACGAGTCATCCATGAAGCATTTTTACCCTCACAGGAGGAATTAGCAAAAGCTCAGCAAATCGTCGAAGCATATACTACTGCCAAGAAAGAAGGCAAAGGAGTGGTATCTCTTGGAAGCAAGATGATCGATGCTCCGGTCGTCAAACAAGCTCAACATGTTCTAAAGATGGCAAAGATCGGAGGTATGATCAAATGAAAAAAGCAGATAAATTTGTGAAAAATGCAGCGGGTCGTCTTGTGCCCACTGTTGTCAACGGTAAAAAGGTCATACCCTTTATGGGAGTGAACAAATACAGACCTACGCACAAAGGCGCCGCGCCGCGCGTGCCAACCATAATCGATTATCCTCAGGATTGTAATAAGGTCGTCGATTCTTTGAAAGATGCTCTTATAAAATCAGGATTGAAAGACGGCATGACGCTCTCAACGCATCATCATTATAGAAATGGAGATTATGTTGCGAACTGGATTTTTGATATTGCTGCTGAACTTGGTGTGAAAGACCTTGTATGGTTGCCGAGTGCAGCATTCCCCTGTCATGCACCGATCATCAAACATCTCGAATCCGGTGTGGTACATCATATTGAAGGCAGCTTGAATGGACCTCTTGGTGATTTTTGCAGCCACGGAAAAATGAAAGGACTTGGCTACCTGAGAAGTCATGGCGGCAGATACAGAGCTGTGGCTGACGGAGAACTTCATATCGATATTGCAGTATTAGCAGCTTCAGCTTCGGACATGATGGGCAATGCGAATGGCGTTCATGGAAAACATCCATTTGGTCCAATGTCGTTCTCGAAAGTTGATTCCAAAAATGCAGATAGAACAATTGTGGTAACTGATACGCTTATTGATTTCCCTTGTTATCCATGGGAGATCATGGGTAATGACGTGGATTTTGTTGTCGTGGTCGATGAGGTTGGTGATCCACAGAAGATCGTTTCAGGCACAACCCGCATCACAAAAAGTCCGGACAGATTATTGATCGCTGAGTATGCTGCAAAATTTGTGGAAGCAGCCGGTATTCTTCATGATGGCATGAACTTCCAGGCAGGTGCTGGAGGAACGTCGCTTGCCTTTGTAGATTTCATCCAACAGATGATGATAGAGAAAGGCATCAAAGCGAGAAGTATGATAGGTGGCAGCACAAAATATCTTGTTGATATGATGAATAATGGTCGCGCGGATTATATTTTCGACGGACAAACCTTTGGACTCGAAGCGATCTCTTCATTGCGAGATAATCCAAGGCATATACCAATCGACGTTTATGAGAGTTATGATTTCCATGCAAAGAGTAATCTTGTGCAGATGATGGATTTGATCGTGCTTGGCAGTACAGAAGTTGATGTGAATTTCAATGCCAACTGCGTTACACACAGCGATGGGCGCATGCTGCACGGCATCGGTGGGTACCAGAACTGTTTGATGGCAAAATGTACGATTATCGCTGTGCCCACATTCAGAGATAGAATTCCCGTCATAAAAGATGAAGTTACAACACTTGTTGCTCCCGGTGAACTTGTTGATGTCATTGTTACAGAGCGTGGAATTGCTATCAATCCATTGAGAACAGACCTCATTGAAGCGACCAGGAATTCAGGACTTCCGATTCGGGATATCAGAGATATAAAAAATGAGATTGATGATTTATGCGGTGTTCCAGCGAAGCCGAAACTTTCCGATGAAGCAGTAGCGGTCGTCGAATGGGTAGATGGAACGATACTTGATACCATACATAAGATCGAAGAATAATACTCGAAATTTATACAATAATCGAAGGCGATAATGCGCATTATCGCCTTCTTTATAAATAGGTGTTGTCATGGAATTGTTAATTATCACACCACAGAGAGCACAGAGGAAACAGTAATTAAGAGAATTATTTGGAACAGTATACTATCTAATTCGGTGTTTAAATCATAAAAAAAACAAATTCTTGAAACTTGAGACATGCTTGCTGCATAGGATTCCGCATTAAAGCGGATGAAGGTGAGTTGGAGAGCATGTCTTAAGTTGGGTTTTTACGAATTACTTATCACAAGCTCTGTGACTTGTGACAAGGTAATTCGGATAAATAAAAAAGCCCTTCTTGCAAAGGGCTTTTGGGAGAAACGAGCTATCTGTCGTGTAATCTTAGATTGCTCCGCTATCTTCGATGCGTAACACATCGACGTCCAAATTTTTCAATTTTTCCTGAAGTGAATCCAGCTTTATATCCAGTTTCGAACCCTCTTCATCAAGACCCTGTTGGATCTTTTGCATCATATTGTGAAGATCAAAAATCTTTTTTTCATCTCCATCGATATACATTTTCATCAGCCCGTTATCAATAGAGATTTGCAACTGGTCAGCAAGATCGGATTTCTCTCCGACCTTTGTATTGACTGTGATCACTTCCCCATCGCGCAGTACTTCGACGACCACGTCATTATCCACTTCAACATCATCAAGGATCACAGAAATATCATCGATATCATCAACCATTATACCATTGATCTCAACAATGACATCCTTTTCCTGAAGTAACGATCCTGATGCAGGAGAGCCCTCGTATATTTTCTTTATCAACAAACCGTCTTTGTCACCGAGTTCATCGACCTGCAATCCGAGCCATTTGCCGTTCTGATCTTTGTAATTCCACACATACACGTTACTTGGTTTATCAAACCATTCAAAATTTCCGGAGATTTTTTTGTTGATCTCTTTCTTACCAAGGACCACATTGAATGTTTTATACTCGCCATCTCGAAATATATCGACAGTAACAGATTGTTCCGGTTCCATGCCTACCAGCATTTTGCTGATCTGGTCTGACGTATAGACATGCTGACCTGCAAGATCGAGCATGATATCTCCCCCGAGTATCCCTGCCTCAGCACTGGGTCCGTCCTTAACGATATCAGAGATCAAAACACCATAATTGGTATTGAGTCCCTTCTTCTGGTATTCCTTCTCTTTCATGTCAGAAAGATACACGCCAAGGTATGCCTTGTATTCCGGCTTTGGTTCAAAATCTGCTTTATTTGCAAGGGTAAGTTTGATCGTTTTTTCACCACCATCGCGATAAATTTTGAACTTTACTTTCTGCCCGGGTTTGTACATTTTAAGCATTTTTGTGAACTGGTCGTGATTGAAGAGCTTTGTGCCGTCCATTTCCAGGATGATGTCCTTACTCATCATTCCTGCTTCTTTTGCAGGCGTATCATCTATCACACCATTGACGATGATGCCGTATTCGACTCCGGCATCTTCATAATCCCAGATATCCCCTGGATAGATTCCGACAAATGCCTTTTCCTCTGCAGCAAGGGGTTGTACCATTGCAAGCAACAGTACGACGACAGCTAAGGTCGGAATGAATTTCGTTTTCATGTCTATACCTCCGTAGTATTAGAATAATGTATTTGCTGCAAGCTGAACCGGCTGGGAAGTAAATTCCGAGACGATCAGCAGCGCATCGTTTGTTTTTTGTGATCTATATTTTCTTACAACATATGCTTTGTCTTCAACATAATTATCAGGATTGAACTCCGATCCAATAGACGGATTATGAATTGTAGTATAGCGGAAATAATCATTTAAAGGCGTCCATTCGTCTGGATGAATTGCAGATTCTCCTGATGTGCGAAAAGTAAAATTATGTGCTCTAAGCGCAAACTGTGGTTTGATAATAAGCCCGATTGCAACTACAAAAAAGAGCACAGCAAAACCAACAGCCCATCTGAGCTGGGTCTGTGCTTTTCTGGTCGGACTGAAATAATGTCCCACCAATTTGGCTTTGAGTTCCTGCTCAAAAGGATCGCTTTCAAGTTTTGGAATACTCATGTTATATAACTTTTCTTCAAACTTTTTCATATGACAGATCTCCCTGTAAAAAATCTCGCAACTTGCCCAAAGTACGGTGCATCTGAACTTTGATCGTTCCCTCTTTCTGTTTGAGGATCTCGGCGATTTCTTTATGTTTCATCCTCTCAAAGAAGCGTAAAGAGATCAGGTTCTGTTCATAAAGAGGAAGCTTTTGTATGGCTTGCTTCAAAGAGTCATAATCAAGATTGACAAGCATTTCACCTGCATTGTTTTTTTTCTCTCTCAGCATCTCTTTCACTGTTTGATCCCGCTTCTCGTTCCTGAAATATTGATTGGTTTCGTTCACTGCGATACGGAATATCCAGGAGCTGAATGAACATTTTTCTTCGTTCACAAATCTGTACTTTGGTAAATTTTTCATAGCTTTAAAAAATATATTTGATACGATCTCGTTTCGCACTGCATCATCACACACTCTATGATAGACAAAATTATTGATCTTCGGATAATATTCTTGATACACTTCTCCAAAAGCGGAGATGTCCTTTTTCGCTTTGAGTATGAGCTTTTTTTCTGACACTTTCTTCATATCCATGCTTTTGTATACTTATAACGCATTCATATGCGAATGGTTACAATTTTTATTTAGAGAAAAAAAATTCTGCTTATAATAATAAAATTATAACCTCTTTACCAAGCCCCAGCTTGGTGAAGATATATTACATTATCTCCATAATTGCCCGAAGCACATCTTGAATAATTGCATCTCTGCTGTGCTTTGTTATTTCAAATAATTCAACATCCTCTCTCTTTTTCAACTCTTTTGTCAGTTCACAATCAATCTTTTTTATGGATGCCAGCAGGGGCTTTTCGGAATCAAAAACTTCTCTCAGCATATCACAAAATTTTGGGCTGAACATCTCCATCCTGCCGATCTCATCGATCACAATAAGGTCTCCGTTTTGCAAAGCTCTTTCCATCGCAGAAATACCGATCTTTTCAAATGCTTCAACATTCACTCCATACTTATTCACCCGATAAGGAGATTCCGATTTTTCGGAAGCCATGACCATCTGATTGCCCTCAAAATCAGTAATATAAAAGCCAGTCCTTCTGCCCTTTTGTTTCATTTCATGAGTGCAGAAGCCGCCGATCTCACATGAGAGTTGTTTTATTATTTTCTTAATAATCGTGGTTTTACCCACTCCCGGGAATCCTGTGATAAGTATGTTTTTCGGCATGGAAACAAAATTTGATATGAAATCAATCAAAGCAAGATTTATTTTATTTTGAATGTATAAAACTTGATTCAATGAATACGTTTTTGCAATTTTAAATCTAAATAAATTTTGTGCGGAGTAATAATGTATAAAATTATTTCTTCAATTATCTTTCTCTTTGCTGTTGTACTCATTATCTCATCCTGCACGTGCTCTTATTGTGAAAAAATGGAATATAGGGACACACAGACAACTATCGAAGCAGAAATACAAAAGCAAGCTCAAATTTTAGGTTCAAAACTAAGCCTTCAAGAAGAGGATGTCCTCTTTGCACTTCACACACTTTTATCAGGAAATTCACGCATTTTTGGCGCTGCGTATGCAACTGCACCGTATGATGAGAATAATGAACTGATGGAAACATATTATGTTTTCCGTGAGGGCAAAGACACGAAAACACTCCATGATCCGGCATACAATTTTATGACTTCTGCAAACAGCAACTGGATTAAAAAGCCTTATCTCAATAAAAAAGCTATGTGGAGCATTCCCTATTATGATGTTGACGGATCAGGAGCGAAAAACTATATGACAACGTACACATATCCTGTCTTAGAAAATGGCAATGTGAGATTCATACTTTCTGCTGATTATCTTCTTTCTACACAATAACATAAACCAGATGAGCAATTTCGATATTCATTATACAAATTCACTTCCGGAAGTTGGGCAGTATTTCACATTATTCGAAAGTTCTGGATGGAACAAAGATTATCTGGCGACGCCTGAAGAACTTTTATCAACAATAAAGGAGAGCTGGTTTTCAGTGAGTGCATGCCATAAAGAAAAACTGGTCGGTTTCGGGCGAATGCTTAGTGACGGGCTTCTCCATGCAGTTTTGTTTGATGTGATCGTGCTGCCGGATTATCAAAGAATTGGTATTGGCACTGAGATTATGAATCGGCTTCTGGACAAGTGTAAAAAACATCATATCAGAGACATACAGCTTTTTTGTGCTGAAAACAAACTCTCTTTTTATGAAAAATTAGGTTTCCGTCACAGACCGGATAATGCTCTCGGCATGGAGATCAAGATCAAGTATTGAACATTTTACATCGAAAAATGATAATTTTAATAAACTTGACTCAATTGGATTGTAATAACATAAAAATATTACTTATATTTTCGGATATAAATTTATTTCATCATTACATTGTTTGCTAACAACGACAAAGGAGATTAGATGTTTAAAAAAGGGCTTGCAGGTTTACTATTTATTATTCTGTTATTTTCATCTTTATGTGCTCAGGAGGAAGTAACAAAAGTTCAGGAAGTCTGGACAGTACGCAACAATACCTGGCTTCTCTGGAAAAGTTATCAATTAAAAGCTGATGCACCGATTGAATTAAAACAAGTTTGGACGGGCACCAAAGTCACGCCGATTGATTCTTATGCCTCCTGTTTTAAAGTGACACTTCCTTCAAACGAATATGGCTATATCAATTACGATGATCTTGAAGAAACATACTGGGTCGAGAATGTTGATTCAATCAAATTTTATTACGGATTGAAATGGGGCACTGGCGATTTCGAAATACTCCCTCCAGGCACGAGAGCTTACCGGCTTGAAACAATCGATAACGGAGGAATCTATAAAGTACGTCTCGGGGATGGCAGAATAGGCACAGTCATCCGGCATTATATGAAGTCACCATATTTTGACATCTTGCCAGAAGTAAATCAGCGTTTCGTGAGAATCTATTCCCTTGAGAAACTCCAGAAAAAACTTACCGGCAAAACACGGGAAGAAGCAATCGATTTCATCGGACCGGCAAGCGCTTTCATCTATACAAACAACGCACAAACAGCTTCAGAGTTCTACTTCCGTTATGTAACAGCAGTTGAAAACAAAATGCGTCATAAAGGATTGAAGATATCATATGACGGCAATATGGCGAATGAGATCACACTGCTTGGAGCTGCAAAGAAATCAATTGCAGAAAGACTCCCCCTCGCAGGTTTGATTAGAAAGCTCAATTTAAATTGGATTTCAAACAGCAAAAATGCGTATTATGAAAAACACGGTGAGAACTGGTGGTCAAAATTTAGAAAGAGGAATTTCTTCACCAAAGTTATCGGTTTCATCGTCTCTATTATTCTGCTCTTTCTTTTCTTCTCGATCCCACAATTTATCTCCTGGCCCTTCAGGCGGCTTATCATTGCGATCAAACCAATGGGAAACGGACTGGTAAAATTTTTCAACTTCATCCTGCTTACTGCGTTTATGTATTTCTTCTTTCTCGTTTTGACACTCTTTATCATACTCGACCAGTTTCTTATTATCGCTATATTTACGATTATTCCATGGTTTATTTTCATGCGCAGGAACAATAGTAATATCAACTACAACCGCTGTCCACGCTGTCATACCATGTGGAGCGCAGCAGATAAAGGCAGCACTCATACCGGTACTGAACAATCAAAAGCATGGAAAAAACGTGATGTGGATAGAGGTACGACAGAAACCAGTACAGAAAGAATAAGGCATATAGAAAGGCATTGGGATGAAGAAGTCACGACTACAAAGAATTACCTCGATCACAGAAAATGCCAGGTATGCGGATTTGAATGGGATGTTCATCGCACTGAAACGAGCAAGCATACAATACAGCACTAAATAAAATAAATAATGAAAGCGGAGTTGCTCTTTACGGGCAACTCTTCTTTCTAAAAAAAAGTAGCGGAGGTTTGTATGTCTGATAAGAATCCGTATAATTTCTGTACGTGGGATGACAATTCTGATTGCGTCTCGTGCGGATTACTTGCTCATCTTTCCTGTAAATGGGACAAGAAGATTCTCGGTTTATTCATGGGAATTGGTATTCCGCCATTTCTGATCACTTTATTCGGTTTTGTTGTTCTTGGCTTGATGAAACTCTCGTGGTGCTGGCTTATTGGTTATGTTGTTTACTTCATCATTTTCTTTGGGATTCTCGAAGCTCGATTTCTGTGCAGCCATTGCCCCTATTATGCCCGGGAAGGAAAAACACTCAAATGTCTCGGCAACAATGGGAACTACAAATTCTGGAAATATCATCCGGAACCCATCAACGGTTTTGAGAAGTTCCTCATGATCTTTGTTATTGTTGATCTGACCTTCCTCATCATTCCTGCAGTTGGACTTGGGTATGGGATTTATTATATTGCAACTCATTATGCCATATTTGGACTCATTCCTCTTATGCTTATGATAGGACTAAGCTTTTCTGCATTGGTTACAGGCATTGGTTTTATTACAGCGCTTAAGAATGGATTCTGTTCTCGCTGTATAAATTTCTCCTGTGGGCTGAACAATGTTCCTAAAAAAGTTGTAGATGCCTATCTCAAAAAAAATGATGTTATGCGTGAAGCCTGGGAAAAGACGGGCTATATATTAGATTAATTTAATAAGGAGTAACATGAAATTCAAAGATTTCGTAATTCAGTTTATCATCACATTTGTGGTTGCGTTTATAGCAAGCGCGATTGTAATATTTCTCTACAATTTGATCATACACGGTGCAGGCAGATTCATGTGGAGCATTTCTGTAATGCTGGCATTCACAGTCGGTTTTGTGATACCTTTCAGTACTTTGTATACATCGAAAAAGAAATAGAAGTAGTTATATTTTTTAAAAAAAGGGCAATGAAATCTGATCATTGACCTTTGATATTTAGTGAAAGAAAATTGACAGTAATTATTTTACGGATTGCTTTTTGCATACAGTTTATTATGAAAAAGAAATATGAATTTGGGATTGTAATACATTACACTATTGTTGTGCCCCCCCCCTATGCCATAAGGTACATAGCTGGCGCAAGTTATGAAAAATCCAATGGGAATTATAAACCCGAACCCAGAAATATTATTTCCACAAATACCGTTTGCAAAAATAAGTTTACATAGCATCCCCCTGTCTGTGAAGTTCCCGAAGCAGGCAGGGTATTCGTGAGGTTTTTCCTTCTATGATAAAAGCTGAAGGTGTAATATGAGACGGGGGAACTTACTTCTTATATTGATTAACTCCCAAGTATAAGGAGGACATTTTATTGGGGGTAAAGAAAAAATTATGGAGATGTAAAATGATTAAAAAAATTGCGATACTCGCGATATTAATAATGATGTTCATAGCTGGGAATTTGTTTGCAAGTGAGAGACCATGGTTTGGAGGTTTCGTAGATGTACACACTAGTAATCCTGCCGAGATAGAAATTGGTTATAAGGATATTAATGGTAATAAATACCCTCAAGAAGAGTGGACTGATATAGTCACAAATACTTATCCATTCGGATTTAGTGTTGAATTCTGGCAGCCAGCACCAGTTAAAATTTATGCTGAAGGAACTGCTCCATACGGTTGCTATGATTATGACGAATGTCCTGCAAATCCAAATGGAACACACTACCTTGAGTTATGGTTAGGAGTTGTTCCGCCTGGCGAAGAAGAAGATCCTGAAGAATAACTAATCGGTGGGAGAGGGGACTTCCTCTCTCCCCTGTATTTTTAATAGAAACGGAGAAAAAATGAAAAAATATACATGCTTCATTATTTTATTCTTAATTGTCTCATCTCTCTATGCTTCAATAGATTTTAATATAGAAAAGGTTGATACATTTGCAAAATGCCAAAGTTTCTACTCTAATGCAATGATGCTTGTTGAAGAAACATATATGTACGCACTTACAAGCTATGGATTGGAGATATATGAAATACAGGATAACGGATCGTTGCAAATACTATCACAATTACCGCTTCAAAAGCCATTGGAATTTGTAAAAAAAGATGATTATATATATGTCGGGTCGTATAAAATTATTGATCCGGATGAATTTGATCCCTATCATCTTTATATTTACCAGGTTGACGTAAGTGATATATATGATCCTAATGTTATTAAAACACTAGAATATAACAATGCTTACAATACTATGATACCAGTATTAATTGGTGACTATTTCGTTGCACAGGCATATTGGGGACCTGATACAATATATACAATACCCGATTTGGAATATTACGGTACTATTGCAGAAGAAGATATGTGGCTTAAGACCATCAATGACACGATATGCGTGAATTGGACAAACGACCCGAGCGTTATTGATCTATATAATATATCAAACATTCTAAATTTCCAGTATATGACAACAATAGACCTAAGTGCATATCATGGTGACTATGGTTTGATATCATTCACAACCATAAACGATACAATTCTTATTGTTACGGGATTCTCGGCTGTTTCATTCTGGAATATTGAAGATATTACTCAATGGGAATATATCGGTCACTATGAACCAAGTAATTATATTAATGCCGGAACTAATTTCGCTCTTTGGGAAGATTATATGGTGCTGTCTCAATTTGACGGTTTAGCATTAGTCGATATTTCTGACATGTCCGCCCCCCAATGTATTAATTTTGTAAATTATTCAGATATTATTCATTGCATTATTTATCATAATGAAAAATTCTATGTTGCAACTCCTTATGACGGGGTGATTATATATACTATTATCAACGAAGAGCTTCAATTCGTAGAAAACTTCTATGAGTATCCCGCCTTCTATAGGTCTCATCTTTATTCCAATCATTTATTTATACAGACATGGCACAATGGTATTTATGTTTTTGATATTACAAATCCTTTCCAACCGATAGAAATACCCACTTGCCTGAAAGATATGCCTTTTAAATCATTTTATGGTCATGATTCTCTACTTGTTGTGCAAGATTATGAAGAATTAAATATAAAAATTTACGATTTGAGTAATCCTACAAGTCCAGTATTAAAAAATACAATAGATGACTTACTGATGATTGATTGGAACTATTCAATAGCCCGGTTTGACAGCTCTGAACCGGGAGCACTCTATTTATGTAATGTGCTTGATGGAAAACTCAGGAAGTATGATATTTCAGAAACTGGAGATCCACCATTACTTTTTACTTTTAATGAGATACCTCAGCAATGTGGATTTGATGTAAAAAATGGCATGGGATATATGTTAACTAATGATACACATCCTCAGAAACTGTATATTATTGATGGTTTATTAAATAATAATCCCACAATTATTAATACATTAAATAATTTTTCGAACTACACTTATTCACCAGGAATACAACTCTGTGGAGATTACTTATGTCTGCGCTATTTATCTGACTACTATGAAACAAAATTCTATTTATTAGATGAACCGGATAACCCACAGTATGCTTTTCAATTAGAAGTTCCATCGACGAACTCGTGGCCAGAAATATATGATAATCTCATTTTTTCAAAAACAAATAATGTGGGTTTTGTTTATGATTTGAATGAATCGAAAAATGATACGCTTCATTACACAGATTATTTTCCCGGACTGTTTTGGATGTACGATTATGAATTCTATGATGTAGGAAATAAACACTATCTTATTGTAACAGAGCAGTCAAGTATCGGGGTGTATGAATTTAACTACAGCTATGGAATCGACGATGAACCGGATGTATCCGAGGAGCCTTTCGCAAGCTATCCCAATCCTTTCACGACTTCGACAACAATATCGTTATCACTAACCACCCGGCTTCTCTACGCTACGCTGCGGCAGGGAGAGGTAAAAATTTATAATATAAAAGGGCAGCTTGTCCGCTCTCTCCCCATATCCTCGTTCCCAAACCCCTGTTTGGGAATGACAAATGTTGTTTGGGATGGGAAAGACAAGAGTGGTAATGAAGTAAAAAGTGGAGTTTATTTCTATAAAATCGATAATGACGATAAGCATATCGGGAAGGTGGTAAAGTTATAGTTTGTTAATAAAGAGTCTAAGCGATTTGCTTATAGGATAATATTTTACATTAGGTATAATAAAAACAAAAGGACAATGATTGGTTTCATTGCCCTTTGTATTTCAAAATAAAAAAAAGGCAGCAAAATGATTGGCTGCGACCTACTCTTCCACACAGTCTCCCATGCAGTACCATCAGCGCACGTGTGCTTAACTTCTGTGTTCGGGATGGGAACAGGTGTGACCACACTGCTATAACAACCAATCATTTCACTGCCCATATAAAAATAGGTAGTGATTAAAGTAAGAGATAAAAAGAGAAAAAGTAAGGCTTCGACTAATTAGTATTACTCGGCTAAATACATTGCTG
>Ga0268278_1001514_pt1 | contig 13407 bp, 12 predicted proteins | sample saktaG_3_FD_190135 | JGI IMG/M metagenome (GOLD analysis project Ga0268278, IMG submission 190135) | Saline water microbial communities from Sakinaw Lake, British Columbia, Canada - sak_2010_1_5_55m | ecosystem: Environmental > Aquatic > Non-marine Saline and Alkaline > Saline ... | reverse complement strand
TCAAGAGATAGTCTTATCCAATACAAAATGCGTGTGAAATGAAACCTGTTTCTAACGCAAAATGAGCCTGAAAGGCCCATTTGTGCGTTAGTGTGTGAATCGTTATCATTGGGGTATATGACTATCACAATGAACGATTCACACATAATTAGTATCGCACAAATTGAGCAATTCTTAAAGCTTGACTCGGCCATCAAATTTCAATCTGTTTCCAAAAAAGAAAAATATGAATGGATTAATGATGTTTTAACCAAGTTTAGATATTTCAACTTAAGGAAAAAAGATAAAGGTATTGTCCGGGGCTACATTGTCAAAATGACTGGCTTGTCTCAATCCCAGACAAGCCGAATAATCAGCAAAAAAAGAAAGTTTGGCAGAGTATTTCTGAACTCAAACGCCAGATATCGCTTTCCTAAAAAGTATGGCCCAACCGACATTGCTTTGTTAATTAAGACAGACAACGCTCACCAAAGATTATCCGGGCCGGCCACTAAAACGATACTGGAAAGAGAATTCAATGTGTTCAGTAAAACAGCCTACGGCAATGTCAGCCAAATATCCATTGCCCACATTTACAATTTAAGAGCCGTTAACCAATACCAGTCCCACTGTCTAACGATCAAAAAGACCCAGAGCAATCAAACGCCTATTGGCGAAAGGAGAAAGCCAGAGCCTGAATCAAGGCCAGGATTCTTGAGAGTAGATTCAGTCCATCAAGGCGATTATGGCAAACAAAAGGGCGTGTATCATATCAATATCACGGATGAAACAACACAATGGGAATTGATAGGAGCAGTGGAAAAGATATCTGAATATTATCTTGAAATACTGTTGAAAGATTTAATCGAGCAGTTCCCTTTCCGAATAATAAACTTTCATTCAGATAACGGCTCGGAATACATCAACAAAGTGGTGGCTGAACTGCTTAATAAATTGTTAATACGACAAACCAAGTCCAGGGCCAGACACTGCAATGACAATGCTTTAGCTGAATGCAAGAATGGGGCTGTAGTTAGAAAACATATGGGCTATGTCCATATACCAAGACACTTTGCCGGAACTATCAACCAATTCTACAAACAATATTTTAATGTCTACTTAAACTATCACCGGCCTTGTGGATTTGCTACAATAATTAAAGACAAAAAAGGAAAAGAGAGAAAGGTTTACAGGCAAAAGGATTACAAAACACCTTACGGGAAGCTAAAATCTCTGGACAGCGCGGAGAGCAATACTTAAGAGATAGGCTTTCTTTTGAACAGCTTGATGAGATTGCCTACGAGATGAGCGACAATGATTTTGCCGAGAAAATGCAAAAAGCCAAAGAAGAATTATTTAAAAACTTTAAACATTTACCTCAAGGGATGATAGAATTCACAACTTTCATTTCACACGCATTTGTTGATTAGAAAATACTGAAATTGGCGAGGGGCGTTCAATCAAAAATGAAAATGACGCAGTTTTGAATAGAATTTATGTACCTACATCCTGAAGGCTGATTGACATTGTAATGTCAAAAAGGGCATTCTCTAAACGCCCTTTTCTTCAATACTTTGTTATTTCTAAAAAAATCTTGTTTGAGCCGGCCTTAAGAGCTGCTACACCGCCAATCGGAAAGGTAATTTTGGGGTCGGTGTGGCCGAAATCAACGTTAGCGATAATAGGCATATTGCCCAGTTCCGCTTTTGTCTTGATTATTTTAATCAATTTTTCTTGAGTCATCTGGCTGGCTTTTTGAAACCGGCCGATGACTATGCCCTTCACTTGTTCAAAACCGGACTGGTGAATGAGCGACTGCAAGTAGCGGTCAAAGGCGTGCGGCAACGACTCATCGTCATCTTCTAAAAACAAAATTGAATTTTCCAAATTGGGAAAATACTCGGTGCCCTGCAAAAGGTTAAATGTGCCAAGGTTGCCACCCAAAATCACGCCCGCGGCCTCGCCCTCGTTAATCAGCCAAAAGCCCTCATTATCAATTAAATTTCTGTCGCTTTGATTTTTATACCAAGCGTCATCGCTCCACTTTGGGCTGGCTGAAATTACCAGCGGCTCGTTGCTGAAAAAACATTTCTTGAAATACTCTAAAGTGTAATCAAAGTATAGTTTTTGGCCCAAAGTTGAATAGTGAGGCCCGCTATAACTTACCAGGCCGGTTTTGGTCAAAATGGCATTGTTGAGCGCGGTAATATCCGAAAAGCCGCAAAATATCTTGGGATTTTGTTTAATTAAATCCCAATCTATATAGCGAAAAAGCTGGTTGCAATTAAAGCCGCCGATTACCGTTAAAATCGCTTTGACGTTTTTATCGGCAAAGGCCTCGTGCAAATCGTCAACTCGCGACCTTATGCTGGAGCTTAAAAATTCGTCGCTTTCCGAAACATTTTTGCCAAAACTCAACTTCAAACCCAAACCAGCCAGTCTTTGATTGGCAATCTGTTGGCACTCGGGCGAAACAATCGCCAGAGACCGCGATGGAGCGATTACTCTCACCTCGTCGCCCGCCTTTAATTTGTCGGGATAAACTTTTTGCATATGTTTTTATACAAATAATAATTCTTAAAATAATCCTGCTTTTAATAATTCAAACGCTCTAACGACATAATCTTTAACGCTTGGATGGGTGAATTGAACGCTCTCTATTTCATCTTCCGCGATCCATTTGACATCAATCGTATCTTCCATTGGCTCAGCCTCACCTGATTTATAATGACACATAAAAACAACCGCCAAAACAAGTAAATCATCTTCGTCGTGCCTAAATGTGTTATCAATTAAAAGGCGCATTTCATCTTCTATCTCAACATTAGTTTCTTCAAAAACTTCTCTTTTGGCTGTTTTTTTAAGAGCCTCCAAAACCCTAGCGGTTTCTTCAAGTTTTCCTCCTGGCGGACACCATTTTCCAGGGACATGTTCTTCTTCCATACTTCGCTGACAAAGCAAAATCTTGCCATCTCTTACTACAATGGCATTGACCAAAACAGAATACATTTGTCTTTGCGGTTTATCGGTTTCTTTCTCGTTTGACATATTTTTATCAAAAATTAACTTCAATATTCATTTTATCTAATTTTATGCGCCTGCCAAACACATTTTATCCACAACCCCAAACATCTGTCCCAAATCTCACATCTCCAAATTAGCGTAATTTAATGAATACTACCTTATTTGCCCATGGCCTTCAATAATCCATTTATAGGTAGTCAATTCGCGAACGCTCATGGGGCCTCTGACGTGAAGCTTTTGTGTAGAGATACCTATCTCGCCTCCCAAGCCGAATTGCGAGCCATCGGTAAAACGAGTGGAGGCGTTGTGGTAAACGCAAGCGGCATCCACAAATTTCAAAAACCTGCTTACATTTTTTTTATTTTCACTGATAATGGCCTCCGAATGTTTGGTTGAATATGTATTGATGTGGTCAATGGCTCCGTCAACACTTTTGACAACTTTAATAGCCATCTTGAACGATAAAAATTCACGACCGTAATCAATTTTTTTAGCTCTTCGCAAATAGGGATAACGCAAACTATTCAGTATGGCAAAACTTTTTTGGTCAGCGAAAATTTCCACATTTTTTGGCTGGAGTTTCGCTCCCAATAATTTTAACAAAGCGAAAGCCGCCTTTTGATGAACCAGCAAAGTATCCAAGGCATTGCAAACCGAGGGCCGCGATGTTTTGGCGTTGTCAACAATCTCACCGGCCATTGGCAGATTAGCGGATTCATCAACAAAAGTATGGCACACGCCAGCCCCGGTTTCTATGACAGGCACCAAAGAATTCTCCCTAACAAAATTAATCAGCCCTTGCCCGCCTCTTGGGATAATCAAGTCAATCAAGCCGCGCTGTTTTAATAAAAAACCAACCAACTCCCTATCATTGGGATTAACGCTCAAAACAATCTCTTGAGGCAGGCCTATTTTACAAAACGCTTTTTGCGCCAATTCAACTAAAATTTTGTTGCTAAAATAGGCCTCCTCGCCCCCTTTCAAAACTACCGCGTTGCCGGCTTTTAAATTCAAAACAATAACATCCACTGTTACATTTGGCCTTGATTCATAAATAACGCCCACTACCCCAAAAGGCGCTGCCACTTTTTTAATAATCAGTCCATTTTTCATTACTTTTTCTTCAAGGATATTGTTCAAAGGGTCGGGCATCTTGATAACTGTTTGAATGTCGTTAATCATTGATTCAATGCGTTCTTTGGTTAACAAAAGGCGGTCTCGTAATGGATTTTCTCGGGCGATTTTTCCAAGATCTTTTTTATTGGCCGCTAAAATTTCATTTTGCCCTTGCCTTAATTGTTTGATAATTTCCGCCAACGCGGCGTTTCTTAGCCGAGTGGAAGCAATCGCCAAAACAACGCCGGCTTTTTTTGTTTTTACTAATTGTTTCAAAAAGTTTTGCTTGGTCATTTTTTAAGGAGTTATTTTTTTAATTCCCGGCTCTTGTTAAGTGCCGCCTTAACGGCCAATCCAAACATTTTTCCTGCTTGCCGATTTGCAAAAACCTTTAAGGCCTCCTCGGTGGTGCCGCCCTTAGATGTCACTTTTTTCCTTAAGATCTCGGGGCTATCTTGTGATTGCCTCTGTAATTCCACTGCTCCCTGAATTGTCTCTAAAACCAGTTTTTCAGCCAACTTTTGCGGCAAGCCCAGCTCCCTGGCGGCCTTTATAAACAACTCTTGGAATAGAAAAACATAAGCCGGGCCCGAGCCGGAAACCGCCGTGGCCATATCAAGATATTTTTCTTGATTCGTTTCTATTGTTTGCCCCAAGGCCCGCAAAATGATTTCAGCACGTTTTTTATTTTTTTGAGCAACCTCTGATGAGGCCAGCCAAACAGTTATGCCTCGGCCAATTCCCGAGGGCATATTAGGCATAGCCCTCACAACCATTTTGCAACCTAACAATCGCTGAACGGTTTTAATGCTAACTCCGGCCATAATTGAAATTATCAAAATTTCTTTCTTGTTGATGTTGTCATCTATTTCTTTGGCCAAATCCTTAAAATCCTGCGGTTTTACCGCCAAAATCAAAATGTTGCTAACTTTTATCAACTCCTGTTTATCGTCTAATGCTTTGGCCTTATGCAAAAATGCCAATGCCTTGGCTCTTTCCAAAAATTTATCATTGATAAAAATCCGGCTTGCGGCAATAGCGTTGCTTTCCAACAATCTTTTGATAAAAATCCCCCCCATTGTTCCAACGCCAATAAGGCCAATTTTAATATTTGGCAATTTTATTTTCATCTAAGCAAGGTTAAATTATTTATATGGACAACCTCTCGCTGATATATTTCTTTAATGCTGATTTTGTTTTTCAAAGTTTTGAGCCGCGATAAGTCGTCAGAGCCGTAATTGGCAATACCCAAAGCAAAAATCTCCCCTTTTTGGTCAACAATATTCACGAAATCCTTTGCGGCGAATTCGCCCTTAATATTTCTAACGCCCACCGCCAACAAACTATTATTGTTTTCTAAGGCCTTTCTGGCCCCTTGGTCAACGATAATCTTGCCTTGAGAGGCCACACCAATCAGCAGCCATTTTTTTCGCTCGGACAGGCGGCCTTTCTGCGCTAAAAATTTTGTTCCTATGGGCTTACGCTCAATCAACAGACGCCTTAGATTTTCCGGATTTAAACCATTAATGATATAAGCTTCTACTCCGCAGGTAGCGGCCAATTTTGCTCCTCTTAATTTTGAAAGCATTCCTCCACTGCCCAGAGTAGAGGCCTTTTTAGAGCACATCTTCTGAATCTCCAAATCAACGCTTTTTACTTCTTTGACAATCTCCGCCTTTTGATTAATCTTAGGGTCGGCGGAATAAAGGCCGTCTAAATTAGTTAAAAAGACCAATTTATCAGCCCCATAAAGAACAGCCAGCATACTGGCCAAAGAATCATTGTCGCCAAAAGAGTCCTGCGAGGCAGTGGCGTCATTCTCATTAATAATAGGCACAATTTGGTTGTTGGTAAGTTCAGTAAGGGTTTCTTTCAAAACGTTGTATCTGTTTCTATTCTTGAAACAATTAGGGGAAAGCAATAATTGGGCTATTTTTATCTTGTGCTCGCCAAAAAAGCGGCAATAATAATTTATTATCTCCGCCTGCCCCACCGCCGCCAACACTGCTTTAGACATACCCTCGCTGTTTTTAAAAATATCCCGCCCCCCGGCCACCGCCCCCGAAGTAACCAAAACAACCTGATGGCCTTCATCACAAAGGACGCTGACCTGCCCGACCAATCGCTGGATTAAATCCAAATCTAAACACCTCTTTTCCCCGCAAAGCGCGTTAGAACCAATTTTTATAATTATTTTCTCTTTTAACATAAAATAAAACCTCGTCTTTGCCATTAAAACCTGCTGGTCTTAATAACAAGGACGAGGGCTTGCCCCGTTATTTAACCGGGGTTCTCGCGGTACCACCTTGCTTTCGCCCAAACATTGCTGCTTGGGCCTCATCAGCTGACTCCAATTTAAAAATCTTCATCAGCCTCCCTAATTTACGGTTGGGCCTCCGGCCACGCTTATCGCAGGCAGCTCCGGGGCGGGTTCACCAAAATGGCTACTATTCCCCTTCACAGCTTTTCCTCAATTATTTTTATCATAACAGAAAACACCCCTAAGTCAAACAATGGCGAATTGGCTCAAAACCCACCCCCCTATTTTTCAACTCTTTTTCGCTGTTCATATCTTTTATTCCTTAGACATTTCCAAAAAAAATCTGAAAGTATTTGATTTGATTCCTTTCCAACGCGATTATTTTTTATTTAACCCGAAAGAGTTGAGGTGGAGTTCTTTGGCTTCTTGGTCACCAAGTTCCTTATAGGATACCCTAACGGTATACCTGATTTTATCGCCGGGGAGTTTGTAAATATCGTTGATTATTAAACTCCAGATGTTGCCTTCGCCTATCTTTTTCCTGATGTCTTTGACACGGTCATCAATTGATTCGCCTGTCCCCAAAACAACATTGGCATCTAAAGTAACAATTTTTTTAGTAATTTCTAAGGTTGATTTAGCCAGTGTTTTATCAATGCTCTTTACTAAATTGGCAATATTCAGTTCGGCGAAATAAACATTGCCCTCCGCTATATTCACTTGTTCATATGAACGTATCTTATAAATTATGCCTAAATTTTCTCCGACAGCCAAGATATCCCAGCAAGAATAAGGGTTGGCAATTTCCGGTTTTTTGCTGGCGTTTTTATAATTAATCTCGCTAATTCCCAACTCCCTTAAAAGAATTTCCACGGCTGTCCTTAATTTATCTATGGCTCTATCTTCGTCATAAAGAAGAATCCCCAGCATATCGTGCTCCAAATATTTTCCGTTAGATTTTCCAAAAGTCTTGCCTACTTCAAAGATATTTATATATTCCACGTTTCTCTTTTGATACTCTTCAAATTGCGTTAATAGTCCTGACGCCATTGATTGTCTTAATTCGCAAAAACCTTCATTAACAGAATTCTGGATAAATACCTCCCCCATTTCTTTATAGTTAACAATAGCGTTATAGCCCTTTTTTGTTAAAGGCCAGGTTAAAACCTCATCATAGCTTAAAGCGGATAAAATATCCCTAATCTTTTCAATGATATTGAGATGTCTTGGCGTTATGTCCTCGGTAACAGCTAAGGCAGGCAGGACATCAGTGGGGATGTTGTTGTAGCCATACAAGCGAACCACCTCCTCAACTAAGTCCTGCTCTAAAAAAATATCCGTGCGGCCGCTTGGCGTGGTTACTTTTAACATTTCTCCTTCTTCGGCTATGGCAAATCTTAAATTTTTAAGAATTTTGATAACTTCCTCGCGGGATATTTCTACACCGGCGTAAACACTGGGCATTTTATGGTCAAGCAAAATCGCTTTATTAATTTTCTTATCAAGATAATAGTCAAACATCCGGCTTACTATTATCCCGCCACAATGTCTTTTTATCAAAGAAAGCAATAAACCCATGGCGTAATCTACTCCCTCGGGATCTAAATCTTTCTCCAGCCGGCTGCTCGCCTCGGTGACTATTCTTAAAGACCGTGAATTTTTTCTGACGATTACCCTGTCATAAACAGCCATTTCCACCACGATTGATTTGCTACTCATATCAATTGAACCATATTGGGCGCCGACAATTCCCGCCAAAGCAATGGCTGATTTGTCGTCGCGAATAATTATTTCATCTTTGTTCAATTTAATATTTGTGCGGTCTAAGGTGGTTATATCCACAAAACTTTTATTAACCTCCCAATAAAGAACCTCGCCAATTTTATCTTTATCCATTATATGCGAGGGATAACCGGTAACTATCATTACATAGTTAGACAAATCAACCAGCAGGTTTATGCTGTTGATTTCATAACAAGATAGATATTGTTTAAGCCAGGCGGGCGACTCTTTATTTACCACGTTGTCTATTCTAACCGCCTGGATTCTCTTTATGCTATCTGGCGCGTTAACCTTGATAGCAAGCGCTTCCTCCCCGAGATTAATATCGTCCAGTTGAGGATATTCAATGGCTAAGCCATAATAGGCGGCCACTTCTCTGGCCACGCCAATAACCGATAAGCAATCAGCCCTGTTCTGCCTTACCTCCAAGCCGATTAAATAATCTTTTTTATTATTGTATTCAATCTCCTCAAAACCATCCATCATAAGGCCCGTCAATGTTAAGGCCTCGCCTACTTCTTTAGGCGACGCTGTTAGCATTGGCGCTAATTCTTTAATTTGGCTATAGAGTATTTTCATTTTCGTAATATTTATAACCCAAATTACCTCCCAAAAGGGTTCTGATGTCTGTTATATTATATTTAGCCATCACCCATCTATCTAGGCCCAAGCCGAAAGCAAAGCCCATCCATTTTTTATTATCAATACCAGCCACAGACAAAACATTAGGATGAATAATACCCGCCCCCCCCATCTCAATCCAACCCAAACCCTTGCATATTGCGCATCCTTTTCCATGACAATTAAAACATTGCATATCCGGGCCAACCCCTGGTTCAACCTCGGGATAATATTTATTCCTAACCCTGATTTTAACATCCGGCCCGTATATTTTCTTAAATAAATAATTGATTGTGCCGAATAAATCCTTTAAGCTAACTTTTTTCATAACAACAATCCCCTGATAATGATGGAAAATAAAATGGTTGCTTTTGTTCACTTTTTCGTTTCTGTAGACCCTTCCCGGGCAAACAACCTTAAAAGGCGGCTTATAGGTTGCCAACACGTGGGCCTCCACGGAGGAGGTTTGGGTTCTTAAAAGAATATCGGGCTCTTTAATATACAACGTATCCTGCATATCTCTGGCCGGATGATTGCTGGGCACATTCAACCGTTGAAAACAAAACTCGTCAACTTCAATCTCCGGGCCGTCCATTATGCTATAACCCATATCCATAAAAATCTTATTCAGCATCCTGATGGTCTGAGTGATGGGATGAAGATGCCCCACCTTGGAAATCTCATATCCCAAAGTTTCCGCTTGTTGCTTAAGATTTTCATCGCCTTCCTTTTGGCGCAAAAACTCTTCTTTTTCTTTGAATAAAGCGGTTGCCTCGTTATAAATTTCTTGGATAATCGCCCCTTGGGCTGATTTTTCTTCCGGGCTCATCTTGGCTATCTTTTTCAGCAGCAACTTAACCTCGCCCTCCTTACCCAGATATTTTTTCCATAAACTTTTTAAATCACCCAAAAGCGCGACTCCGTTGAGCTCGTCTTTTAATCTGTCAATAATTTTACGATCCATAACCATAGCTTTAATGTGTAGGACTGGGACTTGTCATTCTGAGCCAGCAGGCGAAGAATCTCTTACCCTGAAGCCCATCTCTTAAATCATTTTTATAATAACAAAAAACACCACTAAGTCAAAGGGATATTTCCATGAGGATAAAAACATCTCCTTAAATTCAGCTAAAAGTTGCTGAATTTAGAGGGCGCTTTCAATATTGATAAATTATATATAATTTGCTATCTTTATATAAAGGCAAAGAAAAAATTATGCCAAACCAAATAAAATTTATATCCGCGGCTTGTTGTATGCGCCCTCGCGAAGAGGAGATTGGTTTGGGGTGCATTTAAATAAAACTTAATTAAAAAATTCCAAATTAAACCTCCCTTCGTAGGGGGGTTTTGTTTTAGCAACAAATATTTTAGTAGTGAAAATAATATAAAATCTATGATTAAAACAAATAGTATTTTATCAGCTATAGGGAACACGCCAATAGTTGAAATAGTAAATTTAAACAAAAAATATCCTGGCGTAAGAATATTTGGAAAACTTGAAGGTTCAAATCCTGGCGGCTCAATAAAGGATAGGCCGGTTTTGTATATGATTGAAAAAGCAGAGGAAACAGGAGAACTTACAAAAGAAAAAACAATTATAGAGCCGACATCCGGAAACACCGGAATCGCTTTGGCGATGGTCGGAGCTGTTAAGGGCTATAAAGTAAAACTCTTTATGCCGGAAAATGTTTCAATAGAAAGAAAAAAAATTATTGAAGCATTGGGCGCTGAAGTTATTTTAACGCCGGCCAAAGAGGGCACGGACGGCGCTATACGACAGGCGCATAAATTGGCGGATAAAAACCATAAAAAATATTTTATGCCCAATCAGTTTGACAATGAAAACAATGTTTTGAGCCATTATGAAACAACCGGACCGGAAATACTTAGGCAAACCAAGGGTAATATAGATTATTTTGTCGCGGGTATAGGCACTTCCGGAACACTTATGGGAGCTGGGAAATATTTAAAGGAAAAAAAATCTGCTATAAAAATTATTGGTGTTGAGCCTGTCATCGGTCATAAAACACAGGGTCTTAAAAATATGCAAGACGCCATTGCGCCTAAAATATATAACAGCCAGGCCTTAGATGAAAAAATCACCATTAAAGATGAAGATGCGTTTCAAACAACAAGAATGCTCGCTAAAAAAGAAGGCATCATGGTTGGTATGTCAAGCGGCGCGGCTATGGCCGCAGTATTGCAATTAACAAAAAGAATTGATTCCGGGGTAATTGTTGTTATCTTTCCTGATCGTGGCGACCGCTATCTAAGCACACCTCTATCTGCTGTATAAATACAAGGCGGGCCATATGCGGCCGCTGTCTATCTGAACCTGGATATTAATTTACCAACCAAATCAACCCCGCCTCTCCAAGCTGGACAGGATGCCCAGGCCAATATAGAAAGCCAGCAGTTGATTGCCGCCGTAGGAAACCATGGGCAAAGGGATGCCCACCACCGGCAAAAGCCCCAAGCACATTCCGATGTTGATAGCGCTTTGCGTTAAGAACAAAAACGCCAACCCGCCCGCGAAAAGCCGGACGAAATTTACGCTGGACACAAAGGCAATCTGGATAATCCGCCAGAAAAGAAAAAACAAAAGAGCAAAGAGAAACAGGGTGCCCAAAAATCCGGTTTCTTCGGCCCAAGCGGAAAAAATAAAGTCGGTTTTGGGCTCGGTTAAAAAACCATACTGGGTTTGCGGGCCGCGCCCCAGACCCTTGCCCAAAAACCCGGCCGAGCCAATGGCAATCTTTGATTGATTAACGCTCCAAGAGATGCCCCTCTGATCAATCTGCGGATTTAAAAAACTCAAAACTCTTTGTTTTTGATAATCATGCAAGAAAAACTGCCAGCCCGAAGCAGCCAAAACCGCAAACACCAGCAAAACAATCAAAAATTTCCGCAAACGCAAACCGGAAAAGAAAATAATACCCAACCAAATCGCAAGAAAGCAAACCGCCGAACCCAAGTCAGGCTGTATAAAGACCAACAAAAAGGGAGACAACATATAAAGCGATGAAAAAAATAATACGCGCCACCTTTGCAGTTCAATGTGGCGGCTGGAAAAATACTTAGCCAAAACAATTATCAGCGCCAAGGCGGCCAATGGCTCGGGATCAAAGGCAACGGGCCCAAGCTTATACCAGCCCCGGATGCCTCTTGTAATGGGAGCTAAAAATAACAGCCCCGCGAGAGCAACCAATAACAAAAAGTAAAAGCCAAAAACCAAATAAGAATTTGTTCTTAAAAACCGCGAATCAAGACGCGACAAGAAAATAAAAAACGCCAAAGCCAAGCCAAAATAAATCAGCTGCTTTTTGAAATCAAAAAAACTGCCCCGCGAGATAGAGGCGCTGTAAATTGAAGTGAGGCCGATGCCCGTTAAAAAAAAGGCCGGCAAAAGCAGCGACCAGTCAAAATATTTAAAAATTTTCATATCTAGGCAAAACAAAACCCGTAACACGGCGGCATTTCGCAAGCGGCCGCTTGATTCAACTATTTAAGCGTTTTTCAACCAACTCCGCCAACTCTTTGGGCGTGTAATTGGTTTTTAAAATAAACTTTTCCGCCTTAAGCGCCAAACATTTTCTCTCCAGATCGGCATCGGAATAATTGGTTGTAATAAAACAGGGAATATCTTTTGTTTCGGGATATTTTTTGGCTTCCTCCAAAACCTCAATGCCGTTCATATCCGGTAAGATTAGATCAATCAAGATTAAATCGGGCTTCTCACCTCCCTGGCGAACAGCCGCCAGGCGCTCTTTAGCCCCGGCGCCGTACTTGAATGTTTCCACCGCAAACCCGGCTTTGCTTAAAACCGCGTTATAAATATCAACCAATTGCGGTTCGTCCTCAATTAACAGAATTTTGCGCGCCATATTTATTTTTTTTAATATTCCGACCTTTTACTACCCCTACTATCATTTTAATCTCCGCTAAAATGTTTAACAAGGGACGTTTTAACCCCATTTACCTACTTGGCAACCAGCTCCACATGGAACGCGCTACCCTTGCCTTGTCCGGGCGACTCGGCCCAAATTTTGCCCTTGTGCGCCTTAATGATGCTAGCCGCTATGTAAAGCCCAATGCCTCTTCCCAAGGCGTAAACCTTTTTTGCCTCTTTGCCCCGTTCAAACTGACGGCCGAAAACCTCTTTTGTTTCTTCTTCGGTCATGCCAATGCCTGTATCGGTGACAGTAATGAACAAAACATTCTTGCCTTTTTTGCTGTCAGCTCGCAAATTTACTTTTACCCCGCCTTTCTCGGTGTATTTCACCGCGTTGTCAATCAGATTATACAAGGCCTCGCGCAATTTTACGGAATCGGCCATTGCCAAAGGAATATTTCCCTCGGGCAGGGTTAGGGTTAAATAAATATTTTTTTTGTCGGCTTCGGGTTTTACCTCAACAATAACATCCCGCAATAATTCGGTTATTGAGGCCTCTTTAATATCCAAAATATCGCGGCCCAGTTGTAATTTGGAAATATCCAAGAACTCATTAACCAGCTTAATCAACCGATTGGTTGATTCAAAGCAAAAACCAAGCTTTTCTTTTACTGTTTTATTGATTTTGCCAAAGTCGCCATCCAAAACCATTGAAAGATACCCTTTCAAAGCG
>Ga0268278_1001510_pt1 | contig 13430 bp, 10 predicted proteins | sample saktaG_3_FD_190135 | JGI IMG/M metagenome (GOLD analysis project Ga0268278, IMG submission 190135) | Saline water microbial communities from Sakinaw Lake, British Columbia, Canada - sak_2010_1_5_55m | ecosystem: Environmental > Aquatic > Non-marine Saline and Alkaline > Saline ... | reverse complement strand
TTCGCACGGTTTACCAGGGCGGCAGCCTCCTGCACGTTCTTGGAGAACTCATGGTTGCCCAGCTCAAGGGCGTCAAATTTCATAGCGTTCATGGCGTCTATATCGGCCAGCCCGTGGAATTTGGACGTCCAGATAGTACCCTCCAGCACGTCACCGGCGTGAAGCAGCAGGACGTTCTGCTCCCGGCTGCGTATGTCCTCAACAGCCGAATTAAGCAGGCTGTAGCCGCCGGCCGTAGCTACCGTGTCAGTGCCGTTGATCCTCAGAAGTACGTTATGCGGTATAACGTATGAATGTGTATCGTTGACATGCAGGATGGTCATGGACATGGGAGAGTTGGTTATCTCCGCTAACGGCGCGGCCGGTGGAGCGGAGGGTGCGCAGGCAGTTGCCGGAGTAAGCGTGGTTAGCAATAAAGCGAGGAATACGACTAATGGCCTGGATCTCTTAAAGGGTATCATCTCTGCCTCCTGCTTGCCGGGATGCCGATATTATATGACTTTCAGAGGGCTTTCCAAAACGTCTCTTTGTTGTCGCCGGGATTGTAGAAATCAGGGATAGTACTGACATGCTTGTAGCCGAGTGTGATATACAGTGTGCGGGCTGCTTTATAGTTGGGATTGGAGGAAGTTTCAATCAATATAAGCCGCCCGCCCTGTTTTTTGATGTCATCGGCTGCCATGGTGAAGAGCGTGCTGCCTATGCCCTGGCCCTGCAGTTTCGGTGAGACAGCACACCAGTACATGTCCCACGCACCGTGCGTGAGCGGTGTAGGACCGTAGCATAGGTAGCCGGCAAATTCAACCCCTTGTTCAGCTATCAAAAAGTAGTAACCGGAGCCTTCAGGATCATTAAGATACTCGTCGATGATTTCGCCAAGCACCGTCAACTCCTCAGGCAGAAAGGCCCTGGTTTCATCGGTCACCCTGATGATGTGGGACCTGTCAGACGGAAAGATACCCCTTATTTTAACTGACATGGCCTTACTCCATTGCGAGGTCGACTATTTTCTGTATCAGCTCAGGATACGTTATACCCCGTGCTGCGGCCTGCAGCGCTATCCCCAGTTCGGGTGTGATATCGGGATTTGCATTGACCTCCAGCACCTTTATACCGCCGTCCCTGTCCTGTCTCATGTCTACCCTGGCGTATCCGCGGCAGCCTGCAGCACGGCAGGAGGATAGGACGGCCGCCGCGATCGTTTTCCTTAGTCCGGGGTCGATCTCTGCCGGGCAGCATACCCCGGTGCCTTTGTAATAATCGGTTTCCTCGAACCATTTGGATTCAAAGGTCAGTATACGGGGCAGCCCCGGCGGCAGATTGTAGGCGATCTCGGAGATCTCAACCAGTTCGTGCTGCGAGTTACCCAGTATAGAAGCATTGAACTCGCGGCCGTCGATAAATTCTTCTACCAGTGCATATCCTCGGAAGCGGCCGCTGACCAGTACAACCTGCTCTTTGAGCTGTCGCATATCGGACACCACATTTTTCGGCGAAAGCCCGTTGCTGGCATCCTCGTCTCTCGGCTTCACGATGCAGGGAAACCTGAGCCGGAAATCATCCACGGTGTCCGGTGTAAGCACCATATAGTCGGGTGTGTCCACACCGGCCTCCTGTAGAACCTTCTTGAAACCGGCCTTGTCCAGGGTCAAATCGAGAACGCGGGAAGGGTTGCCGGTGAAGTGCAGTCCCATCTCTTCCATCATATGTGCAACTACCGGCTCAGAATGGGGCTGGTCTTCGAAGCCTTCAAACAGGTTGAAAATTACATCGGCATGGATATTACGTAATATACGGGGAACGGTATCCAGTGGGGGTCGCAGGGGAACTTTTTCAACATGGTGTCCCAATGCTATGAGAGCCTTCTTAACTTCTACTACCTCTTCCAGAACACCGGTTATGGACTCCTCTTCTCCGTTGGGGATAATGACCTCGCCGGGAGGATCGTTATACAGAATGGCCACTTTAAGAGTCATAATAGATACCTTGCCAGTGCGGACTTTAATACTCTCCCGATCAGCTGTTGATAGGTCCAGCCCATTTTGTAGGACATAATAGGAAGGTCTCCTGAATCCGGGTTAAGCCCGGGCAAAGGGTTGACCTCCAGGAAATAAGGTGTGCCGTCCGGCGCAACGCGGTAATCAACACGCGCGAAGTCGCGGCAGCCCAGCGCCTGATAGGCTTTGATGCTGGACTCGCCGATACGCTTCATAGTTGACCTTTTAAGCCCGGCCGGGCACTCGTAATCCACCAGTTTGCGCCAGTCACGCTTGACTTCGAGCGAATAAACGAATGTTTTGAACTTCTTTGTAGGCACCACTCGCATGATGCCTACAATGGACGGCGGCGAGTTGCCGGTTATCCCCACTGTGATCTCTTCGCCCTCGATATATTTCTCAATGATCACGGGCTGGCCATACCTTTCCATCAATGCTTTGGCGGCAGCCCGGGCCCGGCTGGCTGTATCCACGCGGGACGTCAGCCGGATACCCTTGCTCGACCCTTCGAAGGCGGGTTTGATGAAAGCCGGCAAAGGTATGTCTTTCGCGCCGAGTGACTTGATATCGCCTATAGATTCCATCGTCACCCAGAGAGGGGTAGCTACACCGGCAGATCTCACAATATGTTTGGCCAGGGGCTTGTCCAGGGTTAAGGCCAGGGTCAGCGGGTCGGATCCGGAATAGGGAATGTTCAGCATCTCGAGTATAGCCGGCACCTGGGCCTCGCGGCTGCGCAGGCTGCCGCGCCCCTCGGCTATGTTGAAAACGAAGTCTACCCTGGTTTTGAGGATGTTTAAAAGAAATTTACGGCCTCCGCCGAGTTTGACAGTGCTGTGACCCAGGGCGCGCAGGCTGTGTGCGATAGCCCTGACTACTTTGATGGAATCGTATTCTTCGAGCGCGTCTTCAGGTATGTCCCGGCCCGCCTCTATGTCGTCCTTGAGGTCGTAGGCAAGGCCGATTCGCATGTCGTCCTTTTTACGCTGCTACAAGTTCCAGCGCCATCTGCAGGTCGTTGGCCTTACGCCGCCCGTTGCGCCCGGTTGAGGCTGTGGCAGGCCTGGGATTGTGGTAGCTGTAAGTTTTGCCCAGGTAATTTCTGAATACGAGATGGCCGTCTGCCCGGGATATAAGGTAGCTGGCCTGCAGCGGTACCTTGCCCCCGCCGCCCGGCAGGTCGATCACGTAGGTAGGCACCGCCAGCCCTGATGTATGACCCCGCATGCCCTCGATAATGCGCAGGCCTTTTTCCACGGTAGTGCGCAGGTGCTCTGTCCCCTCGACCTCGTCCGCCTGGAATAGGTAGTAAGGCCGTATTTTGGCTTTTAGCAGGCTATGGCAGAGATGGATCTGATCCTCTACAGAATCGTTAACGCCGGCCAGTAATACCGACTGGTTGTTAACGGGTATACCATGGCGCAGTATCTTATCGCAGGCGGCTTTGGCCTCCTCCGTCAGCTCATTGGCGTGGTTAAAATGGGTATTCAACCAGATGGGTCCCAGGCGGGAAAGCATGTTGCAGAGCTCGTCATCGATGCGCTGGGGCAGCACCACGGGTACGCGGCTGCCGATACGGATGATTTCGACGTGAGGTATATCGCGTATCTTTTTCAGGATATCTTCAAGGTGTCTGGTGGAAAGCGTCAGCGGGTCGCCGCCTGAGATGATAACGTCCCTGATTTTCGGGTCGTTGCGGATATAGGCGACCATGCGGTCGATCTCCTGCGGGGAGCGCACCCAGCGGCCCCGGCGCCATTCACGCTTGCGCGTACAGTGACGGCAGAACATGGGGCAGATATCTGTTACGACCATCAGGACACGGTCGGGGTAACGGTGTACCAGCCCGGGAACTACCGAGTCCCTCTCCTCCTCCAGCGGGTCTTCGGAAAGTATGCCTGTCAGGGCTACCTCCTCGAAAGCAGGCATGGCCTGCCGGCGCACAGGATCAAGGGGATTATCGTGGTTGATCAGGCAGAAATAGTAAGGCGTGACGGAGATGGGGAATTTTTCAGTGACCAGCCTGAGGCTGACCTGGTCATGTATCGGCAGAAAGATTAGTTTCGATAGCTCTTCTATACTGGTGATGCGGTTGCGGAACTGCCACTTCCAATCGTTCCAGTTTTCGTCGGGCACGCTGCTGAAGAATCTATGCCTGTTCTTCAGCAGACGCAAGCTTGGGGGCTCTTCTACTTCAGAAGCGGGACGGCCTGGAGGTTCCTCCTCTGCAGAGAATTCGAACAGGTCTTGTTGTTTTGTCGTTGATGCTTGCGCCACCTTGGGCTGTGCCTCCTTAAAAATTAATATTTTTTCCTATTTGTTGCAATCGTATTTTTTATTCTTTCATTTTTTATAGCATTAATAAAATATCATGTCAAGTATTTTCGGCAAAAATCTTTTGAATTGTATCTACGATAGATTTTTCAGGCCGGTTTTTCAGGTCAGTCCGATGTATAGGCGTATATGAAATTAGTCATCAAAATTAAATTGGAGCAGGCCTTCTTTAAAGCGGCCGGTATTTTCGCCGATGAAGAGATTATAAATTTATACGTTGATGGGGTATACTCTATTGGTAGTAAAAACGTCGGATGACATCCACTGTTTAAGATATGCGTGATATTTTTGCAGCAAAATTTGATCCCAGGAATATCATAGACAACCCGTCCGAAGAAAAGTTGAGAGAGTGGTCCCTGGAGCAGGGGGGCGTTATCTCGGAATTTGGCAACCTGACAGTGAGGACGCGCGTTCGTAGCAGGATAGCCAAGTTCACGGAAGTGGTACTGGGTGAGATGGAAGAAGAAAATGTGAAGCTTGTGGACGATGTACTGGAATATCTCAATCAGCGGGACATGATCATGCTCGACCGCGTGATGTGTCAGAGCAACGGCTATAAGAAAAGGTGCAGGGTGTATGTCGATGCTCAATACGCTCGCATACCGTTGATGTGGGGCAATACGCTTTTTCCCGCTGAGGCGGGCGAGCCTGATTTTATCACGGTTACCGTGGCGGACTGGCCTGAAAGAAAGGTGCTGGTCTTTCCCGAGGCGGGCATAACGCTGATAATGGGCAGCGATTACAAGGGGGAGAACAAGAAGGCCATGCTGCGCCAGGTCATGTACTGGGCAAAGAAGGAAGGCAACCTCGGCCTGCATGCAGCCAGCAAGATACTTCGCATTATGAAGGATGGTAAACTTTGTGAGAAGGGCTTCCTGCTCTTCGGGCTGAGTGGGACGGGGAAGACCTCGCTTGCCTGCCATTCACACTGGCTGAGGCCGCCGGAGCGGGTGATCATCCGGCAGGACGATGTGGTCATACTCAAGTCTGATGGCAGCGCAATCGGCACCGAGGAGTCCTTCTACATGAAGACCGAAGGGCTTGAGCCTGGCGCCCAGCCGCTGCTGTACGCGGCGGCCATCAGCCCGCGCGCCATTCTTGAGAATGTGCACGTCGATCCGTCAACCGGCAAGGTGGACTTTTTTGATGCTACGCTCACATCAAACGGCCGCGCCATGGTCAAGCGCCGTGATATAGCCTTTACCGATGGCGAAGTCGATCTTGAGAGGGTGGATTACCTGATATTTATCACAAGGCACAACGAAATCGTGCCTCCGGTGGTCAAGCTTTCGCAGGAATGGGGAGCGGCCGCCTTCATGCTCGGCGAATCGGTTGAGACTTCGGCCGGCGATCCCGCCGAGGCCGGAAAGCAGCGCCGCGTCGTAGGCACCAATCCTTTCATCGTGGGTTCTGAGGAAGAGGAAGGCAACATGTTCCTTAAGATCCTGCGAAGCAATCCTCAAATGCAGTGCTATCTCCTGAATACCGGCAGGGTCGGAGGCCTGACGGGCGGGCAGAAAATAACCGTGTTTGACTCCGTGAAAATCCTTGAGATGATAGCCAGGGATAAGATCACATGGAAGAGGGATGAATTCTGGGGCTATGACGTGCCGGCCGATATTCCGGGTCTGGATATAAGCCGCTTCGACCTTAATAATTACTACCCGCGTGAGAAAATAGACTCGCTCAGCAACACTTTGAAGAAAGACAGGCTGGCCTGGCTCTCACAGTTTGAAGGCATTGACCCCGATATCATAAGCGCCCTGAGGCCATAGCTCCATGAAACCCGCGTTATCGAAGTATTCGCTATGCATTTCCCTTTTGCTGGGCATGGCGTTGTCCTGCGCCGGGCCATCCCTGCCCGTTCAGCACGAGGCTATAACAAGTTTCGATAACCAGACCGCGCCAGCGATAGTACCGCCGGCCTTGATAGCCAGTGATAATAGTTCATCTGGAAATCCCTACTCGGCTTTGCTCGCGGCCGACAACTACGACCGGGTGATCGGGACGGCTAATGCGGCATTGGAAGGTAATCCTGAAGACCTCGTCTTAAGGGAAAAACTGGCGGACGCCTATATAGCACGCGCCTGGTATTACAAGGTCAAGCGACTCAACCCGTATACGTTAAGTGACCTGAGCAAAGCCGTGGAGGTTGCGCCGAAATATTACCGGGCTTACTATGAACTGGGACGCTTCCACAATAATCAATGGCAGTTCAGCATAGGGCTGCTGGACATTAATAAGGCGCTATCGCTCAAACCTGATTTTGCCCCCGCCTACAATGAGAGAGGCTACTCGAATTATAAAAACAGGGAGTATGAGGAAGCGCTGGCCGATATTAACAAAGCCATAGGGCTTGATGCTGCGGACGGGCAGTTCTACTACATGCGGAGCCTGGTTTACCGGGGGATGGGCAAGAACGATTTGGCCGCTGGCGATCTTGAAACGGTGCTCAGACTTTCAAAAGATAATGCATTAACCGATAAAGCTGGCGCGGATTTGCAGGCATTGATAAAGTAATTTACTCGTGCCGCAGCGATTCGATGGGGTCGAGGCGGGCGGCGCGGAAGGCGGGGTAGGTGCCGGAGACCAGCCCTGTGCCTATCGATACACCCAGCGCAATGAATATAATCCCCGCTGAAATGACAGGCGTTACGCTGGTAGTCCCAAGTTGAATATTGCCCATCAGCGTAGCCCCCAGCATGGCCAGCCCCAGGCCGACAAGGCCGCCGGTCAGGCTTAAGGCTGCCGCTTCGATAAGGAACTGCAGCAGTATATCGCGGCGTTTTGCGCCGATGGCCTTGCGGATGCCTATCTCGCGTGTTCGCTCGGTCACCGATACCAGCATAATGTTCATGATGCCGATGCCGCCCACGATGAGGGAAATGGCGCCCACCGCACCCATGAAGAGCGAGAAACCCGCCAGGGTTGCCTGCATGCTGGCCAGCGTCTCGCGCATATCGGTGATGGTGAAATCGTCGGCCGCGCCCGTCCTGATGTAATGACGGTTCCTCAGTATGCTGGTTGCCTCGGAGATGACCGAGTCCACCAGGTCCGGGCTGGCGGCCTTGACGGCGATCTGCTGAACATTATTGCCGCCGCCTGTAATCTTCGACTGCATGGTGGTAAGCGGCATCAGGATATAGCTGTCGCCGCCGAAGCCGCCCATTTTCTGAAGCGTGCCTACCACCTGGTACTTGCTGCCCTGGACGCGCACGCTCTTGCCCACCGGGTTATCGCTGCCGAAGAGGTCCGTTCCACTTTGGTAGCCAAGAACAACCACGTTGTTTCTCGCCGAAATATCCTGCTCGGTGATGAACCTTCCCCGGTCAACCTGATAATTGCGGATGTCTGTTATCACCGGCGTGACTCCAGTTGCCTGTACATTAGCGTTGTTATTCCCATACTGGATGGTTACCCTGCTGCTGAGCGTGGGTGATACCACGCTTATAGATGGGGCCACGGTCTTGTCTCTCAAGGCCTCCGCATCATCCAATGTGAGCGGCCGCAGGCTGGTGACCGCTTTATCCGTGGAGCTCGAGATGTAGAGGGCGCTGGCCCCCATGTTATTGAAGGTTGTCGTCATACTGGCCTGAAAGCCCTGTCCCAGGGAGACCAGCAGCACGACTGCGCACACACCTATTACGATGCCGAGCATGGTGAGAAAAGAGCGCGTCTTATTGGAGAAAATGGCCTGCCAGGCCGATTTAAGGCTCTCCCACAGGCTCATCGCTTCTTTTCCTCGATGATGCTGCCATCCCGCAGGTAAATAGTGCGCTGGGTATAGGCGGCAATATCTTCTTCATGGGTAACGACGATAATGGTTATGCCCTTCTTGCTCTGCTCAACCAGGAGCGACATGATGTTGTGGCTCATCTGTGAATCCAGGTTGCCTGTCGGCTCGTCGGCCAGAATAACCAGCGGATCGTTGATAAGAGCGCGGGCGATAGCCACACGCTGCTGCTCGCCGCCCGACATCTCGCTGGGTTTATGAAAGGCCCGTTTGCCTATGCCGACTGCTTCCAGCGCCGACAGGGCGCGAGGGCGCCTGTGGTTATTGCCTGAGTAGATGAGCGGAAGCTCGACATTGGCCACGGCCGTCAATTTGGGCAAAAGGTTGTAAGATTGGAAGACGAAGCCCAGCTTGCTATTGCGCATAGAGGCCAGTTCGTCATCGGCCATGCCGGCTACGTCAACTGAATCTATGATGTAGTTGCCGGAGGTGGGACGGTCCAGGCAGCCCAGGATATTCATCATGGTGGATTTACCCGAGCCGGAATGGCCCATGATGGAGATAAACTCGCCCTTATCACAGGTGAACGAGACATTGTCCAGTGCTTTGACCCTGACGTCTCCGATGTCATATATTTTGCTGATATTCTTAAGTTCAATCATCTTACACCACGCTCTAAAAATTGGCTTTTAACGCAGCACACGCATGGCATTGCCCGGATTTGAAGATTGCCTTTGCTGGTTGGTGGTGGAACCTGTTGTTGTCTTGCCCGGCATCTGGATCTTGTCGCCATCGGCCAGCCCGGATGTAATCTCGGCATACTGGAAGTTCTGCAGGCCGGTGTTCACACGCCGTGGTTCGGCCTGCCCGGTCTTGCTGTTGACCAGCAACACCATGGAGCCCCCGGGCGTGGATATAATGGCTGATATGGGAACCAGCAGGGCGTTCTTGACGCTGCCTATCGATATCTCCGCGGTGGCGCGCAGCCCGTCCTTGAGGTCGTCCCCCGAAGGCTCGATGGGCACTATGATTACATCGAATTTGACCACATTGCCAGCCTTTGCGCCGAAGGGCGAGATGAATTTCACCTTCCAGTTGAATTCCTTGTCGGGGATGGCGTCCACTTTTACCGTGGCGTTATCTCCCACGTGTACCTTCATGATGTCGATTTCATCTACCTTGCCCGTGAATTTAATTACCTTCGTGTTGACCAAACCGACGGCCGGACGAGTAGCATAATCTTCGGCGGACAGAGGGTCGTTGACCTTGAGGTTTACGCTGAAGATCGTTCCGCCGGACGGTGAGATGATAACGGTGTTCATTATATCCCGCTTTGTTTTATACAGGTTTATCTCGGCAGCCTGCAGCTTGAGGTTGTAATCCTGCAGCGTCTTCCAGTTTATATTGCCACCGCTCTCAAATGTCAGGGTCTGGCTCTCAAGCACGTCCTGGCCAACCTGCAGGTTGAGCTTGGCCGCATACAGGTCCCAGATGGTGTCGCTCAGGTCGGCTGCTTGCTCCGGACGGGCCAGCTGCATATCCTCGAGCAGGCGCAAGGAGGCCTGCAGGAAGTCGACGCTGGTGGGCGTATCAGCGTATTTGAATATCATCCTGCTCTTGATTGTCACCGTGCTTTTTGCGACCCGGGCTACATCAGACATCTCATGCAGGGCTTTTTCAAATTCAGGGGCGATATCTTGATATGGTACCAGGGGGTCCTTCATGAGGTTGGAGATAATTATTAATTTATCGCGGTATAGCCTCATGGTGGCAATGGCCTTCTGATTATCCGGGGTTATCGGCTGCCATCCTCCCGCGTCTACGGCAGGGTACCAGGTCGAATTATTCTTGGCGCCCGCCAGTTGCGCGGCGTTGGGCCTGGTCTCGATCAGGTTCTCGCAGACCTGGATATCGAAGTAGGCCATGACCAGCCAGTAGCCTGCATCCTTGTAATCGCCCAGGCTGAAATAGGCGGCTGCCGTATTCATGTCTTTCACCGCCTCATCGGCCATGCGGCTGATGCTCAGGTCGGGGTAATTATAGGGCAGGTGGTCCGTAGAGCATCCCAGGTCGATGCTGTTTTGCGCCGTCTGTATGCTGAACAGTGCGGTTTTAATCGCATTTATCTGAGACCACGGATCCGTCGTGGCCAGCAGCGCTCCTTCCCTCACCATTTCGCCCTCATGTACCAGTATCGTCTGTACCGTGCCTGGAGTATTGAAGGCGAGGTTGAACTGGTCGGGTGCTGTGAGAGTCCCATCGGATGTCACTATTACGCTCAGGTCTCCCCGTTTCACATCTATGGTCTGACCTGCGGCAGGCGTTTGGCCGGTGGTGCAGCTCACGGCCGCCAGAGGAAGCAGGGCAGATATCAATATCAAGAGAGCTGTTAATTGGTTTCTCATGGCATTATCTTCCCGGCGGCGGGCCTCCTCCTCCGGGCGGCGGGACCCCTCCCGGCGGGCCCATGGTTGTCGATACCGGGGCGCCGCTTGCTTTGTCAACTATTATGACCTTGTCCCCCTCATTGAGCCCCTTGATTATCTGCACGTACTGCTGGTTCTGGGTGCCCAGGGTGACCTCCCTCTTCTCCGTCTGGCCCTTGACACCACTGACGACTGTGACCGTGGAGACTGTGCCTGTTGTGGTTACGGCTGATAGGGGTACCAGCAACGCGTTCTGTACCGTGGATACACCGATATCGGCCGTGGCAGTGAGCTTGCCCTTGAGCGCGACGTCGGTGGGGTCAAGCTTTATCCTGACGCTGTATTTGACCACGTTATTGGAATCCGGCGTACCCTTGGGGGAGATAAATGTTACTGCGCCGGTGAACTTCTTATCGGAGACGGCATCCACAGATATTATCGCCGTTTGCCCGACCTTTATCTTCATGATGTCGATCTCATCGACGGACCCCCAGAATTCCAGGTACTTGGTATTGACCAGCACTATGGCATTGGTGGATGTATTGGTTTTTGAGGACAGGACGTCCTTTTCCTTGACTCCCACGCTCACCACCGTGCCGTCGATGGGCGCCCAGATGAACGTATCCAGGTAGTTATTCAGTGTTGTGTCCTGGCTGACCAGCTTGCCGGCCAGGTCGATCTTGGCATTTTGCTCGGCCTTCAACCCGAGGCCATGCTGGAGGACCATTTCATTGGAGCCCAGTATGCCGTTGCATAGTTCCATGTAGTGTCGCGCTATACGCAGGTTGTCGTTCATTTCAGGAGAGTACAGCCCGCCTTTCCCGATCCCGGCTATGGCCGCATTTAATCTTTCAGTGGCAGCACTGTAAAAATACAGGCTCACGTCCCTGCCGTAGATGGTTGTGTCGTTGCGCAGCTTCAGCCTGTTGATGTTCTCTATCACCTCTCTGGCGGTTTCACCGGTAGTATCGAGGGCGGCACCCAGCATGCACTTTACATCATCGTACTTGGCCTGGTTTATCAAAATGTACACGTTTTGTATATCCGACTGCGCCTGTCTGATGGCGGCCGCCTCCCGGCGCAGTTCCTGGATGTAATAGGCCGCAAACGAATTGTCATGCTCTATCGAGAAAAGCGTGTAACTGGAGCCGTCGACAAAAGGTGCCGTATTGCCCAGGCCGGACTCAGGGTTGTTGATTGCATCCTCCAGTATCGCTATGCACGCTTCCAGGTCGGCGGATGCAACATACAGCTCGGATGCTGCCGCGCTGAAGTTATCGCTTAGAAAAAGCTCATATGCCCTGGCTACCTCTTCCTGCGCCCAGGCGTATGAGGACAGTATCGTGGCATTGGGATAGTACATCTGGTAAACGGGATTATCGTGGACGCCTTCAGGAGCAAGATACTCGATCTTACCTTTAATCGGATTCCAACCGATTCTATCGTAATAAACGCCTGGAAACTGGGGCAGCCGTGGGACGGTTTCATAGAGGGTGCTGAGAGAGGATTGCACAGCGTTATTGGCCGATTTCACATCCAATCGCGCAGTGGTGTCATCCAGGTATGCCAGCAATTGTCCCTGTTTGACCTGGTCGCCCTCCTCGACCAGCACCTGCTTTACCTCGCCGGTCGAGTCAAACCTGAGGTTGTAGTAGTCCGTCATCTCGAGGTTGCCGTCAACGGAGACGGTCACCACCAGGTCGCCGCGCTGAACCGGAACCTGCCTGCTGATAGTTGCTGTGCTACCTGTGGTAGAGGAAGCGGTACAACCTGCCGCGAGCAGCGTAACGCAGGTTAAAAACACGACCAGGAGTTTGCGGGGGGTGTTGAGCATATCCGTCAAATTTTACACGTTAATTGGTTGTTAACCAAATTCTTGATTTCAATTTATCAACTGTAACAGTGAAATGTTAAGATTTTATTTAGATAGCATGCGTTTCAAAGCTGAAAATGACACCTGCAATATCCGCCGAAATGCTTATTTTACGGCCGGCAGGGTGAAGCTGAACCGGCTGCCTTTGCCGGGCTCGCTCTGTACCCAGATTTTGCCTTTATGTTCCTCGATAATATACCTGGCGATGGTCAATCCCAGGCCGCTGCCGCCGGTTGACCTCGACCTGGATTTATCCACCCGGTGAAATCGCTCAAAGATGTTGTCGATCTCCTCAGCCGGGATGCCTTCCCCGGTATCCGATACGCTGACTTCGACGAAGCCCGGGCTCAGGTTTGCTGAAATATTTATATGGCCACCCTCAGGCATATGGGCCAGGGAGTTCTCCAGAAGGTTGAGCAGCACCTGCTTGATGCGCAAAAAATCGATATTCACACGGGGAAGGTCCGCGGGTATGTCGCATGATACCCCTAAGCCCTTTTCAGATGCCCTGGACTGTATGGCAATAATGGATTGCCGTACCAGCTCGGCCGCATCCTCGGGCTGCAGGAAGAGTTTCAGTTCGCCTGCCTCGGCCAGGCTCAGCTCCTGCAGGTCATTTATCAACCGGGAGAGGAGGACCGTCTCATCATATATAGATGATATGGTTGCTTTATCGGGCTGCATAACGCCGTCATTGATAGCCTCGAGGTAGCCCCTGACATTGGTGAGCGGGCTTCTCAGTTCATGGGCGATATCCGATACCATATGCTGCCGCAATTGCTCGTCGCGCTGCAGGTTACCGGCCATGGAGTTGAAAGTAGAGGCCAGGTCGCCTATCTCGCTTTTATCTGTGATGTCAACTCGTTGTGAGAAATCACCCATTCCCAGGCGCCGGGCCGCCGATGTCAGCTCTTTAACGGGCGACAGGATGCGTCGTGACAGGAATAGTGTGATCAGGAAAGCGGCAACCACGGCCAGGCATGCCCCGAGCAAGAAATAACTGCCCAACTGGATATACATTAGCTGCAGCGCCGCCAGCCCGATCTCAGACTGGGTCAATGGCAGTA
>Ga0268278_1001509_pt1 | contig 13436 bp, 11 predicted proteins | sample saktaG_3_FD_190135 | JGI IMG/M metagenome (GOLD analysis project Ga0268278, IMG submission 190135) | Saline water microbial communities from Sakinaw Lake, British Columbia, Canada - sak_2010_1_5_55m | ecosystem: Environmental > Aquatic > Non-marine Saline and Alkaline > Saline ... | reverse complement strand
CAATAAACAGCTATTTCTGGAATAAACGCTGGACTTTTCAGAAGGGGAAGCAGTTTGAAAGAAAAGAGTTTTCTAGGTTTATCACTATTTGTACCATTTCTTTTTTTATCAATGTGGGGATAGCCTCCTTTCTTAACAATACCCTGGGGGCTCAGCTGGGAATTCCAGTCTTTCTTTGGGCGAATCTCAGTGCTCTAGTCCCGGCTGTTATTACCACTTTCATTAATTTCTTTGGCTCTAAATACCTGGTATTTGAAAGATAATTTCAATAATTCATTCTTTTCTGCTACAATAACTCTGTTAATTAATTTACTCTATGTCTCAATTGGTTTTTTATAGAAAATATCGTCCCCAGACCTTTAAGGAAGTGATAGATCAAAAGAACACCATTAAGAGCTTGACGAATGCCATTCTTCAGGGTAAGGTGGCCCATGCTTATCTTTTTGCCGGACCCCGGGGAGTAGGGAAGACGACCGTTGCGCGTTTATTAGCCAAAGCTCTTAATTGCCAGAAACGTTCTTCTACCCAGTATGAACCCTGTAATAAATGTGAATCCTGTCAGGAGATTAATGCCGGCCATTCCATGGATCTGATAGAAATTGATGCTGCCTCCAATAGGGGGATTGAAGATGTCAGGGCTCTGCGGGAGAACATTAAGTTTCCCCCGGTAAAGTCAAAATACAAGGTTTTTATCATTGATGAAGCTCATCAGTTAACGAAAGAAGCCTTTAATGCTCTTTTAAAAACACTAGAAGAACCGCCTTCCTATGTGGTATTCATCCTGGCAACAACAGAACCGGAGAAATTACCGGCTACCATTCTTTCCCGGGTGCAGCGCTATGATTTTAAGAAGTTAAATCTTCTGGCTATGATTCAATGCTTAAGGAATATCTGCGGGAAGGAAAAGATTAAATTTGAGGAAGAAGCCTTAAGATTGATTGCTATCTATTCGGAAGGGGGACTGCGTGATGCGGAATCTCTTTTAGGGCAGATTGCTGTTGTTACTGACGGGGATGTTACCAAAGAAGCGGTGGAGGAATTAGTGGGAGCGATTAATTTTGAACGCATTAAGAGATTTATAGACATCTTAGGAAAAAAAGACAAGGTAAAAGCGATAGAGTTCATTAACAAGATCTATGATGACGGTTTTGATCTGGAAGTGCTTAACAAGGAAATAATTGCTTACCTGCGCAAACTGCTTCTTTTAAAAATATCACCCAGTTTGGGGAAGATACTGGACAAGGAAGCCACTCCGGAGGAAATGGCCATTCTCTTTAAGCAGGCTCAGGATTGGGACAGGAACTATTTAGAAAAAATGTTAAGAGGGTTAATTACTGTGCAGAGCCAGTTAAAATGGACTCCTCTTCCTTTGCTTCCTTTGGAGTTGTTTATTAGTCAGGAATTAGAATAGCTATTCAATTAAGTTTTAATATATTGCCGGGTCATCTAACGGTAGGATACATGACTCTGGATCATGTCATCTTGGTTCGAATCCAAGCCCGGCAGCCGTCTAACTTTTTTATCGAGGGACCGAGACACATTGAAATCGCCAAAGAGGTGATTTCTTTATATTCTTTTTCTTTTGGAATATGTTATTATAAAGAAGGAATTGTATGGATGTGTGGCTTTTCACTTGTCTGCCCGTCAAAGCACTTAGTGTTAGCGTTGATGATTTAATTAAGTAGAAATATGTTTTTCAAAAAATCATTACCAAAACTTATTAAACAGTTCAAGCCATCCATTGCTATGGTTGGATTTTATCTTATTCGTCAGAATCAAAATCAAATAACTATGGGGATCAGGGGCACCGCTTTTTGCGTTGCACCTTCTTTATTGACAACCGCCGCCCATGTTTATCAGCAAATGCAAGAAGAAGAAAAAAATAACATAAAAGTCTGGGTTTTAGATCCCGCTGATCATTTGAACTACATAATGTTCAATGCGCAGTTCATTTCGCAAGATCAACAAAACGACATCGCTCTTATTAAAATTCTTAATCCTTTCGATAAAAATAAAGCCGATAAAGAAATTATATTGAAGCCTTTACTATTGTCAGATTCTGATAATGCGATGGAAGGAGAGGAAGTATTTTTCTGTGGATTTCCAGAGTCAACAATGTCTTTATCACCAGAAAGGCAAGAAATATCATTTGTTTCTGCACACGCCATTGTTAGTTCTGTAAAACAAGATACTAATACAAAAAAGGTTTCTGTGTTTTTCTTAGACACTAATTGTGATAAGGGATTTAGTGGGTCTCCAGTGTTTTTAAGAAATGGTAAGATTATGGCCGTAGTAAGTGGGCGATTTGAAAGTCGTGATTCGCGTGTTCCGACTGGTTTAGGACTTGCCAGACCTATAAATCCATTAAGAACTTTACTAGAAAATTATTCCAAGACAATATGAAAAAATTAACTAAACAACAAAAGGAAGAAGTTATTAAAAAAATTCAGGAAGACAAGCCGATTTCCGATGAATACCGGTTTTTGATTCCGTTTGAGACGGAAAGAGAATATGAACTAACTTACGCCAATAAAGAAAGGAAAGAGGATATTCTGGTGGATACTTTGAGCGTGCCGTTTCAACCGATAAAAAAATTCGGTGAAGCAAAAGAGGGCGAATGGCGAAATATGTTGATTTTCGGGGACAACTCGCAAGCATTAAAGCATCTTTTGAAATTGAAAGAACAGGGCAAATTAAGAAATCCTGACGGTAGAAATGGCGTAAAACTTATCTATATTGATCCGCCGTTTGCAGCCGAGCAGGAATTTAAGGGAGCAAAAGGAGAGAAAGCATATCAAGATAAACTTGCCGGAGCCGAATTTTTAGAATTTTTAAGAAAGAGATTAATTTTTTTAAGAGAGCTAATGACTGATGACGGAACTATCTACATTCATTTAGATTTAAGAAAATCCCATTATATTAAAGTTTTGGCCGATGAACTTTTTGATGAATATAATTTTAAGAACGATATTTCGTGGCTCTATAGATGGTATGAGCACAACGAAAGTTATTGGAATAGAAAACACGATAATATTTTAATGTATTGGAAAAAAGATAAACCAGTTTTTAATTGGAAAGATGTGGTGTTACCACTTGAAGAGCAATCATATAAAAAATTTAAATATACTGACGAAAAGGGAAGGAAATTTACAATTAGGGGGCGAAATATAAAGGATAGTCCTGTTAAACAGATGGCAAATTTATCTTTAGAAAATGAGAAAAAATATCCAGGACTAACTTATAGACAATATGAAGATGAGGTTATTGGCGTAAAGCCAAGAGATTGGATTCTAGTAGATATTTTAGCCCAGGGAAATCCAGAAGATACTGGTTTTCCCACACAAAAAAGAGAAAAATTACTTGAGAAATTTATTAGAGCATCATCGAACGAGGGCGACATTGTTTTAGACGCTTTTGCGGGCGCGGGCACGACCGGTGCAGTAGCAGAAAAACTTGGCAGGAAATGGATTATGATTGATTCTTCAAAGCTGGCGATTTATACCATTCAAAAACGAATGCTGAATCTGAAAGCGGAAATTGGCAACAAAGGTAAGGCATTAAAGCCAAAGCCGTTTGTTTTATACAATGCGGGGCTTTATTTGGACTCTGGATTCATTGAAAAAATGGATGAGGAGGATTACAGAAAGTTCGTTCTGGAATTGTTTAATGCCGAGCCGAGCGAACATAAAATCAAGGGCGTACAATTTCACGGGATTTTGAACAACCGACCGGTGATGGTCTTTTCGCAAAAAGATTATTTAACTCATGAATTTATTGATGATTTGTATAAAACCGTTGGAAGTGGGTTAAAAGATGAAATGTATATTATTGCTCCGACGAGCGTAGTGCGGTTTAATGAGGATTATATAGACAAAGGAAAAATTCGCTATCATATTTTGAAAGTTCCTTATTCTATAATTCAAAAGATATTGGAAAAAGATTTTGTGCGTGGGCTTCAGCCGTTATCAAAAGATAAAATCAATCAAACAATAGAAAGTATTGGCTTTGATTTTATCTATCCGCCAAAAGTTGAATGTGAATATTATCAAGGAAAAGAAGGTGGGTTATTTGATCAACTAGTGATAAAAATTAAAAAGTTTGAACCGGTGCAGATAAGCAAAAAACCAGTGGAATTTAAAGATCCAAAAAAAGAAGCGCTTTCAATGGTAATGATTGATAAAAATTACGATGGAAAAGTTTTTGATATGGACCATTATTTCTTTGGCGATGAGATTGTTAAAAATGATTTCAAAGTAGTTTTTCCAAAAGAAAAAGCAAAACAAAAATTGATGATTATTTATCTTGATGTTTTAGGAAACGAAAAAGTAGAAGTAAAAGATATTAAGGATTTTAAGAAAAAGTGAGTATGTCTATAAATTATACAAAACAGGCAAAGGATTATTTGGATATCTACTGGAAGACAAATAAAGAATACATTGAAGATCGATTGATATTCCTCTTAAAAGAATTTGAAAGCACGCCAGATTATGCTGGACCAGCCGATATTTGGTATTACTTTGAGGAAGCGAGACACACTTTTATGATGGGAGATTTTGTTAGTTCTATAATTTTGTCTGCTTGTACTATTGAATTATGGATGGCGCATTTACTTAAGATCCCATATTACCAACCGCGCGGTTCTGTTTGGGAATCTGACGAAGGCACTTATACAAAGTTATTGGATAGTTGCTTGTCAAGAAATATTATTGCGAAAGATGAATATAAACATTTGAGAAAACTTAATGAACTCAGAACTTTTTATGTACATGGAAAAGATATTTCTGAAAGTTTAGGAAATAAACGAGAAAGCAGGAAAAAGAGTAAATTTTGGGGAAGTCCGATGTTAATAGATTATTATGGAGTAAAACCCATAGAACGAGACGCTAGGTACCCCATTAGAATATTATTCCAATTTTATAAAAACCACCATTATTCACAGGAACTATGATTGAAAATAACAAAGAAACAATTAGCCCCAATGATTTAGTTTTACGGCTTTCAGAGAAGGCCAATAATTTTGATATTTCCAAATACGAAGATTTTATCGAGGAATTGTGCGGCGAACGGGAATATCAAAAAGAGGCGATCAGAAAAGTGGTTAAACTTTTTCTGAGCGGAGAATATAAAAACATAGAGGAATTAGTAAGAGAAAATTTCAAGACGAATAAAGCAATGCAAGAATTTTTCAGGGATGATGAAGAATTACTCCGGGATTTACTTTTTAAGGATAAATTGAGCTGTACGATTGATCTAGCAACAGGAACTGGAAAAACTTGGGTAATGTACGCGGCGGCAAGAATAATGCTTGCCGAGGGCGTGGTTGATAATGTTTTAATTGTCTGTCCTTCAAGAACTATCAAATATGAGCTTCTGAAAAAGTTTAATAATTTTACAATCAAAACAAATCTGCAAAGCGCATTTCCAAAAGGTGGAAAATACAGAAATCCGGGCATTATTCGGGCAAACAAGGCGATTAAAAAAGGCGATATTGTGATTGATAATATCCATAAAGCGTATGACCATGTTAATTCGTCAATCAAAGATTTAAGAGGAAAAGAAAGAAGAATCTTGATAATCAACGATGAAGCCCACCATTTCATCAATGCCACTGCACATGCCAGCCGAACCGAAGATGAAGAGATGTTGGAATGGGCAAAGTTTTTAAGAAATCCCGAATATAACTTTGCTTTTATTCTTAATTCATCAGGCACTCCGTATAAAGGCGACAATTATTTCAAAGATGTTATTTACAGATACCCGATCCGCCAAGCGATTGAGGATAGAGTGGTAAAAGACATCAATTATTTGGAAAAGGATGAATCAAAAGGATGGAAACAAAAATTTAAGGCAATTTACAGAAACCATATTGAGAATAAGAAAAAATATCCAAAAGTCAAAAAGCATATAACAATTTTTGTTACCAACAAAATTTCAAAGACCGATGAAATCATGGAAGATATCAAAAAATTTTTAAAGAAAGAAGAAGGAATTTCCGCAGAAGAGGCACGCAAAAAAGTATTGCCGGTTACTTCAAGCCAGAAGCACGAAAAAAACCGAGAATTATTGAAAACCGTTGATGAACCGGAAAATCCGGTGGAGTGGATTGTTTCTGTTTCTATGCTTACCGAGGGCTGGGATGTAAATAATGTTTTTCAAATCGTCCCCCATGAAGACAGAGCGTTTAATTCAAAGCTTTTAATTGCTCAAGTTTTGGGTCGGGGTCTCCGAGTACCGCCTGCCTACCAAAATGATTTGAAAATTCATCCGCAAGTTACTATTTTTAATCATGACGCTTGGGGTTCAAAAATTGACGATTTGGTGCGGGATGTGGCGGAAATTAGCAAGAAAATTTGCAGTAAAATTGATAAGAAATCAAAATATAATTTTTCGCTTTACTATATCAATATTGAAAAGAAAATTAAGACAGAAACAAAAACTCCTGCTCGCGGGAAAATTGAGTTGCCGAAATCGCTAGGATTTTCCAGTCGACAAGATATAACTGAACAAATTTATCGGTCGGTGAAAACACAGGAAGAAACGATTAAAAGAACCGAGATTGATTTAGAGGAGTATTCCGCAAAAGAAGCCGTGAACGAAGTTTTTAATAATATCTTACTTTTGGATTTGACGCATAATGCCAATTTTGCCGAGAAAGCACCCAGAAAATTTATTGAAGGACTTATTCAAAAAGGACTTGAAAATATTGGCGAGAAAACGGTAACGGAAGCCAATCTCCAAAGAGCCAAATCGTCTTTTAATACGCTTTACAGACAATTAACCGGTCAATCCCGAATAGTAGATGTGTATAGCGATCCGATTAAAAAAACCACCAAAGAAATGAACGCTTCCTATATCAGTATCAGCGAGATAAAGAAAAACAAAGGTATAATGTTTAGCGAGAAATCTCTAAAATCATCTACAACAAAAGAGCTGGAAAATATCAACGAAGCGCTTGATGAAATAAAGGGTAAGTATTCTCTAAAAACAGATGAAGATAATTATAAATCCCCTCTGAATATTACGGTGCTTGCCTCAGAGCCGGAAATTGACTTTGCAAAAAGATTAACGAGAAAAAAGAACGCAAAATTTATTGATTGCTGGGCGAAGTCAAAAGACAAGGGATTTTATTCAATCCCATACAATTATCGCCCCGGAACTCACCCTCAGCAAAAACAATTCAATCCAGATTTTATTATAAAAAAGGCGAATAAAATTATTTTTGTAGAGACAAAACACGACGAAGATACAGATGTGAAAAACCGAGATAAAATCGCCGGTGCAAATGATTATTTTATAGAACTGAACGCCAAGATTGAAAGAAAAAAACTGGAGTATTGCTTCTATTTTTTAACGCCGGTGGATTACACGGGATTTTTTGAAAAAGTAATAAGGAATAATAAAACTTTCATAGGAGAATTGCATGCAGGATTATTGAAAAAGAGTAGAGAGGAGTTGAAGAATTTGTAGGTGTCGTAGCAGCAAAGCTGGTGCGAAATTCGACGGTGGCGGAAAAGCGAGAGCGGGCAAAAATTCCTTCCCCCCAACCCCCTTCCTTTTTGCCCGCCCGAACGAAAATTATCAAAAGTCAGCGTCCGGATTTTCGCGGAAAAAAGTTCGGATTTCGTTCAAGACAGGCAACTAATATATACTAATGAATTTAATAGATTTTTTAGGGGAATTAAAAAACATTAAACCTGAAAGATTAATTGATTCTAAAAAGAAAGACGAGATAGAAGATTTCTTTCTTACTCTTGGCATTTTTTATAATGACTTAAAGAGTTTTACTTTCTATCTTGTTCAAATGAAAAATCAATTTTCACGTATTGATCTTAATAAAATTTCAGTTGAAACTGGAGAATATTATGGAATGGAATGTCAACTACAAAGATTGATAGCAAGTACTTTACATGAATTTTTTAACTTTCTTGACGAAAAAAGAAAAATATTAGAAACCGGGGAATTTCAGTTATTATATGAAGAGTTAAATATAGATTTAAAATCTAAATGGGATGCTATAGTTGGAATAGCAATCAATAAAAAGGCATTAAAGGGGTTAGGATCATTTTCAAAAATTTTAGTTTTGATAAGAAATAATCTTGCTTTTCACTATAAACAATCAGGCAAGTGCTTAAAAGAAGGATTTATTGATTTTTTCTTTAATGATCCCAAAGGAGATGCCAATGAAAAAGCATATTATTCAATTGGTGATAAAATGCGTGATACTAGATTTTTTTATTGCGATGCTGCAGCAAAGAGATATATGAAGACTTTGATAAACAAGGGTATGGATATTAATGAATACATGAAGGAATTTTCAAAAGTTATTGAGGACGTGAATTTTACGATTATGGCTTTAATGAAAGAGTATATAAGTCACCGGCCATACTAGTCAAAAAGGTTCCAACATCGTTCCATAGCCCCAGCCGTCTAGTTTTTTTATCGAGGGACCGAGACACTCAAAAGATGTTTTTAAAACAATAATTTGACCAGATTTATCGATAAGAGTATAATTTAATTAACAAATTATTATGTTGAACGGTGGGGTAATTATTAATCAAATAATTTCTTTGGAAACTCAAGTGCCTTTTTAAGGCATTTTTTATTATTTAATGCGAATAAATTATTATGGATATAAAACCAAGAAATATAATTGATGCAATAAAAAATGTAACACCTTTTCAACAAGACGGTGTAGCAAAAAATTATGAAAATATACCTGTAGATTGGGAAGTTTATTTTACTTCAATTTTCCACAAGGAAGATAAAAGAATAGGATTAATGTTTGCGCCAGACAGAAATACTTATTCTCCTTGGATATATTGCACAGTTAATTCAGAAGACTATCCGGAGATAAAAGTGATGAAAAAAGGACAAAAGATTTTTATAAGTGGAAAAATAGAAAAAGCAAATGAACGCTCTATTTATTTAAAGAGTTGCAAACTTAAATTTAAAAAAGATAAAAGTTATAACAAGAAGGATACTATTATTCAAGTTAAAAACCCTCAATTGCATTTCGGGAAAGGCGATAATGTAGGTGGAGATAAAATAGAGAAAGATGAGAATCAGAAAGAAACATATCCAAGGAGTATAGAGGAGGGCAAAAAAAGTTGGTTTTCTATGGAAAATCCGATTATTTGGATCATATCTTCTTTGATTGTATTTGCTTTATTTTACTATTTTTTTGGAAAATAATTTGTAAGAAATTTATAATTAGTCAAAAAGGTTCCAACATCGTTCCATAATCCCATAACTAAAACAATAATATGGCCCCTGAACAAAAAATTTTTATTGTAATGAAAAGAATAAGAGAAAAATACTTAATTTCTCCAAAAGATTCTGATATAAATTATATTGCTGGATCTGAAACGAATTTAAAAGCAGAAGAGGAGATATTGATTTTAAATAAATTGAACGACGAGGGTATTATAAAAATAATTGGTAATTTTAGTTCAGAATATATATGAGTTTAAATAATCCAGGATATATCTTTGAATTGAGAATTATTAAGTCAAATTTTGATGCATTATATAAAAAATATGAGGCAATTTTTGTTGAAGAGCAACGCAAAAATGATTCTTCTAAAAGAAACATAGAAAACGATCATTTCATTTTATCAAGCTTACACCCAGATATTTATAATAAATGTCACGAGCTTTACGAAAAAAGGCTTATTCAGAGGCAGCTGAAAAAGGATTCAAGATCGTACGAGATCGTTTGCGTAAGCTGACCGGGTATGAAACTGGGTCAGAAGCATTTGGAAAGAGTAAGTTGCATATCAAGGGTGCGGCGGCGACAAATGTAGATGATGACTTTAACGAAGCGGTAAAATTTTTGACTATGGCAGTTGATCGCTTTCGTAACGAAAAGAGTCATACATCTGACGCAAAAATAGATGATCCGATTCGTGCTTATGAATATTTGAGATTGAGTAGTCTTGCAATGAATTTGCTCGATAATTCCGAAATTTTGCAATAAAATAAATAATTTTTCTAGAGGTTTTTATATTGAGCCAAAAAGGTTCCAATATCGTTCCATAGCCCCAGCCAGTTTACGATTTTAGTGTTTTGTCCCTTTGTTTTGTGTTCTGGTTTGGAGATGAATTATTTTTAATTACACTAATCATATAAAAATGTGAAACAAAAAGAAATCAAAAAAATAACAAATTATATTTTTTTAAAATCTAACCCTCAGAGACAGAAAGCTGATTTGGCTTTAGTTTTTGGCACTTGTCATCCAGAAGCCATAAATAAAACCTATGAATTATACCGGGATAAATTTGTTAACAAGATTTTAATAAGCGGTGGCGTTAACAGAGTTACCAGTGAAAATGAAGCATTAAAAATGAGTAGAAAATTAATAGATTTAGGCGTTAAACAACAAGATATTATTTTAGAAGACAAATCGACTAATTCTTTAGAAAATGTTTTGTTTTCAAAAAAAGTTATTGACGAAAAATTTGGTTTTAATAATATTAAAAAGATTATTGCCATTGTTAAGCATTATCATTCGCGACGAGCGTTAATGACATTAAAAAGATATTTTCCCAAGAACATAGAATTAATTCCAGTAACTTATAAGATTTATGGTTTTACAAAAGATAATTGGTTTGAAAATGATATTGGTAAAGAAAAGGTTATTGGTGAATTTGAAAAAATATCAAAATATTTAGACAAGGGAGACATTGAGGAACTATAGATGTTTAAACCTTTAATTCAATTTTTTAATTTTCTGCACGTCTTTTTTAAAATAGATTCTAACATCGTTCCAGAGGGCCAGCAGTCTAGTTTTTTTATTGAGAGATCAAGATACATCAAAATAGCCAAAGAGGCAATTTTTTGGTAGAATGAAAACATGAAAGTAAAAATTTTAATTATTTTAGTTGTTTTGACCGGGGTTTGGCTCGGATTGAGGTTTTTAATCAGCGAATCGCCGGCAGAGCCAATTGCCTGCACAATGGACGCAAAACTCTGTCCGGACGGTTCTTATGTAGCCAGAATTCCGCCGAAATGCGATTTTGCGCCGTGTCTGGAAACAAAAACAATAAAACTTTATTATTATAATTACGAACTGGACAAAGATGAATCAGGCAATATCGCTTGCAGTAGAAATGGATTGGTGGCGGTTGAGAGAGAAATTCCAATAACTCAAGCGCCGATTCAGGATACCATTAAGCTTTTGCTTTCAGGCGAACTAACCGAAGAAGAAAGGATTCAAGGAATTGATACCGAATATCCGTTGGAAGGACTTTCATTAAAAGGTGCTTCGTTGAAAGACGAAGTTTTAACACTTGAATTTAATGATCCTAACAATAAAACAGTCGGTGGTTCTTGCCGGGTGGGCATTCTTTGGTTTCAAATTGAAGCAACAGCAAAACAATTTTCAGAAGTCCAGCAAGTCCGTTTTCTACCAGAGGAGATTTTCCAGCCGTAAGAAAAACTAAAAGTAAATTATGACCAGAAATAAAAAAATCCTTAATTCAGTAATTATTGTAATTTAAAATTAAAAACCATGAAAATTTTTAGAACATGGACATTTCGCTGGTGGGAGGTAAGTTTGATTAAGCTCTGCCTCATCTCACTCGGTATTTTATTGGGTCTTTATTTCAACGACTACCTCATTGGCCTTATGTGGCTATGGTGGGGACTCTTTGTGATTACTTCAATCTACTTCATCACTCTCTTCATAAAGAAAGGGTAACGCTTGTGGTCTTTTGAAGAAAAAAATAATCAAAATTGCTTTAGAGTAATTGCTGTTTGCACAAAAAGGTTCCAACATTGTTCCACAGCCCCAGCTAAATGTATTTGAATTTTAGTACGTAAAATGTCATGTTTGGCGATAAAGTGATGATTGATAGTTTTTGATTTTAATGTTATACTTCCAGGGAAGATTAAAGACCGTTTCTTACATTAAAAGATGGTCCGATGACCATCTTTTAATTTTTATCGGTATACATTAGAAAATATGGAAAATACAAATATTAGAAATATTGTTATCATTGCCCATGTTGATCACGGCAAGACAACATTGGTAGATGGCCTCTTAAAACAGACCCATACTTTTAGGGATAATCAGATGGAGATGAAGGAAACTCAGATCTTAGACAGCAATGATTTAGAAAGAGAAAAAGGCATCACTATTTTAGCTAAAAATACAGCTATTAATTACAAAGGAGTAAAAATTAATATTATTGATACTCCTGGGCATGCTGATTTTTCTGGGGAAGTAGAACGAGTGATAAATATGGTAGAGGGTGCTATTTTATTAGTTGATGCTGCAGAGGGGCCGTTGCCGCAAACAAAATTTGTTTTGCGTAAGGCTTTTAAGAACAATTTAAAGGTTATTTTAGTAATGAATAAAATGGATAGAAAGGACGCTATGCCTGAAGAGATGTTAAAAAAAACTGAAGAACTATTTTTAGAGTTAGCGCAAAATGATAATCAGCTGGATTTTCCTGTCATTTATACAGTTGGCCGTGAGGGCAAAGCTTATAATGGTTTGCCTACAGCAACGGAACTAGACGGACCAGCTGATTTAACTCCTTTACTTGATGCCATTATTAAATATATTCCTCCTCCATTAGTAGACGCTGATCAGCCATTCAAGATGATGGTTAATGCCCTTGATTTTGATACTTATAAAGGCAAATATGCTATTGGCAAAATTTACCATGGGAAAATAAATAAAGGTGATTCAGTAAATATTCTAAACATTAATGGTAAAATTGGTTCTGGAAAAGTAGAAAATGTTTTTATTAATGAAGGATTGAAACGAATAGAGGTGTCTACAGCTTTGTCCGGAGAAATAGTATCATTAACGGGTATTTCTGAGGTAAGGATAGGTGAAACTTTAGCTGCTCCTTCAGTAAAGGAAGCCCTGCCTTCTATTGAATTTGGTCAGCCTACCTTAAAAGTAGTCGTAGGGGTGAATACCAGCCCTTTTGCCGGTAAAGAAGGAAAATTCTCTACAGCTATGCAAATCAGTGATCGTTTAAACAAAGAAAAAGAAACAACGGTTGGTTTAGAGATAGAGCTTAATGAAGCAGGCAGGGGATTTGTAGTAGCAGGTCGGGGAGAGTTACATTTATCTATCTTTATAGAGACATTAAGGCGAGAAGGATTTGAGTTAGAGATTTCCAAGCCCGAAGTAATTTATAAAACTATTAACGATAAGATATACGAGCCTTTTGAGGAGGTAGTGCTGGAAGTTGGTTCTGAATACATTGGTTTGATCAATAAAGAAATGACTAATCGTCATGCTGAATTAATTGATATGCGAACAGAAAATAACGGATTAACCAGGTTTCTTTATCATATCTCCAGCAGAAACTTTTTAGGTTTTAGAAATGAAGTATTTTTGGCATCTAAAGGTACTGCAGTAATTGCCAGTCAATTTCTAGATTATTTTCCTAAAGGAGAAAAGCCTGTTGATTTGCGTAC
>Ga0268278_1001508_pt1 | contig 13445 bp, 12 predicted proteins | sample saktaG_3_FD_190135 | JGI IMG/M metagenome (GOLD analysis project Ga0268278, IMG submission 190135) | Saline water microbial communities from Sakinaw Lake, British Columbia, Canada - sak_2010_1_5_55m | ecosystem: Environmental > Aquatic > Non-marine Saline and Alkaline > Saline ... | reverse complement strand
AGGCCGCCGTGTGCGCCAGCAGCATGTTGCGGTAGACCCTGGCCGCCTTGACGGCATCCTTCAGCGCCGGGGGGAACTCGGCGTTGAAATAACTCAGGACGGCGTAGATGGCCGGCTCGTTGATGGTGCACCACAGCTTGACCTTCGGCCCCAGCCTTTGAATGACTCGCTCGACGAACCTGGTGAAAATGGCGGGGGAATCGTCCTGCAGGAAGGCCCCCTGATCCTCGAACCAGATGGGGTTGCTGAAGTGGTGCAGCGTGATCATGGGCTCGATGCCGTTGGACAGCATCTCATTCACTTCCTGCCCGTAGTGGTCCAGGGCCGATTCGTCGAACTCACCCTGCCTGGGCTCGATCTTGCTCCACTCGACGGAGAAGCGGTAGGCGTTGAGCGAGAGGGACTTCATCAGCTGAACGTCCTCCTTGTAGCGGTTCCAGGCGTCGCAGCATACGCCGGCCTTCTGGCCGTTGAGGATGCGGGGCCTGCCCTGCTCGTCCACGGCGGACTCGAACTGGTACCAGTTGTTGTTGGTGCAGTTGCCCTCGATCTGGTGTGAGGCCGTGGCGCTGCCCCATAGAAAGTCCCTGCCGAAACGCAGCGGGGCCTGCTTCAGCTTGTTGAAATCGAACTTCAGGTTGAGCAGGCGATCCCTCAGGCTGAGTACCAGCACGATGTATACGATGACCAGCGCCGCGATGACCAGCGCCGCGACCAACATGCCGCTCATAATCTCACCTCCGTATCTCGATGCCGCAATGCCAGCCATGATATGGTTAAACATAGCCCTTGTCAAGACGTGCCGGCGCAGATTGACAACCGGGGGTATCTTCTATAGTATGGTTCACAATTATCCCCGGCCGCTGCCAGGCGGCTGAGATCAGGACAGGCACCGGCAGTTGAATATGAGGCAGGCAGGCTCCATTGTGGATAAGATAAAGATCGGTTTCGTGCCCGCGCACCGTGAGCCGTTCGACGATGATTGGGCGGTGCAGATGCGCAAACGCTGCCTGAGCGCCCTGTCCCGTGTCAAAGGTCTTGAAGTCATAGTTCCCGACTCCAAGCTGACGCCGGGAGGGCTGGTGCGCGACGACGGCGACGCCGATAAGGCGATACGCCTTTTCCACGACGAGAAGATAGACGGGCTGATCATCGGCACCATGACCTTCGGGGACGAGGTGTCGGCGCTGGCCGTGGCGTCGGCCTTCCGCAACCTCCCCATCCTGCTCTTCGGCACAAAGGAAGGCGACTTCACCTCCGACGGCGGGCGCAGGTCGGACTCGTTCTGCGGCACGCTGGCGGTCTCATCCGGCCTGCACCGCAGGAAGATACCCTTCCTCTTCTCCGGCATTCTCTTCCCCGAGGAAAAGACCCTTATTTCAGACGTAAAAAATTTCATAGCCGTCTGCTCCATCGTCAAAGGTTTCATCGGCGCCAGGATCGGGCTGGTCGGGCCGCGCCCGGAGCGCTTCGAAACCTGCATCAGCAACGAGGACGCGCTGCTTAACAGCTTCAACCAGAGGGTGGTGCCCACATCGATACTGGACATCATGCTGAGGCTGGAAGGCCTCAAAGAAAATGATCCCGGCCTGCAGAAAATCAGCCGCGAGATGAATAACGAGGTCGACCTGTCAGCCCTGGGGAAAGAAAAGGTGAGGAATATCGCGGGGTTGCAGCTGGCTCTTAAACAGTTTGCCGCCGAAAAAGGGCTCTCGGCGCTGGCGGTCCAGTGCTGGACCGCCGTCCAGCAGGCCTACGGCATATCAGCCTGCTATGCCCTGGGGCGCGTAACCGGCAGCGGCCTGATGACGGCCTGCGAGGTGGACGTTTACGGCGCTCTGACCATGCTGATCCAGAACCTGGCCACGCTCAAGACCGTGCCCCCGCATTTCATAGACTGGACCATCCGGCACCAGACCAGGAAGAACCTCTTCCTCTCCTGGCACTGCGGCAATGCCCCGGTCTCGCTGGCCTGCAGGCCGCAGGGGATCAGCATCCACCCGCACAGCATCCTGAGCAAGCAGGTGGGCAAGGACCGCTCGCTGGGGACCGCCGAGTTTCAGCTCAAGCCGGGGGTTGTAACGCTGTGCCGGCTGACCGAGTACGACGGCGAATTCAAGATGCTGGTAACCAGGGGCGAGATCGTGGAATCGACCCAGCGCCTGAGGGGATCCTGGAGCTGGGTGAAGGTGCCCGACCTGGACGGGCTCTACCGCACCCTGGTAGAGGAGGGATTCACCCATCACGCCAGCCAGGTCCACGGCGATTACACGGCGCCTATCCGGGACGTCTGCGGGCTCCTGGGGATAGAGGTGGTTTTAGTTTAACAAAGATACGTATGGACGTTGCGCCCGGTATCTGCCGGGGATGGCCACTAAAATAATATAAGGGGTTGAAAATGGAAGATAAGAAACTGCCACTGAGTACCAAGCTCGGCTACGGATGCTGCGATTTCGGAGGCAACCTGTTCTTCACGGCCACGGCCTTCGTGCTGATGAATTTCCTCACCGATACCGTGGGCCTGGCGGCCGCCCTGGCGGGCATCGCCCTCATGGTCGGTCGCATCTGGGACGCCTTCTACGACCCTATCATCGGCTTCATCTCCGACAGGACGGTAAATAAGATGGGCCGGCGCAGGCCCTACATGCTGGGAGGCGCAATCCCGCTGTTCATCGCCGTGGTCCTGATGTTTACCAACCCGGCGCTGATCGCCGGCGCGGGCATCAGCCAGACCACACTCTTCATCTATGCACTGGTGGTCTACATCATCCTGTGCACGACCTACTCCACGGTGAATATACCCTATTCGTCGCTGGGACCCGAGCTGACCGCCGACTATCACGAGAGGACCTCGCTCAACGCCTACCGCTTCGGGTTTGCCGCCGTCGGCACGCTGCTGGGAGCAGGTTTGGCCCTTCCCATCGTGGCCATGGCCCCGGATAAAAGCCAGGGCTTCGTGCTGATGGGCCTCATCTTCGGCGGCGTGATGATGATATCCGCCCTGGTCACGGTCTTTACCGTCAAGGAACCGGCCCATACCCGGCCGGCCCAGACCCTGGGCTTCGTCGATACCTACAAAGCGGTGTTCAAAAACAAGCCCTACGTGCTGATCCTGATGACATACATCGTCCACATACTGGCCATCACCGTGGCCAGCGCCATCGTGATCTATTACTTCAAGTACATACTGGGCGACGAGGGCGCCACCACCTTCGCCATGCTCATACTGATCGCCACCGGCATGATCTTCATACCGGTCAGCGTGGCCATGAGCAAGAAGGTGGGCAAGAAGCTGGTCTACGGGATAGGCTTCGTCGTGATGGCCGTCATGCTGATGATCATTTTCATCTTCGGCCAGACCATGGGCGTAACCTTCACACTGGTCTGTATGTTCTTCGCCGGAACGGGCTTCGGCCTGCTCTACGCCATGCCCTACGCCATCGTGGCCGACGCCATCGAGTACGACTACCTGAACACGGGCGAGCGCCGCGAGGGCGCTTTCTTCGGCATCTGGACATGGGGGCTGAAGATCGGCCAGGCCCTGGCCATCTTCCTGATGGGCGTAATGCTGGAGGCGATGGGCTACGTGCCCAACGTCATGCCGCAGTCCGCCAGCTCGCAGCTGGCCATCAGCCTCTTCCTGGGACCCATATCGGCCGGGCTCTTCCTGCTGGCAGCCGTGTTCCTCTATTTCTATCCCATCACCGAGAAGAGATACAAGGAGATACAGGCGGGGATCGCCGAGATGGAGGCCAAGAAGGGCATCGCCGCTAAAGCTTGAACTCGAGGACATCGGGGAACCTCTCCCTGATATCCAGCATGGCGCCCAGCGTCAGCACCACGGTCCAGGCCACACATGTGTGGAAACGTCCCTTGGTGCCCAGCACCCTGTGCTTGTAGTCCCAGTTGGTCTGGTTCAACTGCTCGGGCTGCCAGCCGAGGAAATCTCTGCCTTTACCCAGCAGGTCGCGCGGGCTTGAGATAAGCTGGCCGCAGGCGCCGATCATGGCCAGGGCGCACCTTTTCCAGAGCTCCTCCCCTGTGGCCTGCCACAGCCTGAGCAAGTCGAAGGCGATTGATAAGCCGTAGAAGTCCAGGTGGTGATGGGCTACCGATACCGACGTCATGCCCTGCGTTTTGAAATCCCTCCTGCCCAGGGGGCTGCGCGGGTCGAAAGGGACGTTGTAGGTGTACATCCAGCTCAGGACATAGCCGGCGCTAAGCCGGCCGTACTTCAGATAGTTTTTATCGTGTGACCTCTCGTAGAGATCGAGAAAGGCCCGCAGCAAGGCCGCACCCGCCTCCTTGTCCACGCAGTCGGCGTCCAGCGTATCGGCGTAGAAGGCCAATTTATCAACCAGCGATGCGTAGTGCCTGCCCGCCTTCTCCAGCGCCCTGTCGATATCATCGCGTTTACCCGTCATTTTTGCCAGTTCGACCAGCAGGCTGACGATATAAGCGCCGTTGGTGCCCAGCGTATTCATGGGCCTGCCCGTTATGTCCCACCAGCGGCCGAAGCTGCCCTCCTCCTCTCCCCCGAGCTGGTGATCAAGATAAAAAGCCGCGTTTTTCACCGCCAGTTCCAGAAATTCCGGCCTGTCGCGTCCCTCTTCCTTCAAAAGACTGTAGAGCCTGAGGTAATTGACCATGACCTCGCCGTTGCAGCGGGTGTTGGCCCCGCTCTGCAGCTGGGGAGGGGTGCCAACGCCTATATAACCACCCCAGCGGCCGTCCTTGAGCGCATAGCAATCGCGGTGCAGCCCGTTGGGCAGCGCGCCCCCCAGGAAAAATTTGCCGATTCTCCCGGCGATGTCGGTGTAACTATGGTTGCCGGTCTCATTTCCGGCGCGCGCAAAGATGGTGGCCGCCTCCAGCCCCCGCACCAGGAAGGACCCGGCGGCGAACTCGTAAAACGATTGAAAGAGGCCGTTGCCCCTGCCCATCTTAATAGCCGTCATGCTTGCGTCGTCGATCAGCAGGTAACGCAGGTGCTGCAGCTTGAGCGACGCGATCCCCGACCAGTCTTTTTCGGGGCGGCCGCTTCCGGATGCTGCAAACTCGGTCAGCGCAATGTCCGCCAGCCGCATGAATATCTGACTCCTGTGCATGCAGCGGCCGTAAACGATATAGAAGGTGCGCGAGTACTCGAAGGGGACTTTTCTTATCTTAAATAGCTTCCCGGTGGCCTTGCTCAACCCGCCGATAGCTATGCCCTTTTCAGTATAGGTGCGGGGCTCCTCGCTATAAGGCACCCTGATCTCGAAGGCGGGCTGCCCATCCCGCAGGCAGGTCTTTACACTGGATATCTCGGCGTCCTCTTTGGCCGGCTGCGTGAACACGGCCTGCCAGTCCGAGCCGTCGTGCAGGATGGAGCAGGAGGGCACAGGTATCCTGTCCTCCCTGAACGACCAGCCCGCCTCGATTCCGCCACGGGGGAAGCGTCCCGTGCCCATGACATTTTTATCGTACATGACGGAGGGGACCAGCCATTGTTTCAATTGGGGCGGAGGGCAATACCCGAATCCCAGCTGCCAGCTTCCCGTTTGCGATATCTTCCAGCGCCTGTCGATGCGCACCAGCCCTTCAGCGCAAGTAATGCGGTCCGACAGCTCCGCGCCCTTGAATACGGCCCTGGCGCCGCCCGGTCCGGCAACGACCTCCTCCGGAGCCAGCCACTCACTACCCCTCCTTATGGAGAAATACAGCTCCCCCAGCTCTATCACACCTTCGGTCACTATGACCGTTTTTTTTTCCTGATTCAGCTTAAGCTCCATCTTATCGCTCCTTTTCAAGTATGCAAGTATTATGTCATTGCGAGGCCGAAGGCCGCGGCAATCCTGTGTCCCCGCATGATAGTACAAGATTGCTTCGTCGCTACGCTCCTCGCAACGACGGATCAACAATTTGGCCTCCTTTATTTTTTAGATATATAGACTTATAATCATATTAACATATGGAAAACGAAGGCGCGCCGATAAATCCCGACTTCGCCTGCTACAACCATCCCAACAGGCAGGCCACCAGTGGTTGCTGGCGCTGCCAGCAGCTCATCTGCGACGAGTGCAGCGAAACTATCCTTTGCAGGACCTACTGTAAAAAATGCGCCGAAGAGGTGGAGCAACTTCCGGCAGGGCCGGATGAACCCCATATCCTCAAGCGAGAGATCAATTCCCCGTCCCTGATGGCCTTCATCATCATCATTACGCTGCTGATAGCCGCCGTCGAGATCTGGGTGATGACCAGGTAAACAGGCGTCGGCCCGGAAGGCCCCGCAGCCCGGCGCGGCAGCCTCGTGTAGAGCTTCAAAAACTGCTATACTTCTGCCCATGGACAATGTTCACGACCTGAAACCTTTCTTCGAACCCGGCTCCATCGCCATCATCGGGCTTTCCAGGAAAACGGGCCCCGGATCGTACAACGCACTGGAGAACCTGGTCGGCTACGGCTACAGCGGGCAGATCTACCCGGTAAACCCCAACGCCGGCGAGATCATGGGCTTCAAGGCCTACGCGTCGGTCAACGATATACCCGACCCGGTGGACCTGGCCGTGATATCCACGCCGCGCGCAGGGGTGCCGTCCCATGTGAGGAGTTGCGCGGCCCGCGGCATCAGGTGCGTAAGCATCGTGACGCAGGGCTTTAACGACACGGGCGATGACGAGGGCAACCGGCTATTAAATGAGATAAAAGAGATCGCCGCCTCAACAGGCTGCAGGATACTCGGCCCCAACAGCTTCGGCAGCGCCAACGTATTCTATAATTTCAGCTCGGCCTTCGCCAGGATATCCATGCAGTCAAACCCCATCGGGCTGGTCAGCCAGACGGGCGGCATCTTCAACGGTGTCTCGGAGTTCAGGTTCGTGGGAAAGGGCATCGACGTGGGCAATATGTGCGACGTCGACTTCGCAGACTGCCTGGAATACTTCGAGCACGACCCGCAGGTCAAGGTGATCGCCCTGCACATCGAGGGCATGCCCGACGCCAGGCGTTTTATCGATACGGCCAGGCGCATCTCGCGCCGTAAACCCATAGTCGCACTCAAAACGGGCAGGAGCCGGCAGGCGGCGAAAGCGGCCCGGTCGCATACCGGCTCGCTGGCGGGCAGCAACGAGGTGTGGGAGGCGGCCCTGAGGCAGGCCGGGGTCATCAGCGTGAACAACCTGGAGGAGCTGGTGGATATCACCCGCGCACTCTGCCTGCTGCCGCCGCTCAACAACCCCAACATCTGCGTCGCCACCTTCAGCGGCGGCACCGCCATCATGGCGCTGGACGCCATGCAGGGATCGGAACTTCTGGCCGCGGACCCGGCTCCGGCCACCATGGAGAAAATAGCCAGGCTGGCACCCCCCTGGCTGGGTGTAGGAAATCCCGTGGACTACTGGCCTATGGTGATGGGAAGGCAATCCGTGGTACGCTCGATCAAGGACATCATGGAGATCCTGCTGGCGGACGGGACTTTCGGCGGCTGGATGTTCATCCAGATCGTACCAGACAGCAGGATAAGCGCGGAGATAAGGGACCTGTTGAAGGAGCTGGTCTGCGGGCACCCCGGCAAGCCGCTGGCATGCGTGCTGACCGGCGCTCACGGCTCAGAGCTTATCAAAGAACTGCAGGAAGGCGGCGTACTGGCTTTCCCCACGCCGGAAAGGGCGTCCCGCGCGCTGGCCGGCCTCTACCACTATCACCGCTACCACAGTGCCCCCTGATCAGCGGGGTACGCACCTGATTACGATCACATCGCTCAGCATGGGAAAGACGCGCGACACCCTGTCGAGCGACAGGACGATGAAGCGGGCAAGCCCGGCCGGAAAAGCGGCCAGCATATCACCCCAGCCCGGCGTGCAGCAGAGCATGGAAACGCCCGTGACCTTATCCACCTTCATGTAGCGGCCGGCCATTTCCACAAGAGTGCGGTAGTCGAATTTGAACGTGTGATCGGGCGGCAGTTCCCAGGGCAACCGCTTGTAAGGGTTTTTTATGCCCAGCAGTTTCCTGCAGCCGAATATCAACTTGCCGATTTTGAATCCCAGGCTCTCGAAGTTGGCTATGGCTATGACGGCACTGCCGCCCGGCTTTATGGCCGTGGCTATTTGTTTGAGTGCCCTGTCCGGGTCCGAGAAATGGTCCAGGGCGCCCTTGCAGAGTATCTTATCGATGGAGCCGGGCACCACGGGGATGCTCTCCCCGATACCCTGCAGCACCGCGGTATTGTAACCGTCAAGCTTGAGGGACTCCCGGGCATGCGACAGCATGACGAACGAGGGCTCCACGCCGATCAGGTCGGCGCCCGACGCCGACATGTTGACGATGTCGATGGCCCGGCCGCAGCCTATATCCAGTATGCGCTCGCCGGGATGGGGGTCGACCATATCCAGCGTGGCGCTGCTCATGCGTCCGAAGAGGAACTCGACATCCGGCCTCATCCTGTCAGGCAGGACCTCGTTGTCGTCCCAGTTGAGATCAACCCTGTTCATCTTCGCGCGCAGAGAGACAAAAATTTCATGGCTGCTAAAGTATATCAGAATTATACGCCGGCCTGCGGGACGGCCCGGGTTAGCGGCGCCGCAAGCAGTCAGTGCGGCAGATCATTAACGGCCCGCTCAAGCTCGGCGTAGCGCGTCATGGCGGATACGCGGTCCACGAACCCGGACAGCGAGCCGGAGGCGTCGCGCAGCTTTCTCATCTGCCCATATATGGGGCTGGCTGAGCCGGGGTCCTTCCCATATATGCCGTGAAAAGCGAAATAGGCCTGGTTGAGCTTCCTGATATGGTAACCGTTATCATTGAAAAATATCCTCCGCTGCTCCATATACTTTTCCGCGTCGTCAACCCTGCCGGCGATGAGAAGCTCATCCACATGGCGCCGGGTGAGGCGCATCTCCGCATTGAAATCAAAGCCGTCAGCGGTCTCCCCGGCCCGCTGCGGGACCGGGCTTTCAGCGTAGCGCCGGTAGACTATATCCCCGATCTCTTCGGCCATCATACCGGCCAGCGTCTCGTTCATAGTTATCACATCGGGGTCCTGGCTGAAGCCCAAACAATCTAAGAGATAGAGGAAACCCAGCGGCCGCAGGGCTAAATACTGGTGCGCCCATTCTTCCACAACCGCCTCCACGATGTTTTTCAGCGGCATGGAAGGCGATACGATGGCCGGATAAGCGGCCCCGAAGCCGCCGATCTTCACCACCAGCGAGGACAGTCCCAGGGCATCGATGGCGCTCTCGACTTCCCCGACCTGGCTCAAGTCCAGGCCGGGCTGTAAAAGCAGGCGATCTGAATATAAAATACGCTCCCTGGGCGATACCACCAGCAGCAGAGGCGGGGGCTGTAGCCTGGTCCCGACGGGCGGCACGGCTGCAATCTTTTGCTCTGCCAGGGCCTGCTCAATATCCCCGACCAGCGCATCGGGCGAGACGGGCAGAACGGACGCGTCAGAGCCCTGCGAAACGGGAGCAAAGGTGTTTTGCATCTCCCAGGCCACGAGATTCAACGCGTAAGGCTCTGCGATACGGTGTATCACAGCCCCGCTATTCCACCCGCCGCCCGGCAGGCAGCCGGCTGAAAAGATCAGCAGTATAAATAGCAGGTACAACGGGTTTTTATGCAGCGAGCGGAGGCTGAACACGCGATCTAATCCTTCACACCCCGCCCGGCGTTTAATTCTGGCACTGTCGTTTCCCATCGAAATAACAAAATACGGTTTTTATTGTGCCCTAAAATCCCCTCCCGGCCAAATCCACGTCACACTGCAACTAAGCATTTCTGCCTAATCCTTTTCACCCATTTATGCGCTTGTGCGCAAATTTAAATTAAGCGTCGCGACGGATGTCCCTGCGCTTTGCGCGTGTTAAATTTAAAGCGTAAGAAATAAGGATACAGAATAACAAAGGGGGTAAAAACAATGGCTGAAGTAATGGAAAAAGTCCAGACCACTGAAACGGCACAGGAGGTTTCGAGGTTCAATTTCTGGGCTGACAAGCAGCCCTGCTGGGAGAAGTGCCATTGTCCCGAGATGATAAAGGCGGAGTGCCCGGCCAGCATGTACCAGTTCCTGCCCTGCTGGGAGATCGAGGGCACCTACTGCAAGCTGGACGATCAGGGGGCAACCGGCAAGGACACCAGCATCTGCGAGGTCTGCCGGGTGTACAAGAAGTACGGCAACGGCGAACCCATCAGGCTCAAGCTCTTCGGCAAGGGCATGGACACCCAGCTGAAAGCCCTGGAAAAAATAGCCCGCTGAACCATCCCCGCACGGAACCCATCAAGGCTGGCCTTTTAAAGGCCAGCCTTTCTCATTGCCGGCATCAATCTTTACCAAATGTGACTTTTATTACTTGCGCAAGCTAAAAAATTGATATAATTGGCTTACCGGCGGACGGAGGATGCAAATGAAAGACGGGCAGAATGCCATTATAGATGCACTGAAATACGCGCTGCAGATGGAGATTGACGGCAAGAAGTTCTATACGCTGGCAGCACGGGAGAGCACCAACAGGGTGGGCAGGGACCTTTATTCGTGGCTGGCCGGGCAGGAGGAGCTGCACTACAAGCGCTTCCAGGAGATCTATGCAGCCCTGACAGCCGACAGGGGCTGGCCTGCTGCAAGCGTTAAGCCGGCAAAACCGGTCAGGCTGGGAACTCTTTTTTCAAAACTTATCAACGAGGCGTCCAAACCGTCCGGCACGGGGTCGGCGGAGATAGGCTCGGCCGATAAGGCGATCGATCTTGAGCTGAAATCCCGCGATTATTACAGGCAGAGGGCGGGTGAAGCCTCCTCGGATACCGAAAGGAAGTTTTTTCAGTCCATTTCTGCAGAAGAGCAGGGGCACTACCTGGCGCTGGTCGATTACAAGGAATATATCACCGACCCCGCCGACTGGTTTACACGCACGGAACACCATCTCCTGGATGGGGGTGGATGAACATTAATCGAATGGAGGTGAACTGCATATTATGAACGCCAGGGCCCTGTATTCTCTTACCTACGGCCTTTTCGTCGTATCATCCATGAAGGGTGACAGGATAAACGGGCAGATCGCCAACACGGTCATCCAGGTGTGCTCCGAGCCGCAGGTGGTCCAGGCCGTGATCAACCGCAGCAATCTCACGCATGAATATATATCCGGCAGCAAGGTCTTCACGGTTTCCATACTGTCTAAAGAAACGCCTCTCAGCTTCATCGGTGGTTTCGGCTTCAAGAGCGGCCGCGACGTCGACAAGTTCAATGGAATAGGCTACACGACCGGGCAAAGCGGCGCGCCGGTGGTGACAGACAACTCCCTGGCGTACCTCGAGGCAAAGGTGATAGCGCAGACGGACGTTCATACTCATACCATATTTGTGGGGCAGCTGACCGAGGCCGATGTCATCAAGGAAGGCGAACCCATGACCTACGCGTACTATCAACAGGTCAAGCGGGGCACCACACCCAAAACGGCGCCAAGCTATATCGCAGACAAAAAGGAGGAGAAAGTCAACATGGACAAATATCAGTGCAGTGTTTGCGGGTATATTTATGACCCTGAAAAAGGCGACCCCGACGGCGGTATCAAGCCCGGCACGAGGTTCGAAGATATTCCCGACGACTGGACCTGCCCTGTTTGCGGCGCAGAAAAAAGCCAGTTTAAAAAACTCTAAGCGGAGGTTGTTATGAAAAGGATGCAGATTAAGCCCGGCATCGACGCCGTAGGCGCCATAGACTGGGACCGCCGGCTGTTTGACTCGCTGATACCCCTGCCCGACGGCACCAGCTACAACTCTTACCTCGTCCGCGGCAGCGAAAAAACCGCGCTCATCGACACGGTGGACCCTCCGATGGACATGGTTCTTACGGGAAACCTCGACGACCTTAAAGTCGATCGGATTGATTATGTCATCTGCAACCATGCGGAACAGGACCATGCCGGCAGCATCCCCCTGATACTGGACCTGTACCCGGAGGCAAAAGTTGTCTGCACGCCCAAATGCAAAGGCATGCTGATCGACCTTTTACACCTGGATGAGGGCGTCTTCATGACTGTCAACGACGGCGACACGCTGTCGCTGGGCAACAAGACCTTCGAATTCATCCATGCGCCCTGGGTGCACTGGCCTGAGACCATGGTCTGCTACCTGCGCGAGGATAAAATCCTCTTCTCCTGCGACTTCTTCGGCTCCCACCTGGCGCAGTCCGCCCTCTACGTACAGGATGAATGCCAGGTATACGAGTCTGCCAAGAGGTATTTCGGCGAGATCATGATGCCCTTCAGGGCCAACATCAAAAAGAACATGGAGCGTCTTAAGGCTTACTCCATGGAAGTCATCGCGCCCAGCCACGGGCCGGTCTACGACAGGCCGCAGTTCATCCTCGACGCCTACAGGAGCTGGGTTTACGACGAACCCCGCAACATGGTCCTGCTGCCCTACGTCTCCATGCACGGCAGCACCAGGGAGATGGTCGACCACATGGCAGGGGCGCTGATTGAACGCGGCGTGAACGTGAGGCAGTTCGACCTCACGGTAGCCGATCCCGGCAAGATAGCCATCGCACTGGTGGACTCGGCCACACTGGTGCTGGGCACCTGCACGGTGCTGGGCGGGGCGCACCCGCTGGCGGCCAACGTCGTTTTCCTGGCAAACGCCCTGCGTCCCAATCTTAAATTCGCCGGCATTATCGGCTCCTTCGGCTGGGGCGGCCGCACCATAGAGCAGATCACCGGCATGCTGACCAATATCAAACCCGAGGTGTTGCCGCCCGTGTATATCAAGGGCAGTCCGGCAGAGGCCGACTTCGCCGCCCTCGATGCGCTGGCGGAAACCATCGCTCAGAAACACCGGGAGAACGGCTACAAATAATCGCTGAGAGGAGTACCGACCATGACTTACTGGATGTGTGAAAAATGCAGCTTCGTGATTGAATCACCCAAACCACCCGACCCCTGCCCGAACTGCCAGATTAAATGCGCCTTCAACGATGTCACCTGCTACACACCTGACTGCGGGGGACTTGGAACGCTGGATTCCAGGCTGGTGGCCCAGCGCGTAATAAAAAAAGAGAAGCCGGGAAAGGTAACGCATTTCAGCGACCTGGTCAGGGGACGTACCTCCGAAGGCAGGGAGAAACACATCCCCAGCATCGAGCTGATCAAGGGACAGGGTAAAATGGGCAGGGACCTGGTGGAGATCGTCGTAGGCAGGGAAGCGCCCCATCCCAATACGGCGGAACACTATGTAGTCTGGATCCAGGCCTTCGGCGTTAAAAAAGACGGCCGCATCATGGACCTGGGGAGAGAGATATTCAAGCCCGAAAAAGGCCAGCCTATTTATGCATTCGAGATCAATTCCTCCGATTATACACACCTCTTCTCCTTCAGCTACTGCACCCAGCACGGCGTCTGGGAACAGCACCTGGAGCTGTAATGCCCGGGCAGGATAAGGCTGCAACACTTAAAACCACCTTCGCCGTG
>Ga0268278_1001507_pt1 | contig 13479 bp, 12 predicted proteins | sample saktaG_3_FD_190135 | JGI IMG/M metagenome (GOLD analysis project Ga0268278, IMG submission 190135) | Saline water microbial communities from Sakinaw Lake, British Columbia, Canada - sak_2010_1_5_55m | ecosystem: Environmental > Aquatic > Non-marine Saline and Alkaline > Saline ... | reverse complement strand
CTAAAGCATTTTCTTCTTCAGTAGCATCTAAATATTCTATAATTCCATTTTTCAACAAATAATTCCAATCAATTTCCCCTTGCTCTAATTGAACTAAATGTTCATTTTTTAATTTTGAAGAACCATTTTCAAGAATTATTAAAGGTCTTAAAACTCTTCCAGATTCTGTTGATATTAAAACAACTTGAGATTCATCTTCATTTGCAATATTCATTTGGATTGGGAGTTCGAAATTTCTTCTTTTCTCTCGGATTTTTTCAACAAAATCTTTTGGATTTTCCACACTCCCTATATAAATTCCATTAAAGAAAACCTCTCTACCTGTAAATCCTTCTTTGTTTAACCCAATGGATTCTAATTCTTTTAAAAATTTATTTTCATCTAATTTAACTTTTGTTGAAACTTTGCTTAAAATTGCAAGGTTTTTTCTTAATCCAATTTCTGTTCCTTCAGGAGTTTCAATTGGGCAGAATCTTCCATAATGTGTTGGATGAAGTGTTCTTGCCATAAAATTCTCTTGGTCACTTGCTAACATACTTGAAACTCTTTGCAGTTGTGAAATTGTTGCAAGATAATTTGTCTTATCCATATTTTGAGTAATTCCACTTCTTTCACCTGTCCACGAACCTGTTGCAATTGCAGATTCAATTCTGTGAGAAAATAAAGTAGATTTTGCAATTATTTTTATTGAAAAGAATTTTTTTCTTTTCACAGATTTTTGTAAAGAGTATTGAATATCTCTAACTAAAATTCCTAAATTAACCCTAAATAAAGTTGCTAACAAATCTCCAGAAAGTCGAACCCTTTTATTTCCATAATGGTCTTTGTCTGTTCTTAATTGAGGATTTTCTTTTGCAATTAAAAATTGTTTTATTAATTTACATAATGTAACAGCTTTTTTCATACGGTCTTCTTTTTTTTGACCAATGTGGGGGAAAAGGTAAGAATCAATTCTTATTTTAACTCTATCAAGAATTTCTTTTTTTGTTCCTTGCAAATTTGTTTTTTCTGCAATATACATCATTGCATCTTCACGTGTTGCTAAACTTACAAATTCATATAAATTAATAATAACATTATCTGTTTCTTTTCCAATATATTTTGCAATTTCAGATTCTTTTATTAAACCAAGAGCTTTTAAAATAACTATTGCAGGAAGGTCCTTGAACCTACTAAATGAAACTTCAAATATGCCCTCTTTATTTTCTGAAATTAAAGTTGGAATTCTATATGTTCCTTTAAGAGAAAACATTTTCAAATTAAGTTCTCCTTTTTTATTTGTTTCAATAAAAGGTTGATCTTCTGCTAAATCTTCAGCCATAACCATAACTCTTTCATTACCTTTAATTATGAAATATCCTCCTGGGTCAAGTGGGTCGTTGTAATTTGAAATTAATTCTTCTCTTGACATTCCAGATGTATTACAGATTTTGCTTTTTACCATAATAGGAACTCTTCCGATTTCAACTTCTTCTGAATCAATTTGTTCATCTTTTTTTACAGTTATTTCAAGAGAAATTGGTGCAGAATATGTGAGGTTCCTTAATCTTGCATCATAGGGCATAATTAATGAAGAACTTCCATCAGCCTCTGTAACTTCAGGTTTTCCAATCTTAATTTTTCCTAAAGTAATTTCAAAGTCTTCATTATTCACTGACGCAGAAATTTCATCAACAATTTCTTGCATCCTATGTTCAACAAAATCATTAAAAGAAGTTATGTTTGATTCAACAAGCGAGTGCTCTTTGAGATATTTTTCAACAACAAGGTGCTTATTTTTTCCCATTTAAACGACCACCCTGAAATATGGCTCCTTTTTATCTTTTATTTCTATTTTGATAATGTCTCCAATTGAACAATTTTCAGGCAAGCAAGGATCATTTAATAAAATTTTTGGTAATTGTGCTTTTGAAATATTTAATCTTTCTAAAAGTTCTTTACTTTCTTTTTCATTTAATTTAGAATGCTTTGGTTGTAAAATATGCATGGAACTTTAAAGGGGATTTAATTTATAGCATAGTTGTCACAAACTTTAACAACTCTCTAATAATAAAAGATAGTAAAATTTAGTTTAAAAACGTTTTGGTGTTAGTTTTTTATTCTAAAAATTTATAAGAATTTTGTTCAAAAAGATTATAAATTTTTAGTCCTTCTGGATTTATTTCTTTTAGAGTAATAATTGCTAATGATGCCTCATCGTTTCCTGCTGGGCTCAATAATTGTAAGCAGGTAATGAGCTCATTTTTTTTAGGAGAATAAGAAATAGAATTAAAAATTCGTTCCTCAACAAAAAAATAATTTCTTGATATAGCTTCTTTAATAACTTTGTCTAGTGTTCCGCGAAAAGAAGTTCCTTCTTGAAAAATTTCAATGTTATAAATTTCTCCCTTATAATTTTCTAAAATAATTTTATTGGAGTTATCTAAACTTTTTGCCATTTCTTTTTATCTAAAAACTACTTTAAATTAATTTCTATCATTTAACATACATTTCAAAAAGCGGCCCCGGAGGGATTTGAACCCCCGACACCTGGATCACTTTCGTATCCTCGCGATTTCGTCGAGGTGTTTTGAAATCGCCCTTCCTGTTAAAGGAGGGGGACTTGTCAGGGGAACGGCGTTCCCATACGATAAAAGTCCAGTGCTCTGCCAGACTGAGCTACGGAGCCATTTTTGTTTTTGGACTCGTAGCGAATAAATCTCTTTTAAGATTTTCTACCAACGTAGTTTCTTTTCTAAAGAAACCCGTGAGCTACGGAGCCATTTTTGTTTGGTTCGTAGCGTCCGCGATTTCACCGGAGGCAATTCGAAATTGCTGTTCAGTGCTTCGAGGAAGTTCTTTAAGACCTACTTGGTCAAAAGAAACCAGCGGGTTTCTTTTATGAGCTACGGAGCCATGAATCTAATTATAAGAAATAGTTTATAAAATTATCTTTGTATTGTTTAGAACGATAATTAATTTAAAGGAAAGACATTTTTATTTTTTATGAAACTTGAAAATTTGTTTCTCAAAAAAGAAGAATTGCCTATTTTACATGATTTCTGTTTCAGAATCCCTATTCATCCAAAACTCTTGAATCCAAATATTGAAATAGACAAATCAATTGCTCAAAAGATTTTTCCACAAATAGCAGAAGAGTGGTATGATGATTTAAATGAATATGCGAAACTTGAAAAAAATAAATCAAAAAAAGAATGGTATCAAAAAGTGTTTTTAAGAGAAAGACCAAAAATAGAATGGAAATATAGTAACCAAATTTTTGGTGGTTGGGAAGATAGAATTGGGTTTATGGAAAATGGTCTTGTTAGAGATTTTATGATTAACAGAAATGCTGGTGGAAGTCTTTATTTTAATCAAGATGATTTTAATTGTGAAGGACTAATCCCAGATTACTTAGTCAAATTTTCAAAAGAAAAATCTACTGAATTTGAATTTAGAAAAGTTGCAAATTTTTCAATTGCTCATTTTTATTCACAACATAATATTGATTCTTTTCCAGGAGCTTTGTTTTTAAGAAATTGGGTTATAAAATATATGAATGAAGTTTTTAAACAAATATTTTTAAAATAATTTATTCAACTTATTTTCAAATTCTTCAATTGAAATTGCTCCAACAAATTGTTCAACAGGTTCTCCGTCTTTGAAAACCACAAAATTTGGAATAGAACTCACATGGAACTTTCTGGCAATATCTGAATTATCGTCAATGTTTACTTTTGCAAATTTAATTTTTCCTTCAAAAGTTTCACTTAAATCATCAATTACAGGAGCCATCATTAAACAAGGCATGCACCATTCTGCAAAAAAATCAACAAGAACAATTCCATCTGAAATAAACTCTTCAAATTCTTCATGATTTCCAATTTCTAAAACTCCTTCATTATCTGTCATGTTTTGTCTAAAATTAGTCAATTTATAAAATTATTGTTTGCCGAATATTTCTTCTCTTGCTTTTGTCAACATAATTTCTTTTACATATTTATGAATTTCTGCATTGTATTCTCTCAGTCCTAAAATATTTCCACAATATTTTCCTTCAGTACAAAAACCAACATTACATTTGGGTTGTAAAAAATAATCTAGTTGTGGAATATAATTAGCAATAATTTCTCTTTTTTTCCATGAACTTGCTTTTCTTTCAGGTTCACAAGTACTACATAATCTTAATGGAAGTTCTAAGTCAATTAAATTTAATAAGTCATATTTTTCAAAAGTTCCAACACGAATGTTTTTTGGAACAATATAAAGAGCATCTCTTTTTTCAATTCCTGCATTTAACATTTCCTTATAGAGCATTAATTGTTTTGCTGTATGGTAAACATATGGAAGAACCAATTCATTTTGTTTTTTTAATCTATCATCTACAATTATTGTTTTTTCAACTTGTTCTAATAAAGGTAAAATATTTCCAGAATTTCCATAAACAAATTTTATTTGTGGCCATAATTCAGAAATGTTTTCAGCTGCTCTTTCTACTGCAAAATAAATAGATTCAACATTTTGTTCTAAAGTCCCATGTCTTTTTTGTTCAGACCAAACTCTCCAAGATAAAGAATCTAAAATTTGAACTTCTATAGCAGAATTATAATTTTTTGAAAATTCGCTTAATTTAAACATCATTTCTTTTGATTTTTCAAGTATTTTTTCAGGTTCTAAAATTTGCCTTGTAGATTCAAATATTTGTTCTAATTCTTTTAAACCTTTTTTAAAACTAAGTGAAAGATGCATGTTTGTTTGAATTATTTTTGAATCAATCAATAAACCATTTGTTTGTATTAAATCTTTTATATAAGATGGAGATGAAGGGTCTGTAAACACAGTATAATGTTTGTAAGTATCTCTTGGAACTTGTATTCTTTGATTAAACATTATATCCATTCCACTTTCTCTTGTCAAATCAAAAAAAGAATCTGTTAAAGAGTGAATTTCTCTTGGAACAAAGTTTCCATTTTCATTTATTTTATCTGCTTCTGTTTCAAATTTTAATGTTGTTAAAGAATCTAAGGGAACAACATAAAATAAATTTGCTGGATTATTATATGGAATAATTTTATTAAAGGTTTCAATTCCATCCCTTGCTCCAAATTTTTCTTTGAATTTTGCAGATAATTCTAAAACTTCTCTGGATATTTCTAAATATTTTTTCAGTAGTGTTCCGTGTTTTTTGTGTGTTAAAGCTGTTGGAATAACTATTTCTGAAGAAGTTGTTTCTCTTCTCCTACTACTTGTGGCTAATGATCTCGAATAAACTAAACCTGTTAATCCAGAATCAATCATTTTTGTCCCAGTTAATCCAATTGCAAGAACAGGAAGCCCCCCTAATGAATGTCCTCTTGCTATTCCTGTTGCAGACTTTTTAAATTCAATTTCTCTTAAATCTTCTTTTTCAGGATTATTAATATCATCAAGAATTTCTTTTTCTAATTGTTCAAAATCCATTCCTTTTGAAACAAGGGATTGAGCATAAGGAATTAAATCATCTGCACCTAAAAAATTCCTTCCATATTTTTCTAAAAATATTTTTTTTAATGCTTTATTCCTTATTTTTTTATTTGGTAAAAAACCTAAAGAAGTTATTTTCAAGTCATCATCTGTTGTAAATTCTTGTCCATCAATTTTTATCGTCATTTTAACTCAAACAATTTTCTTTTTATAAATTAAATTGTGTTAGAACACATACTTTAAAAAAAGTTTTTATCCACAACCACCACCATCAATTTCACCACAATTTAAACATTTTGGGTGATTGCATCCTGTCATATTTATTATATATTTTTTTAATTATTCTCCACAACCTTTTGGATTCTCCCAATCACACACAGAACACACTTCCATACAATTTCCTTTTTTTATCATTTGATTTCCACATTGAGCACAAAATCCGCCTGCTGGTTCTGAAGATTCTTTTTCATCATCTTTTTGCTTTTCTATTGCAATTTTAACAGGAGAATTGTTCTCTATTCCATTTTCATTATATCCCTTAAGGAATTCTTTTCCAAGGAATTGTGCAATATAATCTACTATTGAATCTGAGGTATGAATTTCAACATGTCCTTTTGTAATTCCATAAGGTTCAAATTTTTGATGCCTGAATTTTTTAACATAGTTTTCTAAGGGAACACCATGTTGTAAACCCATTGAAACAGAGATTCCTAAAGCAGCCATAAGCCCCTTTATAGTGCTCCCTTCTTTACTCATATCCATAAAGGTTTCTCCTGGAGTCCCATCCTTATATTTTCCAATAATAAGATATCCTTCATGTCCAGCAATCTCAAATTTATTTGTGCAAGAATCCCTTATATCTGGAAGTTTTCTTCTCACAGGTTTTATTTTTTCTTCTAATACTTTTTTTGAAAAATTCAATGGTTGAATTCTTTTACTATTATCTCTGTATAATGCAACAGATTTAATTCCCATTTTCCATGCATCAATGTAAGTTTGTTCCATCTCTTCAACAGTTGCTTCTTCTGGAAAATTTACTGTTTTTGAAATTGCTCCAGATAAAAATGGTTGAACTGCTGCCATCATTTTCAAATGCCCCATAGGAGAAATTGTTCTCTTCCCATATTTTGGTTTATTAGAACAATCAAATATTGGAAGGTGTTCTTCTTTTATGTATGGAGCTCCTTCAATTGTTTCATGCCCATTAATATAACTATCTACTTCATTAATCTGTGTTTCAGAATATCCTTTTTTCTTTAATATTTTTCTTAATTCAAGGGGTTTTTCTTTAATCTCTTCTAATTCTTCTAATTTTACATGTTGGGGAGTTCCTTCAAAATTATTTCCAGCAATATACTTTTGAATTTCTTCTATTTGTTTTTCTTTGTATCCTAACATTCTTAATGTTGGTTCAACAGTTCTGTTTACTAATTTTAATCTTCCTCCACCAACAAGAAGTTTTGTTTGAATTAATCCTATTTCAGGTTCTATTCCTTTTGTATCACAATCCATCATAAATCCAATTGTTCCTGTTGGAGCAAGAACAGTTGCCTGAGAATTTTTAAACCCATATTTTTCACCTCTTTCAAGAACATTATCCCAAATTTCTTTTGCTCGATATAGAATGTTTTCTAATCCATTAGGTATTTTCTCTATCTGTATATTATTTAATGCATCTTTATGCATTTTTATAACTTCCAACATTGAATTTCTATTTTTTTCAAATTCTTCAAAAGGACCTAAATCTTCTGCAAGTTCAGTAGATACTTCATAAACTTTTCCAGTCATTAATGCAGTAATAGATGAAGCTATTGCTCTTGATTCATTAGAATCATAAGGTAATCCTAAAGACATAATTAAGGAACCTAAATTTGCGTAACCCATCCCTAAAGGACGAAATTTATTAGAGTTTTCTGCAATTTTTTTAGTAGGATAAAAAGAATTATCTATTTCTAAATCTTGTGCAATTGTAGTAATTTTTATTGAATTTTCAAAGGCTTGTGTATCAAAGGAACCATTTTTCATAAATGCCATTAGATTTTGTGAAGCAAGATTACATGAGGAATTATCAAGAAACATAAATTCTGAGCAAGGATTTGAAGCGTTTATTATTCCTGAATCCTTACAAGTATGCCATCTGTTTATTGTATCATGAAATTGTATTCCAGGATCTCCACAGAAATATGCTGCTTCTGCAATTTCTCTTAACATTTTTTTTGCTTTATATTTAGGCATTTCATTAATCATATCTTTATTATGAACAGGAATTGTTTGCCATTCTAAATCTTTTAAGGAAGCATTCATAAATATATCACTTGCTCTTACAGAGATATTTGTATTTTGATAATTTACACTTTCCTGTGCCCTCTGCCAAGGAATTCCATTATCAATTAAAATATGCAATAATTGTTCTTCGTCTTTTTTAGAGTGTATAAATTCCTTAATATCTGGATGATTCACATTTAAAATATCCATCTTTGAAGCTCTTCTTGTTTTTCCTCCAGATTTCACAATTCCAGCTACTTTATCAAAAAATGCCCAATAAGCTAAAGGACCAGAAGGTTTTCCTCCACCACTAAGTCTTTCTCTTGAAGATCTAAGAGTAGATAAATTTGTTCCAGACCCAGAACCATATTTAAAAAGTAAGGCTTCTATTTTTGCAAGTTCCATTATTCCTTCCATAGTATCTTCTACATTTTGGATAAAGCAAGCTGCGGTTTGAGGATAAATTAATTCTTTTCCAATAGGGAGAGGAATTGTTTTTCCATTTTTTATTATATACCCTTCTTTCTTTTCCTTACTTCCAACAGTTAAATTATTTATTCCAACATTAAACCATACAGGAGAATTAAAAGACATTGATTGATTATACACAAGATAAGCAAGTTCTTCTTTGAAATTTCTTGCATTTTTTTTATCAAAATATTTTTGATGTATTGCCCATTGACTAAATGTAGAACTAACTCTTTTAACTAAATCTTTTAAAGAATTTTCTCTTGATTCACCTTCTCCAAATAAATACTTTGATGCAACAATTTTTCTTGCTAACTGACTCCATTGTTTTGGAAATTCAACATCTTCTTGAGTAAACACTTTTTTTCCATTATCTTCAATTATATCTATATTATTTTTTCCCCATTCAAAATAATCTTCTCCTTTTTTATTTGGATCAATAAAATAGCTATCAATACTTAACATTTTCACCCCAACTCCTTTAATTCTTTTTTAAAATCTTTGATATCTTGAAATTCTCTGTAAACAGAAGCAAATCTGATATATGCAATGTTATCTAATTTTTTAATTTTTTTCATAACAAGTTCTCCAATTGTTGTGCTCTTAATTTCTTTTTTCCCTTTTTTCCTTAAAGCTTCTTCAATTTCATTTACCATTTTAGATATTTTTTCTTTTTGAGTCGGCCTTTTTTCAAAAGCATGATCAATTCCATTTTCAAGTTTTTCTATGTTAAATTTTTCTCTTCTACCATCTTTTTTTATTACATAAAAATCGCTTTTCCCAATCTTTTCATATGTAGTAAACCTTTTTTTGCATTTCAAACATTCTCTTCTTCGTCTTATTCCTTCTGGGGATTTTCTTTTATCTGTAACTTTTGAGCTTGATGAACAATATGGGCATTCCATTTTAAGATGGCGTCAACATACAATATGTTGTATATTAAGCATATTTTTTTACTACTAATTGTAGAATTATTAAAACATAACTTATTTAGTATTTAAAGATTTAGAACTATCAGAAAATAATGACATGCTTTCGGCACATTTTTAAATAAAACTTCCTTAATTTTATTGGAGGTGAACATGGCAAATTATTTAACACCAATTGCAACAAGTCTCGGAATTTCTGTATTTATGTTAGGAGTAGTTATGCTTTGGTCTTCTGTTTGGAAACTTTTAGCTTTGTGGAAATCAGCAAGAAAAGGCTCTGTTCCTTGGTTTATTGCATTAGCAATTTTTAATACCTTTGGAATTTTATCAATTTTATACATTTTTTGGTTTTCAGAAATGAAATGTTGTAAAACACTGAAAAAGAAAGTTAAGAAGAAATAGTTTTTTCAAGTTTTTCATATTCTTTTCCTTCTCAAAAGATTCGCATTTGTGACAACAGTTATAGAAGATAAGGCCATGGCTAATTCAGCCACAACAGGATTTAATAATCCTGCAATTGCTACAGGGATTGCAATAACATTATAAAAAAAGGCCCAAAATAGATTTTGTTTTATTTTTCCAAAAATCGCTTTAGACAATTTAATTGCTTGAACAACACCTGTTAAATCTCCTTTTGCTAAAACAATATCCCCAGATTCGATAGCAATATCTGTTCCTGTTCCAATAGCAATTCCAACATTAGCTTGTTTTAATGCAGGAGCATCATTAATACCATCTCCAACAAATGCAACAAAACCTCTTTTTTGAAGTTCAATAACTTTCTTTAATTTATCTTCTGGAAGAACTCTATAGATTACTTCTTTAATTCCAACTTGATTTGCAATAGATTGAGCAGTTATTTCATTATCTCCTGTTATCATTATTGTTTTATATCCGTCTTTATTTAATGATTTTATAGCAGAAATAGAATCTTTTTTTATAGAATCTGCAACACCTATAATCCCTAAGATTTTTTTATCTTCAGTTACAATCATTGTTGTTTGGCCTTTTTTCTCCATTTTTCTAATCTTTTCCTTAAAATTAGTCAAAGAAATTTTATTATCTGTAATCAAAATCTCATTGCCAATAATTATTTTCTTCTTGTTAATAATTCCTTCAACGCCCTTTCCTTGAATTGTTTTAAACTTATTTACAGATTTGTATTTTTTTAAAGAAGCTTTTGCCCCTTTACTCCGCAATTTGGGGTACACTTGGTAGTGCTCAACTATTGCTTTAGCAATAGGGTGTTCACTTAATCTTTCTAAACTCCCTGCAATTTCAAATAAATAAGATTCTTTTATTCTTGGAGCAGTATAAAAATCAATTACTTCTGGTTTTCCCTTAGTTATTGTTCCTGTTTTATCAAAGACAATTATTTTAATTTCTTTCATGGTCTGGATAGCTTCTCCCTTCCTAATCAAAATACCTCTTTTTGCACCCATTCCAAAACCAACTGTTAAAGAGATTGGAACTGCTAATCCAAGTGCACAAGGGCAAGCAATAACTAAAACAGCTATAGCAACACCAAGAGATTTACTTGGATCTTGAGTAACAATTAACCAAATAAGAAGAGTAAATAAAGAGATTATAAGTATTGTAGGAACAAAAATTCCTGTAATTTTATCCGCTAATCTTTGAATTGGAACTTTAGTTCCCTGGGATTCTTCAACTAATTGAATAATGTGTGATAAGAAAGTATCTTTACCTATTTTTGTCGCTTTAATATATAAGATTCCTTCTTGGTTTATTGTTGCACCAATAACTTGGCTTTTTATTTTTTTCTCAACAGGTAAACTTTCTCCTGTAACCATTGATTCATTTACTGAGCTTTGTCCTTTTACAACAACTCCATCAACAGGAATCTTTTCCCCTGGCTTTACAATTAAAATATCTCCTAATTTTACCTCAGAAATAGGAATTTCAATTTCTTTTTTTCCTCTTAAAACTCTTGCATTTTTTGAACCTAACTCTAATAATTTTTTAATCTCGCTTGTAGCTCGTCCCCTTGCTTTTGTTTCAATATATTTTCCAGTTATAAAGATAGTCATAATCATCCCAGAAACCCCAGAAAAATCTTGAATTTGCATAAAAAGACTTAGAATTCCAGTAAAAAATGCAATAATTGTCCCAAGAGAAATTAAAGAATCCATTGTAAATTGCATTTTATAAAATCCTCTTAGACCAGATTTAATTGTTTTGAATCCAAATATAAATATAATTGGAAATGACAAAAATAACAAGAAGGGAGTCATAGAGTTCATCGGGATAATTTCTAAACCAAATAATTTTTCAGAATACATTATAAACATTATCGGAATTGTAAGAATCCAAACCCCCCAAAGTTTTGCTTTCCATTTAGAAAGATCTGATTTCTTTTTTGAATTTGAAGAAGTAGAATTTTCTTCAAACTCTACTTCCTTTGCTTCATAACCTGCATCTTTGACAGCATCAATTAATTGTTTTTCAGAAATACTGTCTTCAACTTCTGTAAAAGCTTTTCCCATAACAGGATTAACATTTAAGACCTTAACTCCTGGTATTTTAGAAAGGCTTTTTTCAACATGGCTTGCACATGAAGCACAAGTCATTCCATCTATGTTTATTTTTGCTTTTTTCATTTTTTCTCCTTATTTTTTAATTAAGAATTTAATATATAAAATACTTTAGTTAAAACCTATATTTTCCATCTTCTAAATCCGTTACCTTAATTACAATTTGATCTCCTTCAACAGAACTTGGTAAATAACCAGGCCAACATCCTCCTCCACGAAGATTCTCTGCTCCTAATCCTGATATAGGGTATTTATTTCCACAATTATTACATACCATATAATTTCCTTCTTGTCTATATCCTTTATGACTAGAATAACAAACATCACAAGCATCAAATGCTGTTTTAATAGTTCCATCACTTGCTTTTATTGCAAAGAATTTTATTTCATCAGATTCATAAAATTTAGCTTTTTCTGATATTTCTGATAAAGGTATTTCTATAACATCTCCCTCACTAATAATTTTCCCAGTAAAACCTTTATTAAAGGATATAAATGCAATTACTATTATTACTAAAATCCCAATACCAATTAATATTTGTTTTTTCATTTTATTTATTATAGCTACAAGATGGGCTACCACAACCCCCCCCACAACTTCCACCACAACTTCCGCCACCACTACTTGTGCTTCTTGGTTGCACTTCTCTGGTTTCTGAAGCCTCTCCAATTAATGTGGCAGGATACTCATCAAAAACTTCCAATGATAAAATTTCTTCTTCAGAAGTTATTGAAGGGTCATAATAAACTTCAAAATCATTTGGAAAACTATACTCGCTTCCCTTCACACCTTCAACTGTTTTCACCTCATTTGAAATCAACGGCGCATGCCCAGGACAAGGGATATCCACTGAAATACTTAGAACAGAAGCCCCTGGAATCTCTTCTGCAGTAACATTCCCGGTTATATTTGCAAGGAAAGGGAAAATCAAAATAAAAAGAATTAAATTTATACCAACAGTTGAGCCATACATTATAGATAAATATCCTTTCTTTTTCTTAATGCCTTCCCAAGATAAAAATTTATTTTTTCTCAAATATAAAAAAGATGAAAGAGTCGCAAAACCAATTGAGATTAAAATAAGATAATGAAATATGTACCTATTCATTAAAAGAGGTCTGAAAAATTGCATTAATACTGTTGCTCCTAAAACAGCCGCAATAATAAATAGTATACATCCAATGTGGGGAATTATTCCATAAGCAATTCCCATTAAAGGATTATTTCCTTTATACTCTTTCTTCGGAGTGCAACATTCAGGCAACTCTTTTTTCTTTTTCATACAATCTCTTTAAGAAATATTCTTTATATTCGTTTTGGAGAAACTAGTTTCAGTCCTTTAGAACAACAATATTATTCATACCTCTTCGCTTCCGTTCTATTATTTGTTTTGATTCTAATTTATCTAAAAGACGTGTTGTTTTTACTTTTCCTATTTCCAACTTTTCCATTAAATCTGCTTGAAAAACAGCTTTTTCCCCTTTTAATAAAAAATCAACAACCATTTTTTCGTCTTTATCAAGGTTACCCAAATCTAATTTCTTTCTTCTTTGTTTAATTTTTCTAATAATCACTCTTTCTTTTTGTTTTGTGTTTAGAAAAATTATTCCTATCACTAAAATGATTAAAGTAATAGATAAACTTAACCAAGTTTGAATTGAAATTGTTCCATACATGCTACACGAAGATCCATGACTACAAGTTTCCTTAACTATTTTTTTAAGACCTAAATTAAAAATTAATATTATAATTCCCATTAAAATAGAAATTCCAATCATTAACCAACCAACATTTTTATTTTCCATTTTTTAAAGGTTTAAGA